>Ga0180009_10005626_pt1 | contig 13405 bp, 15 predicted proteins | sample OS_PC_MetaG_FD_123537 | JGI IMG/M metagenome (GOLD analysis project Ga0180009, IMG submission 123537) | Groundwater microbial communities from the Aspo Hard Rock Laboratory (HRL) deep subsurface site, Sweden - OS_PC_MetaG | ecosystem: Environmental > Aquatic > Deep subsurface > Groundwater... | reverse complement strand
GTTGATTGGTTAAATCGTTAAAACGTGAGTCGGCTAAGGGGATTTTTTGAACACCTTCTTCAAGTATTAAACCATTTAACAGCTTAACCAATTAACCGCTCAACCATTTTACTAAAACCGAATGTGGAGGTTTACCTATGGCTGGATTAGCTGTAAATGTCGACCATGTGGCAACATTAAGACAAGCCAGGAAAATCAGCTACCCCGATCCGGTAGCGGCGGCTGTCCTGGCGGAACTGGCCGGTGCCGACGGTATTGTGGTTCACCTGAGGGAAGACCGGCGCCATATCCAGGATCGCGATCTTAAAATCCTGCGCCAGGTTGTTCAAACCAAGCTTATCCTTGAAATGGGTGCAACCAATGAAATGGTCGGAGTTGCCCTCGATATCCAGCCTGACGTCGTAACCCTCGTACCGGAAAAGCGTGAGGAATTGACGACCGAAGGCGGGCTGGATCTTTTTGTCCATAAAGGCGCTATTGCCGAAACTGTGGCCAGCTTGCAAAACAGCGGCATCGCCGTAAGTATATTTATCGACCCTGATCCCGAACAGATCAAGCTGGCCCACCAGATCAATACGAATATGGTCGAAATCCATACCGGCATATTCTGCGAAGCGACAACGAACAAAAAAAGAAACCAGGCTTTTGCGGACATTGTTAGTGCTGTCAAGCTCGCTCACAAGCTGAAACTTGGCGTCAATGCCGGCCATGGATTATGCTATCAAACCATAAAGGCTTTCAAAGGACTTAATGAAATCGATGAATTCAGCATCGGACACAGCATCGTCTCAAGAGCCTTACTGGTCGGCATGGAAAGAGCTGTTAGGGAAATGTTGGCCCTGATCGAAGCATTATAAGTCTGGAGAAAGAAATGTATCTTGTCACCGCAGCTGAAATGCAAAAGATGGACCGCAGCACCATCGAATCGTTCGGCATTCCCGGCCTGGTTTTGATGGAAAACGCCGGCCGGGAGGCCACTCGAGTTCTTTTGAACACCTTTAAAGACATACGCAATAAAAAGGTCGGTGTTATCGCCGGTCGCGGAAACAACGGCGGAGACGGCTTTGTCATCGCGCGATATCTTGCTCAAAAAGGCATCAGCGTCACCGTCTATCTTTTAGCCCAAAAAACGATGGTCAAGGGCGATGCGGCCGCCAACCTCAAACTCTTGGCTCCGGTAGGAGTTCCCGTGATTGAAATGCCGGACAAACCATCTTTTTTAGAATCCCGGACCGCCCTGCGCCATCAGAACATTTGGGTGGATGCCATCTTGGGAACCGGATTGAAATCGGATGTTAAAGGCTATTTCAAGGAAATCATCGAGTTTGTCAACGCGTCCAACAAACCGGTTCTGGCGGTAGACATCCCTTCCGGCCTGAATGCAGACACCGGCCATCCGTGCGGTGTGTGTGTGCGCGCTCATACCACCGCCACCTTTGCGTTTGCCAAAACCGGCCAGATCCTGTTCCCCGGTGCAGCCTATACCGGGAATCTTGAAATTATCGATATCGGCATACCGTCTCATATTGCCGAGAGTGTGGGGCCTCTGCAACACCTCTTGACCCCGGATATGATCCGCAACGCGCTTTGGCCCCGGCCCCCTGATGCCCATAAAGGCCATACCGGTCATCTATTAACGGTGGCGGGTTCACCCGGCAAAACCGGTGCCGCCGCGATGACAGCCTTATCGGCCATGCGGGCGGGCGCCGGCCTTGTCACCTTGGGAATACCCAAAAGTTTAAACCCGGTTTTGGAAGTTCAGCTAATTGAGGCGATGACCTGCCCCCTTCCGGAAACCGCAGACGGCACCCTGGCTGAATCATCGCTTGATGTCATTAAGCATCAATTTTCCGGTAAAAAATGCTTGGCCTTAGGGCCCGGCCTCGGGACGGCGGGCGAAACTCGGAAGCTTGTCCATCGAATCCTTCAAGAAAGCCCGATACCGGTCGTTATCGATGCCGACGGATTAAACTTTTTGGCCGGCCACACCCAAATGCTTAAACATCTCAACATCCCGGTCATTTTAACGCCACATCCCGGAGAGATGGCCAGGCTTATGGATTCAACAACATCTGAGGTGCAGAAGGACCGGATCAATTGCGCCCGCGGTTTTGCAGTAGAATTCAATGTCCATGTGGTACTGAAAGGCGCGCGGACGGTTATCGCCCATCCCGACGGCAACGTCTTTGTCAACCCCACCGGAAATTCCGGCATGGCATCCGGCGGCATGGGAGACGTGCTGACCGGCCTCATCGCAGGTTTCATGACCCAGGCTTACTCCCCGGAATCAGCCACACATGTCGGCGTCTACCTGCATGGCGCCGCAGCCGATGATTTGGCCCAAAAGAGCGGGCCTTATGGCTTTCTGGCAACCGAGGTGATGAATGCCATCCCCCGGCAGATTAAAAAGTTTACAAGCTGATCCGGGCAGACGGAAATTAAAAAACGGCCACGAAGGCACAAAGACACCAAGAAAATATTCACTATGCATTCTTTGTGCCTTGGTGCCTTAGTGGCAATAAAAACAATATATTGTCGTAAAATTCAAAATTTTTCCAATTAAGGAATGGCCTAAATGAATACGGAGCGAGAAACAGCAAACAGCAAATTTCAAATAACAACCCATTCCCCTGAAGAAACCAGGCAACTCGGAGAAAAGGTGGGGAATCGGATTCAAGCCGGCACCACCGTCACCCTCTTCGGAGATCTTGGAAGTGGAAAAACCGTTTTTGTCCAGGGACTTGCCAAGGGTCTAGGCGTTCCGGAAGACTATTATATAACCAGTCCGAGCTACACGTTGATTAACGAATATCCGGCCCGCCATACCTTTTTTCACATTGATTTATATCGTATTGAAAGTACAGTTGATTTCGAAGATATCGGTTTATACGAGATCCTCGATCAAAACGGCGTGGTGGCGATCGAATGGGCCGACAGGCTGAATCAGAATCTTTTGGCCGATCATGTCAACATACAGATAGAGATCTCGGGTGACGAATCCCGCATAATTTGCATAACTGCCTCTGGACTTGGACCGGTAAATCTGCTAAAGAAGCTCCAGAAATCAACTAATGTCCATCCATAAAAGATATTTAAAAAGATGGTATTAAATAAGTTTCCAATTCATAAATGAGGTTTTTTTTGCGGAGAACGCCGCTCATCGGAAAAAGAGCTATTTATGGATGGAAATTAGCTAAGGAGTGAATTTACACATGGGTTTAATTGTCCAAAAATACGGCGGCACTTCCGTTGCGGATCTTGCTCGGATCCAAAATGTCGCCAAGCGAATCACAAAAGCCTATGACAACGGTAACAATGTGGTCGTTATTGTCTCGGCCATGTCCGGCGTCACTGACGGCCTGATTGATATGGCCAAAAACATTACCGAATCGCCTGAAAAACGTGAGCTTGACGTCTTGCTTGCCACCGGCGAACAGACCACCGCAGCTCTGCTGGCCATGACCCTGAAAGCAATGAACTATCCGGCCCTGTCTCTGCTCGGCTACCAAGCGGAAGTGCTTACAGACTGCGCCTTCGGCAATGCAAGAATTCTTGACATCGGAACCAGCCGCATAAAGGACCTTGTGGAGCAGCACAACATCGTCGTGGTAGCAGGCTTCCAGGGAATCGATCAGAACGGCAACATTACAACCCTCGGCCGAGGGGGATCCGACACTTCTGCCGTTGCCATCGCTGCAGCCTTAAGCGCCGATATCTGTGAAATCTATACGGACGTGGACGGCATCTACACCGCAGATCCCAATATCTGCAAGAAAGCCAGAAAAATCGGTATGCTTTCGTACGATGAAATGCTGAATATGGCCAGCCTGGGAGCCAAAGTATTGCAGATCCGGTCGGTCGGATTCGCAAAAAAATATAACGTCCCCATTCACGTAAGGTCGTCTTTCACTGAAGAGGAGGGAACCATGGTTGTGAATGAAAATGCCGGCATGGAACGCCTGGTGGTATCGGCGGTGACCCACGACAAGGATCAGGCGCGGATAACCTTGAAAAAGGTTCCTGATCAGCCGGGTATCGCCGCCAAGATTTTTACCCCGATTGCCGACGCCGGTGTTGTTGTCGATATGATCGTTCAAAACACCCGCGCCGAGGGACATACGGATCTTACTTTCACCGTTCCAAAATCAAATTTTAAAACCGCGCTCGACATCGAACGCCGGGTGGCCGCAGAAATCAGCGCCGAGGATGTTCTGGCCGATAAAAATATTGCCAAAGTATCGGTCGTGGGCGTCGGAATGAGAAATCATTCCGGCGTGGCCTCCAAGATGTTCAACACCCTAGCCCGGGAAAATATCAACATCATGATGATCAGCACGTCGGAAATCCGGATTTCCTGCATCATCGAGGAGAAGTATACGGAACTTGCCGTGCGTGTGCTGCACACTGCGTTTGGCCTGGATAAAGAAGAGTAGACATTTGGGAATGGGGAATCGGACCCTACAAATTTCTCACCGATTCCCCGATTTCCCACCTCAATTGAGCGAGTTCCTAAATTTCTCGATACCGGTGCCTATGAACAAGTTTACCACCGATCAGTTGATATTCGCCCTTGTGCTGGCCTCAGCAATCCTTGCTGTTATCGTCTACAGGTTTTTTAACACATTTTAAAAAAACGTTGCCAAACCGATACTTAGCAGTACTGCGCTGATTGGGTAAAACTCGAGAATGCCCTTTATCTGCAAGTCCAAGATCCCGAAGGGTGAAAATTTCTGGGAAAAAATCTTGTGGATCAAAATGTAACCTTAGCATTGATAAAATTATAGATAATAAAAGGTGTTTTAATAATAAATAGAGTCTTCTCAATAATTTTTATGAAATATCCGTGCTAACCCCCTTATATTGTAACTGCATTCCATAAAGAAATGTACGGACTTGGAATGAAAATCCGTACATTTTTATTGAAAATTAACTGAAGACTACTAGCCGGAATGTGCAGTAACGGGCACGGTCGGCGGCATTAAGGGGATGCTGGGCCTAAATTTAGGCCCAAAAATGTATGGCTCAAAGGCGGAGGCTGTGCTTCCCTTCACATCAGCATCAATTGTGTTTTTAGCCGTTAAGATCTTCTTCGCTGAAATGGTTTTTTAGAACGTTTACCACCAGGGTTGGCCTGATTTACTTTTATGTTTTTCCCTTCGATAAATTTACCGTTCAATGCCTTGATTGCTTGGTCGGCTTCCGGGTTATTTGGCATCTCAACGAAACCAAAGCCTTTTGATCTGCCGCTAAACCTGTCCATTATGATTTTAGCGCTTTCTACTTCTCCGAACTCATCGAACATTGCTTTTAAGCTATCCTCTTTAGTGTTATAGGGTAAATTGCCAACATAAATATTCATTGAAAATTCCTTTCTCTCATTCTTTATTATCAGATTTTTATACAATCGGAAACTGATGTGTGGAATAAATATTTAAGGTTGTTATAAAAATACAAAGGGCATCCCCTCGTTATCACAAGGAATGCCCTTTTTTGCTCAGCAAAAGAAATTAAACCACCGTAACATTCACAGCGGCAGGACCTTTTTGTCCTTGCTCTATGTCAAAGGTAACCTGGTCACCTTCTTTGAGGGATTTAAAGCCGTCCGAGTTGATTCCTGAGTGATGAACAAACACATCCGGTCCGTTTTTCTGTTCAATAAATCCAAACCCTTTACGGTCATTAAACCACTTAACAGTTCCACTGGTCATAATAACATCCTCCTTTCTTAATAATTTTCAAAGTCTCTAACTGGAGGATGCCACTTTGACAAATGGATTGTTCCTTCAGAACGAAACCGTCCCGCTAATTAAAGACGGAACTTTATTGATTGTATAGAAAAATAATCCATTTTGGGGACGAAAGCAAGCTAATTATTTAAATTTTAAAAAAAATAAACACTACTGGAAATAATGCTGTAAAGTTATAACCTTAAGTGAATCTCCCCGCCCTGAAGGGCGGGGGTTCTGACGTGCGTCAGTGCTTCGCGGCGGGGAGCAGACCGGTCAAGACACCTTGCCACAGGATTCACTCAGATAATCCTGGTTGGCGGCTCCTGTTTTTCCATCAGTACGATGTCTCTGGGATTGCAAAGCTGGCTCGGCAGCTCTGCCACGCGTCCGCAGGCAATGCAGGTGAAGTTAATCTGCTGAAGCTTTGGTTTGCAAATATGTCTCGGATCATCGCTGGTCCCCCCGCAGTGCTCGCAGACATAGGCTTCTTTTAGCTTGACAGGATCACAAAGGTGGCCCATCTTTTCGGTTTTCTTGCCGCAGGTTTTGCATTTATGAATAGTATCTGCCATAATGATACCTCCTTTCGGGTGTTGCTGATATTAGCCCGGATATTTAATGAGATATCCGGGATAGAGCGATATGAGGTAAGATAATGCACAGAATAGCGGATTTTCAAGGTGTGATCGGCCAGCAGGCCCTTCGGAGTCATTTAGGCAAAATCAACTAAAACTTTAAGAAAGTTTTCTCCCAACTTTTCAACGAGTTTTTCTCTTTCTATCCGGGTTAAAAGAATTTTATCTTCTTTCTGCTTTGTCAATAAGGGAGCCGAAGACAAAAATTTTGCTATCTTTATAAACTTACTGGCCTTATCCTTGGCGGTAAAGATATACGCCCTGTTATTACTGTCTAAAATTAGACGTTGGGTCCCCCTCTTGGTTTGTACAATAATCGCCCAAACTTTAGCCGGGCACATGACGACTTGTCTATAATCAACATCAAAATTTCTACATAACGCTTTTAATACTTCGCCGGAATCAATAAAAGGATTATACTCTGTTTTAGAGACATTCTTAATGATCTTCTGCATGTCCTGCTTTTGTCTGGCGATACAAGCTTTGGCAAACAATTGAACCAATTCAATCGGCCAGGAAGAATCCTCAAGATTAAAAGACCTTTTCTCTGAAATTGAATCTAAAATGATTTCAAGAAAGATATCTAAAACACTATAGCTGTTATTCTTATAATGATCTCTGAATTTTAGAATCAACTCTTCAATAGACTGTATTTTAAATTCAGCGATTATCATAAAACTCCTGAAATTATCGTCCGGGCTGTTTTTAAATTGCCGGCGATAAATATGCCGGTTATACAGCCTTGTTATGCGCTCGCTGATGCGGCTTAAATTGGCGCCTGTTGATAAAATGCTTGATGCCTTGTCTCGAGCCAACATCAGGGAACAAATTATATTCATAGCAGATAACAAAAGAAAATCAATATATTTTGGGGCTTGAATTTTCCGACCTTCAAGGCAAGCATGGCGCATCAAGACAGCCTGAAATTTATTAAATATAGAAAAAAGGCAGAAGCATTTCTGCCCCTGCCATTTTCACTTTACTTTTTTAAAAAGCCGCAACTCAATCCACAGCATCTTTCAAAGCTTTTCCCGGAATAAATTTTGGAATATTCTTAGCCTTGATTTCTATCTCGTCCCCAGTCTGTGGGTTTCTTCCTTTTCGGGCCTTTCTTTTATTAACCTTAAAGGTACCGAATCCAAGCACCGTAACAGTCTCTTCCTTTTTCAGGGCTTGTGTAATTGCTGAAAAAACACAATCTACTGCTGCCTGAGCTTCTTTTTTGGTTTTGACAACCTTGGCCACCTCATTGATCAGATCGCTTTTGTTCATTTTTTATGCCCCCTTCTTTAAAGTATTGTTTTTTGAATTTTAACCTTTAGAACATCTTTTTTAAAATTCCTTATTAGCACAAAATTATCCCCGTGTATACCAAATCATGAGTTTGCCGGACTCTTTTCTTAAGATATATTTGGTGAAATCAGCAACCCCAAAAGGCTTTGAATTGTGACATTCGTGTTGGCATTCAGATCTAACCGGGCGGTGATCGTGTTTAAGGCCTTAAAGCAATTTAAAGGTTTAAAATTATACAGTATATATTTCTGGCGCAATTTAAAACGCTTCATTTAGGTAAAAAAATTTTAACATATCAGCCGATACGGTTAAACAAGGCTTGACATACCGTATATTGTAGGTTATTAGGAACCAAAATACAAAATATATGGTTTGAGAACATATTATTTCCTAAACTAAGGGGCTGTGTAATGGACTTGCTGAATTGATCAATAAGGGAGGATATTATGGCAACTAAAAAGAAAACAACAACTTCCAAAGCAACGGCTGTAAAAAAGAAAACAACCGCAAAAAAAAGCCCTGCAAAAAAAAAGAAATAGCCCTTTTATAGTCCCTTAGTAAAGGAATGGGGAGGCAGCAACTTGTTTTTATGAGTCTAAAAACTAAAGCCTCCCCATTTTTTTTGTATGCCCCAGCCCATATTTTCCAAAAAACAGGGAAACGTGTTTTGGCACTTTCCGACTGTTCTTTCGAAACCCCAGCTTTCATCTTGGCTTTCAGCCGAGCTGGTTTAGACACATAGCCATCGAAGTTCAGAGAATCATCGCCAAGCGAAATCCCAGCGCGGGACCAAACAGGTCCGCGGGCAGGCTGAAACGGCGCGAGCAGCGTGCACTCCAGGCATCAAGATTCCAACTGCCGCCTCGCATCACTCTATCCGGCCCTTCTTCGTTACAAACAGGGTTTTTCCGCTGATGGCGTTCATAGGCTCTGGCTTTATAGGTATCCCGGCACCATTCCCACACGTTTCCGCTCATGTCATGAATTCCCAGACCGTTCGGCGCCTTTTGGCCGACCGGGTGGGTGGTGCCGTTGCTATTGTCGTCATACCATGCCAGTGCATCGATATTGCTCCCGCCGGAATACTCTTCCTTCTTACCTCCGCTACGCGCCGCATACTCCCATTGAGCCTCGGAAGGCAGTTGAAATGCATATTTACCTTTATTTACCTGAGTCAGCTTGCGGGTAAATTCCTGCACCGCATACCAGGAAACCTTTTCCACCGGCCGAAGATCACCTTGAAATTCGGCTGGATTGTCTGGCATCAGGCTTTTCCACTGGGACTGGGTAACCGGATAGCGCCCCAAATAGAAGCTGTCCAGCTGCACCTCGTGCACCGGCTTTTCGTTTTCCATGCCTTCATCAAAGGTATCTCCCATCATAAATGATACGGGAGGAACATACACGAACTCCATTCCGGTGACCGGTTCGGTGATGAGGGATTCTAATGCCGTAATTTCCGGAGCCGGACTGTCACATGCCGGACATCCGGAGCGTCCCGCCGGAATACGTCGATGACAGGATATACAGACAAGCCGCACCTCGCACTCAGGGCACCGTTTCCAGTTCTCTTTGACCGGAATGTGGCACTGGGGACATACCAGGGACGTAAGCGGCATTTCGCAAGCGGGACAGAACTTCCAGTTTTCCTGTACCGGCTCAGCACAATTCAGACAAACAGATTTTAAATTTGACCGAGACATGTAGATTGCATCCTTTTACCCGGTTTCACCAGACGGGGCTATTGATTCCGTTTCTTGAGCCAACACAGACACCCGGACAATTGAATTTTTTTAAGTATATTGTTTTGAGGAAAAATATTCAAATTATATTCTTATGTACGCCTGCTGCTGCTTAGGTACAATTAAAAATTGGCGCTATTTGCTCGACCAAGGGAATCTATCCCGGACATTTCATGAAAATTTTTGAGAAGACTCTATCTATTTTTAAAAAACAGTGTATTATCCATAATTTTATCTAAAACGATAAGGTTACACTTTGTCCCACGAGATTTGTTGACCGGCCTGCTCCCCGCAAACCCAGCCCTTCAGGGCGGGGTCTAGGGGAGCTATATTAAATTAGCTGAAATCCTTACCGGGAAGCCCCGCCCTTCAGGCCGGGGAGCTTCATTATTTCTCAAAAATTTTCACCCTTTGGGCTTCGCTCTTCGAGCTACGCCGGACAAGACGACCCAACAAGTCGGGTGCTGCCCGAGGCGCCCATTTTTCCGTTTTCAACGGGATCTTCGAACTGCGTTACGTGTCCCGCCGAAGCGCGGCGAAAAGGCGGATCAGGGACTTGCAGTAGCTTACTACGGCTGCGCCTTTGATGCTTGTTGGAGCGAAGCGGAAATCCCGTTACCAGGGCAAATGAACGTCTCAAGCTCGTAAAAAATCCGGGATAGGATGTCCCCATTTTTTTCAAAAGGTGGGTTTCACCATAAATATGTGTATTTTTAAGCAGTTGTAGAATATTTAATCATTGACACCTCGAATCATTTCTGATATTTAAGTTTTGCCTGAGTTTATTGTTCGATTGGAAATGTTGGATACATCCGCTTTCAAAAAAGGGAATTTTTATCAAAACAATCAAAAAAAGGAGAAAAAAGTGAAAATAAAAAACCTCTTTCGATCGTTCACATTTTTAGTTTGTTGTGCGCTTGCAATTGCCTTTATGGCAGCTTGCAGCCAATCTCCCAAACAAGAAGTAGACGCCGCCAATGCCGCATTGCAGGATGCCATATCCGCCGGGGCTGAACAGTATGCGCCCGACGAACTTAAGGCAGCACAGGATCTAATTGCCAAGTTGGATTCAGAGATGGCAAAGAAAGACTATAAGGCCGCAAAGCAGACAGCCATACAGGCAAAAGAGGCCGCGGATAAGGCCAAGGCGGCTATTGGGGCCGCAAAAGCCAAAGCTAAAGAGGCTGCCGAGGCTTCTGTCAACGAAATCAAGCAGGGTTTAGAAAACACCAATGGGCTCGTCGCGGAGGCAGAGGCTGCCAATCTTCCCGCTGACCTTCTCCAACCCATCAAGGATGAATTGTTTGGTGTTGAAACCGCAATCGGTGAACTGGATGAGATGGTTTCCGGCGAGAAATACAAAGAAGTCGCGGATAAAGTCAATCAGGTAAAGGATCAGCTCTCCCAGATCGAACTGGGAGTCAATGACGCCAAAGCCAAAGCTGAGGAAATCAAGAAAGCTGAAGAAATCAAAAAGGCCGCAGAAGCTGAAAAAGCAATGAAGAAAGACAAGAAAAAGAAATAACAGATAGGTCCCGACCCAAGAAGGGAATCATCCCCTTCTTGGGGTCTCTTCCTTTGACGATAACCTTCTACACCTCTTTTGATGAGCCGTCGTTATTGACTAAGTATAGAGTAGTATTTTGCAATCTTTTGCATACTTTAAGAATTCTTCAGCCGTTTGGATTGTAACGCCGTCGATGAAGTCTTTTTCCGAAAACTGCATCATGTCTACAGTCATCTTACATGCCACAAATTTCACGCCTTCGACTTGAGCCACCTCCTGAAGATCAGAAAGGGGAGGTATATTCGCCTTTTCCATTTTTTCCTTCATCATCCATTTATATTCTTATGTACATCCCGTACTTTCCAGGAAGTTTCTTAGACAATTTTGTTGGGGGGACTGGCCGAAATCGGCAGATAGATATTTACCCGGGTCCAGGCATCGGGTTCACTTTCTATTGATATGCTTCCTCCGTGCAGTTCTATAATTCGCTTAACGATGGCCAGGCCGATCCCTGAGCCGCCGTGCTGAAGTGATCTGGATTTTTCCACCCGGTAAAACTGCTCAAATACCCGGTTTATATCTTCTTCAGGAATCCCTTTGCCGCTGTTTGATATGGACACATAGACATTCGTGTTTTTGGCTTCCACAGTTATTTCTATTCTGCCGCCTTTGGTGTTGTACTTAATGGCATTGTCAACAAGATTAACCATAGCGCGGTGCAGGTAATCTCTATCTCCTCTGATTACAAGGTCCTCCGGGATATCGATTACCATCTCGATCTGCCGGGCTTCAACGACCTCGGCATAATCTTCGTGAACCGATTTCACCAGATCGGGCAGATCGAGTTCGGTCACAGCTAAACTCTCTTTCATCTCCAGGGCCGACAGATCCAGCAGATTTTTTACAAGACGGCTCATCCGTTGCAAAATATCGACCTGGCGGATCAAACTCAACCTGAATGATTCGGGCAAATCCTGCCGGTGAGTGGAATCTTCCAAAAAGAGCGATAATAAAGTGATCGGGCTTTTCAACTCATGGGAAGCATCGACAATGAACTGCTTTTGCATGGCAAATGAGTATTGCAGGCGGTCAAACATGCGGTTAAGGGATTTGGAAAGTTCGTAGAGTTCGTCTCTGCTTTTGCCGAGCGGAATCCGCCGGTCTAAAGACCTGTCATTAATATCCCGGGCCATGTGATTAATGACATTGATCGGCTTGAGAATCTTCCCGGCAATAAAATAGCTTAAAATCATAAGGAGCACAGTGGTGACGCTCAATCCGGCCGCAATGCCCTGTACCAGATCAACAATCTCCTCCTCCAGTTTTTCCACCGGCTTTCCAATCTGAACGATACAGGGTTTCCCGCCCAAACTCCCATTGACCGTCTTTACACGGAAAGCCACTTCATCTCTGCTGTCCTGATCCAGATCGATGCATTTTCGCGGAACAATCCTTTCCACCATATATGCGCGTTCCAGATCTTGCAGGGGAAAATCTGCATACCCAGTCAATTTCGATTGATATAAAACATTATGGCGATCATCGTATATTTTGATCCAGTATTGTTTTATATCAAAAGGCAACTCATTTGGAATGGAACCATCCGACATTAACTGGGCCGTTTCAACTAGACTAATCACTGTTCCGGCCATAGTTTCAAGATCCTTGTCGATCAATTTGTAAGGCTGTTCCAGCATTTCCCCAAAAACAATTACAGAGAAAGCCAGGCTTGCCAAGACGCCGGCGCCTGTGATCCATAGTGTTATTCTGTGCCGTATTTTCATTCTTGGTCATCCTCGATGATGAATCCGATACCGCGTATGGTCCGGATGACGGCTTTTTTTTCAGCGTCTCCGATTTTATGCCGGAGATTTTTGATGTGAACGTCAATGAAATTCGACATGGTAAATGGATCGAATTCGTCACCCCAAACATGTTCCGCCAGGCTGAATCTGGAAACCGCCCTGTTTTTATTGTATAAAAGAAACTCCAGGATTGAAAATTCCTTGGGCGTCAGATCGACGGCTACGCCCTGTTTCAAAACTTGACGGGTTTTGGTATTCAGCGAAACATCGCCGATGATGAGCAGTGGATTCTTGTGCTCACTGGTCCGCCTGAGCAGTGACCGGATTCTGGCCATAAGTTCCGCCATGGCAAACGGTTTGGCCAGATAATCATCAGCACCGTAATCAAGCCCCTTAATTTTATCTTCTACAGCCCCTTTTGCCGTCAGCATGAGAATCGGCGTGTTGATTTTTGCTTTCCGGACTTCTTTTAAAACTGTAATCCCGTCAACTTTGGGAAGCATGATATCAAGAATAATCAGATCATATGGATGTTCAAACAGTTTGTCCAAGGCAGATCCACCCTCTTCAGCCGTATCCACATGATATCTTTGAGTGACGAGTGTTTGCCGAAGTTGCTCAAGCAACTCAGGCTCATCATCCACAATAAGAATTCGCATGACTCGCTCCTATGATTAGGCGAATACATCATATC
>Ga0180009_10005625_pt1 | contig 13409 bp, 8 predicted proteins | sample OS_PC_MetaG_FD_123537 | JGI IMG/M metagenome (GOLD analysis project Ga0180009, IMG submission 123537) | Groundwater microbial communities from the Aspo Hard Rock Laboratory (HRL) deep subsurface site, Sweden - OS_PC_MetaG | ecosystem: Environmental > Aquatic > Deep subsurface > Groundwater... | reverse complement strand
GCAGGCTTCTCCAAGTGTGCGCTTGGCCGTGTTTCATCGACTGCGCCCACGGCCAAGCAGACGCTTGCCGTCCTTTGGAGGCTTGCTTGGCCGTGCCACCCGTTTTTCGGCGCACGCTGCTAGCGCCGAATATCGGGCGTCTTCCGGAGCAGCAGCGCGCCCGAACGGTGTAGCTCCAGGGTCCACCCTGGTTCCACCACCGTCGTTCCGTGAGCCTCCACCACGATCGCCGGCCCCACCAACGGCGTGTCGACCCTCAGCGTGTTGCGTTCGACCACAGGGACTGCCGACCAGCGGTCGTGAAAACACGCTCGCTGCGTCGTCGGCGCGGAAACAGCCGCGTCGCCTCCCACTGGTTCGAGGTCCGACGCGTCAGCGTCGGCGGCGACCACAACGCGCATTGACTCGACTTCGAGCTCCCCATCGGCTGGACGGTATCCGTACAGGGACTCGTAGCGAGCCAGGAAAGCCTCTTCCAGATCGAGCGAAGGATCGAAGTCGACCGCGACCGTCGTGTCCTGACCTCGGAATCGCATGTGCACGATCGTTCGTCGGTGGCGCCCCGTCGACGCAGGAACCTGCTCTGCCAGCAACGCGCTTTCAGCACGTTCGGCGAGCTCGTCGCGCCATCGTTCGAGCGCTGAACGCGCCTCAGCGAGCGAGGTCAGAAGCTGACGTTGTGCGAATCGCTGGATGCGAGCGCGCCCCAGACCCCGTGCGCTTAGCAATCCCGCGTCCTTGGGGACCACAATGGTGCCCATGTTCAGCAGTGTTGCGACAGCGCATGCGGCTTGTCCGCCGGCACCGCCGAACGCAACCAGTGCATGCTCGGAGGGGTCATACCCTTTGCGGAGCGAGATTCGGCGCACCGCATCGGCCATTCGTTCGTTGGCAATCTGGAGAAATCCCTCCAGCACCCGCGTCGAGTCGACCGCAGGCTGACCCGCTTCGCGAAGACGAAACAACACGTCATCGAGCAGTGCGCTGGCGGCTTCGCCGTCGATGGGGATTTCGAATCGGTCGGGGACGAGGCGTCCGAGCAGCAGGTTCACGTCGGTGACCGTCAGCGGACCTCCGGCACCATAGCAGGCCGGACCGGGGTGGGCTCCCGCGCTCTCGGGACCCACCCGCAGACGGTAGCCGTCGAATCGGCAGATCGAGCCGCCCCCCGCTGCGACGCTCTCGACGGCCAGGGCGGGCGCTACCACGGTGGCGTCGCCCACGCGGTGCTCGAAGACGTACTCGAAGTCACGATCGATGCGGGCGACGTCGGTGCTGGTGCCGCCCATGTCGAAGCTCACGATTTTCGTCTGACCCGCCGCCTCGGCCGAGGCTTGCGCCCCCACCACGCCGCCGGCGGGGCCCGACAACAGGCTGTCCTTGGGCAGGAACGCGTTGGACGCGATCATGCCCCCCGCGCTGGTCATCACACGCAGCGAGCTGTTTGCATCGAGTGCGGCTTCGACATCGCGTACATAGTTCTGGATGACCGGTGCGAGGTAAGCGTCGACCAGCGTGGTCTGCGCTCGAGGCAGTATCTTGATCAATGGGGCGACCATCGAGGAACAGGACACGAATTCGAAACCGAGCTCGACGAGGACGTCGCGAACGGCGAGCTCGTGGACCGGGTTGCGGTACGCGTGCATGAGCGCAACCGCGGCGCACTGAACGCCACGAGCGAGCAGCTCCCGCGCCTCGTGGCGTAGCGCATCGACATCGAGGGGCGTGACGACTTGCCCGTCGGCGTCGAGGCGTTCGTGGACTTCGACGACGCACGCGGAGAGTGGGCGTGGTTTTTCAATGCGAAGGGAGAACAGGTCGGGCCGCTGTTGGGTGCCGATCACCAACAGATCGCCGAGCCCTTGGGTCAAGAACAGGGCGGTTTTGCCTCCGCGCCGCTCGAGCAAGGCGTTGGTGCCTCGCGTTGTTGCGAGGCGCATGGACATGGGAGGAAGCGGGGTTTGTGATGGCGTTGCGGTGACGAGGCGAGCCGCGAGGCAGGGGGCCTGTTCTCGGAACCGAAGGTTCACGGCTTGTCCAGACCGGGCATCGGGCAGAGGTCGATCGAGCTCGACGCGGCAAGGGTGAGGCTGCGCGATGACGCGGGCATTCATCGCTCCGGCGTCGTCTTCCGAGGTCCGCAAGGGTTGCAGCAGGGCGCCGGTGAGGAAGTGGGCAGGGACGCTCCACGCGCTGTCCAGGGTCCACGAACATGGGGTGATCATCTCGCCGAGCCGCGCTCGCAGGCAGCTGTTGCTCAACACCTTGGCGCGGTGGACGGCGCCTTCGGGGTCCACGGCGAGGCAGTCCGTGAAGGTGCCCCCCGTATCGACCCAGACGCGCCATTGCGCCTTCTCGAGTTCTTTCTTCATGGCAGCAGGGCGAGCTTGCCGACCGTCGCTCCGGATTCGATCGTGCGGTGGGCGTCGGCCACGCGGTCGAAGGGGAAGGTCTGCACGGGCGGGGCTTGGAGTTTACCCGCGGCGGCCCAAGCGAGCAGTGAATCCATGGCTTCTTGCAGGATTTCGTGCCGGTGGAACAGGTAGGACAGGTTGAAGGCGAGCACGCTCTTGTTGTCGTTGGTCAAGTCGAGCGGATTGAATCGAGGCGTGCGCAGAAAGTCGACGGCGAGCTTCAGGTAGTTCGGCTTGCCCGTGTCTCGCGGCAACATGCTGTGGAAGCCGTAGACCACGAGCTTGCCTGGTGAACCCAGGTGCTCGTAGCTCTTGGCGAGGGTCTCGGCGCCATTGGCGTCCAGGACGATATCGTAGCCGTCGGGTGCGTAGCAGCGGGCACCGCGCCAGAGGTTTTCTCGGCTCTTGTCGATGACCTCGTCGGCGCCGAACGTCCGGGCGCTTTCGACCTTGGAGCTGCGTCCGACCACGCCGACCATGCGGCATCCGGCGAGTTTGCCGAGCTGGAGCAGTGCGCCGCCGACGCCGCCAGCGGCCGAATGGACGAGGATGTTGGTGCTTTGGTTGCGCCGAGGCGAGTCGGAATCGGAGTTTGGGACGGGGCGTTGGATGTTGGCGAGCTCGAACAGGGCGTAGTAGGCGGTGAGGAATACGACGGGGAAGGTTGCGGCTTGCGCCATGTCGAATGCGTCGGGGAGGGCGAACAGTTGGCGTTCGTCGACGCAGACCTGCGTGGCATAGCCGGAGAATCGGGTGACGCCGAACACTCGCTGTCCCGGGGACCACAGGCTTGCGCCGGGGCCCGTGCTCAGGACCGTGCCTGCGAATTCGAAACCGGGCGTGATGGGCCAGCCGACGAAGTCTTTGGCGGACTGGTACAGACCCATGCGCACGATGCAATCGGCGTAGTTGACGCCGATGGCCTCGGTTCGGACCACGACCTGTCCCGGACCGGGCTCGAGGTCCTTGACCGTGTCGATACGTAGCCTGTGGAAGCCGCCGGGCTTGTCGACGATCACTTTGCGCATGGGCGACGAGCAAAGCACAAGACGGGGGGGCTTGCCATGTGCCGGCTGGGCTCGATGGATGTCATGGAGTCTTGGACGCGGATCGAGTAGCAAGGAAGGCGGAGGACTTACTTGGATCGTTGGAAGCAGTTGTACCGAAAGTTCCAGGCTGTCGAGTCGGCTCGAGAGGCGCGGGAACGCGAGGTGGAGGAGCGCAAGGCAGCGTTCGAGAACTGGTGTCGTGTAGCGACGGACGCAGCGCTCGATGGGGTCGTCTCGGGCCTGCGCGCGCGGGGCGAAGAGTTTGCGCAGCACACGGGCATTCGCATTGCGGTGGAAGCTCGCAACCGGCCACCGGTGGAGATGGGGGAGGGCGGGCCGCGGATGAGCTTCGTGCGCGTGTCGCTAGCCACCGCGCGCATCGATCTCTATTCCCATCGTGAACCGGGGGGACTTCCGGTGCTGCACGTCGTTCGATCCCACTACAGCCCGGGACATCCGCCGATGATCCGTCACGTGGACGTGATTGTGAGTGTCCCGACGTGCACGGTGATTCGCCTGCCGGACGACGGCTGGGCGCTGCGTCGGGTGGGTCTTTCGGGCCGAGTGGACGAAGACGGCGAAGCGGTGGATATCGACGAGCTGGTGTTCGAGATCTTCGAGATGTTGGTGGACATGCACACCAAGGTGGTGGTCGGACACGAGGGCGAAACGTAGGGCGTCGAAGGCCTGTCGCGTGGCGCGGAACTGAGTCCATCGTTCTGAACGGATTCCATGAAGGTCGAAGGGCACGGGCTGGCCGTCCCTGTCGCGGCCGCTTCGCCCCTGCGCATTGAACGGGGACGGATTGCGCCGCGAGCCGGACCGATTGTCGCACATCGGTGACAGCGGCCAGACACCGTCGAAGGCACTGATTCCAGCTCCGCCGATCTCGGTAAAGTCAAGGTGCATTCTAAAGATACGAATCGCCGCGAGCGGTTGGGTCAATCTTTCTCAGTAACGTATTAATGCGTTCATGGAAAGACGTGCCTAGTGCTGTCCTCGACTCGAGATCAGCGCCTACTCGCACGTAGGGCTGCGAGGCGCCGTCTTCGGCCCAATCCTCGGGTGGCAAAGGGGCAATAGTACCCACTAGATGGGTAATTAGCGACCATCGTCGCCGGGGGTTCCTGGGTCGGATTCGAGGTGTTGACGTCGCCGTGCAGATATGAGGGTATCTCGCAGCGAGGCCAATGCGGCGCGCGATGGGCGCAGCGTCGCCTTGGGGTTTGAACACTTCACTTCACCGATTCGGGGGGTGAATGCTGAAGCAGGGTTGCGTGCGAACCGCCGGGCGGTTGCGCAGTGCGTTGTCGTGCTGTGCGACGGACCGCCGTTCGTGCGTTGCCGCGTCGTGATGAAAGGCAGCCATGGAAACGCAACAGGCCATGAGCACGAGCGACATGCCGGCGTCAGAGCGCGGAGACCTCACGATGCTGATGGGCATCATCGCCAAGCATCGTGAGAAGCGCGGGGGGCTCATCGCCATCCTGCAGGAAATCCAGTCGCGCTACAGCTATCTTCCCGAGCACGCGCTGCGATACGTAGCGGAGACCACCGGGCATTCGATGGTCGACGTCTACGGGGTGGCGACGTTTTATCGGGCATTCAGCCTCAAGCCGCGTGGCAAGCACCTGGTGACGGTGTGCTTGGGGACGGCTTGCCACGTTCGAGCGGGCATCCTCATCGCCCGGGAGCTCGAGCGTGTGCTGGACGTCGCTCCGGGGGACACCACGGAAGACGGGATGTTCACCCTCGAGACGGCGGCTTGCCTCGGTGCGTGTGCGCTGGGGCCCATCGTGGTGGTGGACGGTGAGTACCACTCGAAGGTGAAGAAGGCGGATGTCTGGCCGATTGTGCAAGAGGTGCGCGAGGGAGCGGAGATTTCCCTGGAACCCGACGACCGGATGTTCCCGCTCGAGGTCGCGTGCCCGCGGTGCAACCACACCCTCATCGACAAGCGCAATGAGCTCGACGGCCACGCGTCGATTCGGGTGACGTTCTCGTTCAACCGCACGCACGGCAGCTTGCGGCTTTCGAGCCTCTACGGCAGCTACACGATCAAGTCGGACCACGACATCCCCTGGGATTCGGTGGTGCACTTCTTCTGCCCGCATTGCCATGCGGAGCTGACGAGTTGGGCGGACTGCACCCGGTGCAGCGCGCCTATGGTTTCGATGCTCGTACGTGGAGGCGGCACCGTGCAGATCTGCTCGCGCCGCGGCTGCAAGGAGCACCGGTTGGACGTGGGAGGAATGAGCGCCTAGGCGCCCCCGCTGCGGCTTCGGCCGCGTCCGGGACATGGAGCTGACCCATGGAACGATTGCAGAGCATCGACGAGTACAACTCGCTTCAAGATCGAATTGCTGCGGACCTGGACCCGTCGGAGCCGACCGTGGTCATCACGGCCGGCACGTGTGGCCAGGCCAGCGGTGCGAATGGCCTCATTCGCGTAGCGAAGAGAGAGTTGCTCCACCACGGCCGCATGGTGGGGTTGAGGATCACCGGGTGCCATGGCTTCTGCGAGATGGAGCCATCCATCCTCATCAAACCCTCGGGTGTCTTTTACCCGAAGGTGGACCGCAAGGACGTGCCGCGGATCATGCGTGCCGCGGCCGATGACGCCATCGTGGAGGAGTTGCTTTTCAAGGATGAATCCACGGGCGAACGCATCGCCCTGCAGAATGACTTGCCGTTCTTCCGCGGCCAAAAGCGCACGCTGCTCAGCCGCAACGAGAGCGTGGACCCGATTCGCATCTACACGTACCTGTCTGCGGGTGGGTACAACGCGTTGGTGTCCGTGCTCGCCAACGGCAACCGTCCTTGGATCGTCAACGAGGTGAAGGTCGCGGGCCTCCGGGGACGCGGCGGAGCAGGCTTCCCCACGGGCATCAAGTGGGAGTTGCTTGCCAACGCGCCGGACGGGCGGGGCAAGATTCTGGTGTGCAACGCCGACGAGGGGGACCCTGGCGCCTACATGGACCGGAGTCTCCTGGAAGGCAATCCGCACAGCGTCATCGAAGGCATGCTCATCGGCGCATTCGCCACGGGGGCGAGCGAGGGTGTCGTGTACGTGCGCGACGAGTACCCGCTTGCCATCAAGCATCTTCTCATCGCGCTGCGGCAGGCGCGGGGGTTCGGCCTGCTCGGCAACGACATCCTGGGGCTCGGGTTCTCCTTCGACATTTCCGTGGTTCGCGGCGCTGGCGCGTTCGTGTGTGGCGAGGAAACCGCGCTCATGCGATCCATCGAGGGGCGCATGGGCGAGCCGAGGCAGCGCCCGCCGTTCCCAGTTCAACGCGGCATCGAAGGCAAGCCGACGGTCATCAACAACGTAGAGACCTGGGCGAACATCCCCGTCATCCTTCAGAAAGGCGCGCTCACCTACGCAAGGACCGGTACCAAGGGCGCGCCGGGTACCAAGATCTTCAGCCTCGTCGGCAAGATCAAGAACACCGGGCTGGTGGAAGTGCCCATGGGCATTCCGCTGCACGAGATCATCAACGACATTGGTGGCGGTCCGGCCGAAGGCGCCACGAGGATCAAGGCGGTTCAGACCGGTGGTCCCTCGGGAGGCTGCATCCCCGCGGAGAAGTTCGACCTGCCCGTCGACTACGAAAGCCTCTCCGCGGCCGGCTCGATCGTCGGTTCCGGCGGCATGATCGTCATGGATGACTCGACCTGCATGGTCGACCTCGCCAAGTACTTCATGGCCTTCCTCAAGGACGAGTCTTGCGGCAAGTGCTTCACGTGCCGAAAAGGCACGCAGCGCATGTACGAGATCCTCGACGACATCACGGCGGGACGAGGGAAGCTCTCGGACCTGGACTTGCTCGAGGAGCTTGCGAACGTCGTCAAGGACACCAGCATGTGCGGCCTCGGACAATCCGCGCCCAATCCCGTGCTCTCCAACCTGCGCTACTTCCGCAAGGAATTCGAGCGGCACATCCACGAGAAGCGCTGCGATGCTTTCGTCTGCAAGGATCTTGTCGGCGCTCCTTGCCAGGCCGCGTGCCCCATCGGCACGGAAGCTTGGCGCTACGTGGCTCACATCGCACGCGGTGAATACGAGGACGCCTACAAGGTCATTCGTGAGGAAAACCCGTTCCCCTCCGTGTGCGCGCGCGTCTGCGATCATAAGTGCGAATCCCGTTGTCGACTCGGTACCTCCGGCAATCGCGCCGTCGCCATCCGTGCCCTCAAACGATTCGTCACCGAGCGATTCGACCCCAAGGACTATCCGGCGACCCGCAAACCCACCAACGGTAACGGCAAGTTCCCCGTGGCCGTCGTGGGTACAGGCCCCGCCGGCCTCACCGCCGCACACTACCTCTCACGAGAAGGCTACAAGGTCACCGTCGTCGAAGCCGAGAGCAAAGCCGGCGGAATGATGCTCTCCGGCGTACCCGCCTACCGCCTGCCGCGCGACGTTCTCCAGAGGGAGATCGATGCCATCCTCGACGACAACGTAACCCTGCGGTGCAATACCGTCTTTGGCAAGGACGTCACCGTCGACAGCCTCTTCGATGAAGGTCACAAGGCCATCTTCCTCGCCCTCGGCGCCCACCGCAGCCGCAAGCTCGATGTGGAGGGCGAGGACGCGCAAGGTGTGTATCCGTCGATGAGGTTCCTCAAGGCCTGGAACCTCAAGGGCGAGAACCTCGCCAGGGGCAGGGTCGGCGTCATCGGCGGCGGCAACTCGGCGATCGATGCGGCTCGCGTAGCCCTCCGACAGCCCGGGGTGGACAACGTCACCATCTTCTATCGCCGCACCGAAAAGGAGATGCCCGCCTTCGCCTCCGAAGTCGAGGCGGCCAGGGAGGAAGGTATCGAGATCGTCACCCTCGTATCACCCACCAAGGTGGTCCAGCGCGACGGCACCCTGTCCGGCATCGAGCTGCTCAACAACCGTCTGGGCAAGCTGGATGCCAGCGGGCGTCGGCGTCCCATTCCGGTGGAGGGCTCGGAGCACGTGGTGGGGGTCGACACCCTGGTCGTCGCCATCGGCGAGCAGATTCAGCCCTTCGCCATGGACGGGTCGATGGATATCAAGGTCAGCAAGTGGGGCACGATCGTCAACGATGACGAAACGCTCCAGACCACCCGAAAGGGTGTATTCGCCGGAGGCGACGTGGTTACCGGGCCGAACACGGTGGTGGACGCGATTGCTGCTGGCAAACGTGTCGCCATGATGATCGACCGCTACCTGCACGAGCAGGAGCTGCGTCAACCGGCAGACGTGCGCACGCCGCGTATCTATGTGCAGCCGGAGGTGATGTCGGAGCAGGAGCTCGAGACGATTCGTCGAGCCGAACCTCCGACCGCAGCGATGGATGCGCGTCGCTCGGGCTTCACAGAAGTGGAGCTGGTCCTGTCCGAAAAGGAAGCGAAGACGGAGGCGCACCGTTGTCTGCGATGCGATCTCGATTTCACCAATGCGGCGACCCCCCAACCGGGCGATCGCGTCGCGGAGATGGGAGGTGCTTCATGATCCACCTGCGCATGAACGGACTGCCGGTGGAGGTCCAGAAAGGGTCGACGCTGCTCGAAGTCGCGCAGTATCTCAACTTCCCCATCCCGACGCTCTGTCACATGGAAGGATTGAGCGACTACGGTGCCTGCCGGCTGTGTGTCGTGGAGATCGGGGAAGGCCCGCGCTCGAAGCTGGTGACGTCGTGCACCTACCCCGCGGAGGAAGGGCTCGTCGTTCGTACGGCGTCGAAACGGGTGGTGAAAGCGCGCCGGATGATCCTCGAGTTGTTGCTCGCCACGTGCCCGCAATCCAAGACGATTCAGGACCTGGCCTCGGCCCACGACATTCGACAACAGCGATTTCGCCAAGAGCACGAAGACTGCATTCTGTGCGGCCGCTGCGTTCGCATGTGCAAGGAGCAAATGGTGGCCTCCGCCATCGGCTTCCGAGGTCGCGGCGAGAAGCGCAGCATCGGAACACCCTTCGACGTTCCTGCTGGGGAGTGTCGCCGGTGCGGTGGGTGCATCTATGTATGCCCTGCTTGCGAGCTTCGCTGCACCTTCTCCGAACCAGACAAAGCCATCTGTGGGGGATGCGCCAACCTGACCCCGCCATGCGTCGACAAGCCCTCGTTCGACGACATGATGTGTTACATGAAACCCTGCGTAGCCTGTGAAATTACGAAACCCTGAGGAATAACGGGAGCAAAGTCATGCCTCTGTCGAGAACCAACACGTCGGCTGCCACTCTGACGAAAAACCGAACCGAAGAGTCCATCGTTCCCGCCTCCGGCATGTGCGTCACCTGCGTCGACGGGTGTATCGGCATGTGCGAGATCGGAAAGTCCGCGTACCGCGGGCACGAAGTGATTTATCCCCAACCCTTCGGCGTAATCACCACCGCGGGCGAGAAGAAGTACCCTGTCGACTATTCGCACTTCAACATCATGGGCACCGCCGTCGGCGCCCACGGTATCGAAGCCGATAGCGACAAAGCCATCTTCCCAAGCGTCGACCTGTCGGTGCGCTTCGGCCACGACGCTGGCATCAAGTTCAAGTATCCCTGGATCATCCCCGGCATCGGTTCGACCAATGTCGCCAAGAACAACTGGGAAGGCCTGGCCATCGGCTCGGCCCTCGCCGGGACCGGTCTGACCATCGGTGAGAACGTCGTCGGCATGGACCCCGAATCCGTCATCAAGGACGGTCGCGTCGTCGATACCTCCGACCTCAAGCGCCGCGTCAAGCTGTACAAGGACGCCATGCACGACGGCTGGGGCGCGATCATCGTCCAGGCCAACGTGGAAGATACGCGTCTCGGAACCCAGGAATATGCAATTCAGGAGCTTGGTGTCGAGTGCGTCGAGCTCAAGTGGGGCCAGGGGGCCAAGGACATCGGCGGCGAGGTCAAGATCAACAACCTCAAGAAGGCGCAACTGCTCTACGAGCGCGGCTACGTCGTCCTGCCCAACCCCACCGACCCCAACGTGATCAAGGCTTTCGAACGCGGTGCATTCCACGAGTTCGAGCGCCATTCTCGCGTCGGCATGGTGGAAGAGGAGGGCTTTGCCAACCGCGTCGCAGAGTTGCGCAAGCTCGGAGCAAAGTACGTTTTCCTCAAGACCGGTGCCTACCGGCCCGCGGACCTCGCGCGTGCAGTCAGTTACGCCAGCAAGTACAAGTGCGACCTGCTCACCGTCGACGCTGCGGGTGGCGGAACTGGCATGAGTCCTTGGCGCATGATGAACGAGTGGGGCGTGCCGCCCGTCGAGCTGCACACTCTTCTCCACAGCTACTGCAAGCGCCTCACCGACGCGGGGCAGACGGTTCCGGCCATCGCCGTGGCCGGCGGCTTCACGTTCGAGGACCAGATCTACAAGGGCCTCGCCATGGGCGCTCCGTTCGTCAAGCTCGTGGGCATGGCCCGCGGCCCGATCGCCGCGGCCATGGTCGGCAAGACCATCGGCAAGAGCATCGATACCGGCGACTTGCCGGTCTACATCGAGCGATTCGGCCACAACCGCGATGAGGTCTTTGTCACTTCGGCAGCGCTGCGCGCCGAGATCGGTGACAAGGAGTTCGAGGCGTTGCCGACCGGCGCCATCGGTCTGTACACCTACTACGAACGCCTCGGCATGGGGCTCCGCCAGCTGATGGCCGGCAGTCGCAAGTTCTCCGTCGAATTGCTGCGTCGCGACGACATCGCCTCACTGACGCGGGAAGCTGCGGAGATCAGCGGCATTCAATACATCATGGATGTCGACGCCTCCGCGGTGGACGAGATCCTCGGCGTCTAGGCGCGAGCCTCAATCTGGGTGGCACGGCCAAGCACGTCGATCCTCATCGCGACGGGGTGCTTGGCCGTGGGAGCGCGGCAATACGTCTACCGCCAAACGAGCAGCGTGCGCCGAAAATGGTTCCGCGCCGTTCGTCGGTGCGGTAGTCCGCGCGTCCCGCGCGGTCCGGAGACGCAATTCGCGCAGATTCAGACCGCCCGGGACGGGCGGACTACCGATTACAGTTTCGGCTCGGGGCGCTTTCGGGCCGCGTTGATCGCGTCCGTTATCGTGTCCTCGCCGCGCAAGCATTCCCAGCAGTCCTTCACTTTGCCCGGTCCACAGCCGTAGCGCAGCGTCAGCTTGCCCAGAAGTCGTAGCGACCTGCGGTCCCCATGCTCGATAGCGCGCATCACGACCGGCTTGACCTGCTCACAGGTCTCCGCCTCGCGCAGATCAAGCGCAACGGCAAGCGCGGGAGACGCCTTCGCGCGCACCTCCTTGGTGAACACGAGTGCCTCCGCCAGCTCCGTCGTGGGCGTGCGACCCTTCGTTCCCACCCAGATGTCGTAGATGACATCGACCGGTGTCGGACCGGGCAGCGAAGCCAAGAGCCGGAGTGCGTCCCTCGCCAGCTCCCGGTCCTTGGTGGCCTCACGCAGACGCTTCATCACATCGGGGTCCTCCGCGAGGTTGGGGTTGCGGCGCAGGTCGCTGGCGAGCGCACCCAGCGCGGCTTTTCGCTGCACCGCGCTGCCGCTGGCGAGCGCGATGGTCTCGTCGACATCCCGGTCCTTGACCGGCTTGGCTTCGAGCTGCTTCATGGCCACAGGGTCGCCCGCTGCTGCAAGCTCCACGACGGGCACATCGGCCGTGTTTGCGGCAGCGGGGGTCGGCGCCGACGACGCGGCGGGCGGTGCTGACGTGGTTGGTGTCGATGACAGGGCGCTGAACACCAACGCCGTTGATAGGCCACCGAAGACGGCGGCTGCGAACACGCTCGCTGCAGACAGGGCCCAGGAAGGCACAGCAAAGCCGCCCAGCAGAATTCGACGACCCAGGTGGTCTCCGAGGGATACCGGCAACGAGCTGGACGCCGGTAGCAGCTCGAAGGGGGCCGGGGGCGGAGACGCTGGCGAGGGATTGGTGACTTCGGACGCCGCAAGCGGGGCTGGAAACGGCCCGGGCGGTTGTGGCACCGCTGGCTGGGACGTTGACGTTGTCGCAGCAACAGGCATCGGTACGGCTGAAGCCTGGGCCGATTGCGTTGGCTGAGCAACGGACGGCGGTGCCGGAGGCTGCGGTGCCTGCGCAACCGGTTTGGGCGGCGCCGGCGCCATCCCCATGCCCGGCTTCGGCGGCGCGGGCGGCACCGATTGCTTCGCTCTGGTGGGCGGCGGCGGCGCGGGAGCGCGAGGTGGGCGGGGTATCTTCGGCTCGACCTCAGGCATGGGCGTCAACTCGACAGCCTCGCCGCCCTTCATCGGTACGGCTGCCGTCGGCCCCGGCGGTGGCGACGAAGCCGGCCCAGCCGGTGGTCCCGAAGCGGCAGGCGGCGCGGCAACTGGCGGAGGCGGTACCGATGGATTTCCCATGACGCGCGGTGGCGCCACGCTCCGTGGAGGCGGAAGCGCAGGTCCGTCGTCTTCCGGATCCGCGGGGTCGTCGTCGAACACGTGCTGGTCCGTGTACGTGGGTTCGTCGTCCCACGCCGTATCCAGGTGCGTAGTCCGCGTGGGATCCAGAGGGGGTCGGTGTTCGTCGTCCGTCATGTCGCCTACAGGATTTCACCCCTGCCGCGGGGGTTCAATGCGCACGGTCGAAAAGATTTGGTGGTGACCGTCGAGCTTGACCCCCGCGTTGCGCTTGCCTATCCAAACAGATCCCAACACGAGGCAAGGGGGGAATCATGACTCGCCGACTTCTCGCGCCCTTTATCGCAGCCATGCTGCTCGTCTCTTCCGGCTGCTGCAAGAGCAAGACCGAAGAAGGCACCACGGTGGATCCGGCTCCGACACCGGTGACCGCGCCTGCAACCAAGCTTTTCGAGGGAACCTACAAGTCCAACTGGGGGACCACCACGTTCCTCGAAGTCGGCTCGACCGTGACCGCGAAGTACCCGAAGGGGTCGATGACCTGTTCGGCCGCGGGCGACGCGCTCAACTGTGACTGGTTCGAGGGTGGCGCCCGAGGCAAAGCGT
>Ga0180009_10005624_pt1 | contig 13409 bp, 16 predicted proteins | sample OS_PC_MetaG_FD_123537 | JGI IMG/M metagenome (GOLD analysis project Ga0180009, IMG submission 123537) | Groundwater microbial communities from the Aspo Hard Rock Laboratory (HRL) deep subsurface site, Sweden - OS_PC_MetaG | ecosystem: Environmental > Aquatic > Deep subsurface > Groundwater... | reverse complement strand
CAGGGCCAGAAAGGTATATGAATCGGCGGGATTTACACAAGCGGTATACGTAGAAGCAGCCGGCAGGGCTCTCTTTCTATCAAAATCGCTTTAGGTCAAATTACTATAAACAGCTGCGTTGCGGATACTGTCCCAATGGGTGAAACAGCGTTGATGATCGACGACATAAGGGAAGTCCAGACTTTCTTAAAGTAAAGAAACTGCCTATGGATATATTACAGTACACGGAAAAGCACCAACAGTTCCGGGAAAGACTACGGACCTTCTGCCGGACGGAAGTGATTCCCCATATCGATCAGTGGGAAAGAGACGGTATCGTCCCCAAAGAGGTCTGGCGAAAGATGGGTGGGGAAGGATTTCTGTGCACGGCCGTATCACCCGAATACGGAGGAATGGGAGGAGATTTTCTGTACTCGGTCATTGCCATCGAAGAGATGACCCGGACCAATCAATACGGTCTGGATGCTTTCCTGCACAGTGATATTGTTGTGCCCTATCTCGATTCGTTCGGTACCGAAGAACAGAAGAAAAAATACCTGCCGGGTTGTGTCTCGGGCGATATCATCACCGCCGTTGCCATGACCGAGCCGGATGTGGGCAGCGATCTGGCTGCCATGACGACCACAGCTGTGGAAGAAGGCGATGAGGTGGTCATCAGCGGTTCCAAAACGTTTATCTCAAACGGCGTCGTTTGCGATCTGGCGATTGTGGCGGCCAAAGATACTTCAATTGAAAATCCTTATCGGGCCATTTCCCTGTATCTTGTGGAAGCCGGAAACCCGGGATTCAAAAAGGGTAAGCCCCTCTCGAAGCTGGGGGTTCACAGCCAGGACACCACCGAACTGTTCTTTTCCAACTGCCGGATTCCAAAAGAAAACCGTCTGGGCGAAAAAAGCCAGGGTTTTTTCCAACTGATGGAAAAGCTCCAGCAGGAACGTCTGCTGGTTGCCATACTGGCAAAGACCATGGCTGAAATTATACTGGAATTCACCCTGGAGTACTGTAAGAAACACGGTGCTTACGGCGCCAGATCCGGCGTTTCTCAGGCCGCCCGGTTCGCCCTGGCGGAAATGACCACAGAGGTAACGCTCGGTCGAGTCTTTTTGCAGAAGCTGATTGCAGATCATATGAAAGGAAAAAACATCGTGGCCGAAACCAGCATGGCCAAGTACTGGAATACGGAAACGGCAAACCGGGTGGCAAACCGCTGCCTCGATCTCATCGGTAACTTCGGGATGCTGGAGGCATGTCCCATTGTCCGAACGTTTCGTGACGCCCGGGTCACGCCCATATTTGCCGGCACCAACGAAATAATGAAAATAATTATCGCAAAATCCATCGGACTTGATGCTGACTAACGAAGAAACCCAGTGAGCAGAGGGCGCTGACACCCTGCAAGCATATTATTGTTCATAATACACGCAGATTAATGAACCAAGGAGGAAACATATGGCGGATAAAGATTATGTGGTCGTGGTACAGTGTCAACTCGTCAAAGACCGGTGTTCAGGGTATTACTGTGAGCATGCTTTTTTCGAAAGGTCCGGGCTGTTTACAGAATACCCCAAGGACCGGCAGCGCTATTTATCGATGTCGTGTGGAGGCTGTTGCGGTCGGGCCGTGCTTCCCAAACTTTCCAACTTGATTAAACAAATCAAACGGAAAGAGAAAATCGAAAAGGATCGTATCGTGGTGCACCTGTCTTCCTGCATTTCCTTTGACAGTTATCATGCCCCCCCGTGTCCTCACAGAGAATATATAAAGACTTTGATTTGTGACAGGCTGGGACTTGATCTGGTCGAGGGATCGAGAATAAGCGAACTTACAGATAAACGTCGCAGCGAAGGGAAGTATGCCGGCAGGTAATGGAAGGAGATCACTATGGACTTAAACGGAAAAGTAGCAATTATCACCGGTGCGGCGCGCGGTCTCGGACGCGAATACGCCTGCGCGCTGGCGGCATCCGGAGCAGTGGCAATCGTGGCTGACAAACGCGATTGCGCTGACACCGTCAAAGCGGTGGAAGCTGCCGGTGGCAGGGCTCTCGGCCTGGATCTGGATGTTGCCGATTCAGAATCCACACAGGCCCTGGCCGAAGCAGCCGTCGAGGCTTTCGGCCGGATCGATATCCTTGTCAACAACGCAGCCCTCTTCGGCTCTCTCAAGGGTGGACATTTCGAAGAGATCCTCGAGGAAGAATGGGACGCGTGCATGTCGGTTAACGTCAAAGGTATTTGGAATTGCTGCAAGGCAGTGGTGCCGATCATGCGCAAAGGTGAAGCCGGCGGAAGCATTATCAACATTGCATCGCTGGCCGCTGTCTACGGAATGGCTTTTGCGCTTCACTACGCAACGTCAAAGGCGGCGGTCATCGGCATCACCAGGACCCTTGCCCGCGAACTGGGACGGGACTGGATTCGCGTCAATGCCATCGCACCCAGCATCGTGCTGACCGAGGCGACCGATGAGTTTTTCGGCGCCAAATCCGAAAAAGCCAAGCAGGCCATTGCTTCGAGTCAGGCGCTTCGGAAAAACCTTGAGACAAGAGACCTCGCCGGGACGCTGCTGTACCTGGCCTCTGATGCAAGCCGGTTTGTGACCGGCCAGACCATCATGGTGGACGGCGGCACCGTTTTTCTCTGAAAACCTAGTTAAATAACCTCTGATAGACCATCTCTCGTCTGTTGACAGCCTTTTGCATCTTCGGTAATTGAATACTCAGATCAGGTGATGCATTTAAGAACCTAAAATGATCGGTTCTGGGTTCAGGGTTCAGAGTTCAGGGTTCAAAGGTTATAACTTATTGACAATAATCATTTTCTTTCTTCAAGTCCGGGAATCGTCACGATTACCCGTTGGGTGAGACGGTCTTGGAGCCAAATTGAAGACAAAAATCCTTTGATAGTGGCTGATTTGAATTTTTCAGCCCTGAACCCTGAACGCTGAACCGTTTAACCTAGAAAGAATATACACTGTCAGCAAAAATCAATACGGGGAAAAGGGATTACTGTGAGACTACACGAATATGAAGGTGCGGATGCGTTTGAAAGCAGGGGTATCCCGGTCCCGCGGCGGGGGGTCGCGGAAACCGCAGAGGACGCGATCGGGATTGCGGAAGAAATCGGTTACCCGGTGGTTTTAAAAGCCCAGGTTCTTGTGGGCGGGCGCGGGCTTGCAGGCGGAATAAAGACCGCTTCCTCACCGGAAGAGCTTGGAAAATTATCGGAAGCGCTGTTTCGTGCGAAAATAAAAGATCTGCCTGTCAGAAAGATCATGATCAGCGAATTGGCGGATATAGATCGCGAACTGTATGCAGGCGTCACCATTGACGGCTTTTCAGGGAAACCGGTTATCGTCATAAGTACCGAAGGCGGTGTAAATATAGAAGAAACCGCACGCACCTCACCGGAAAAAATCGCTTCGGTTCATGTTGACGACCGGCATGGGTTTTATCCTTATCAGGCCCGGGCGGTATTCAGAAGACTCGGATTGCCGCAACGACTTATTCCGCCCTGTGTCGACGCTGTTGTAAAGCTTTACAACGTCTTCAAATCATACGAAGCGCTTATTGCAGAAATCAACCCGCTTGCGATTCTGAAAAACGGCAGCGTTGTTGCCCTGGACGCCGTTCTCGAAATCGATGATTCAGCCCTTTATCGTGTAAAAGACATGCTTCCCCGTCATCAGGAAGAAGTGGAGAATCCGCTTGAACAAAAGGGCAAGGAAATCGGTGTTACCTATGTCGATCTTGACGGTGATATCGGCCTTATCTCTTCAGGAGCAGGTCTCGGAATGGCTTCCATGGACATCATCGGTCAGAAGCTTAGACCGGGCAATTTTCTTGAAACCGGCGGCGGAATAACAGAGGAACTCCTTTATAAGTGCATGGATCTGGTGATGATGAAAAAAGGGCTGCGTGGGCTTTTTATCAATATTTACGGCGGGATCAATCCGATTCACGAGGGTGCGCGAGGCATTGCACGATATATAAAAGAGAAAAGTGTTACGATACCGGTGGTGGCAAAGGCTCTGGGCAACCATCAGGAAGAGACCTGGGAGATTCTTAAGTCCGGCGGTGTGCATGTGGTTACCGCAGCAGCCACGGAAACCGCCGTCGACAAACTTGTGGAACTGGTGGAAAGAAAATGAGCATCCTTCTTAATGAAAATACCCGTGTTATCGTTCAGGGCATCACAGGCAGGATCGGAAGCGTTCAAACCAAGTGGATGCTTGAGTACGGCACAAATGTCGTGGGTGGTGTCACACCCGGAAAGGGTGGTTCAATTGTCGAAAACCTGCCGGTTTTTGACAGTGTGGAAGAAGCAGTAAAAGAGACCGGAGCCACAGCTTCGGTATTTTTTGTGCCGGCAGCATTCGTCCTTGACGCATTTCTGGAAACCGTCGACGCAGGCGTCGAATTCATTGTGGTCGTTCCCGAGCATATACCAGTGCACGACGTCCTGAAGATGCGTGATTATGCCATAAAGAACAATGTGTTTGCCCTTGGCCCCACGACACCCGGAATCCTTGTTCCGGGCAAAGGCAAGATGGGAATCATGCCGGCCTCCCTTTTCGCTCCCGGAAGGATCGGGGTTATCTCAAGAAGCGGAACCCTTTCATATGAGTTTGCAGGTATTCTTTCGGAAAAAAATGTCGGACAAAGCACGGTTATCGGCATGGGGGCAGACCCGGTTGTCCTGTCCAACCTGCCCGATATCCTTGAACTTTTTGAAGCAGATCAAGAAACGGACGCGGTAATTATCGTTGGTGAAGTCGGAGGGGAACAGGAGGAAAAGGCCGCAGAATATATAGCGGATAACATGTCCAAACCCGTGGCCGCTTACATTGCCGGAAGGTTCTCTCCCCAGGGAAAACGGATGGGGCATGCCGGTGCGATCATTCGCGGCTCTGCAGGAACAGTCGATGGAAAATGCAACGCCCTGAATGCCGCCGGTGTGGCAGTCCTCACATCACCCGTCGATGCGGCAGACTGGGCGGTCGAAAATAGTTCTTCTTAACCCGAAGCCATATCGATCTTCTAAACCCAACCCTAAAGAGGGAATATCATGGATGCCTCGCAGACACTTCATGCAGAAAAGATCGTCCAAGAGCTGAAAAAAAACCACGTCACTCACGCAGTTTGGCTTCCGTGCAGCGATACGGCAGCCATCCATAAAGCCATCAAAACGGAACCATCAATCCATTCCGTACCGGTATGCAGAGAAGGTGAATCCATGGCTATAGCAGCCGGTCTCTGGATCGGCGGGAAAGTCCCGGTGGTGATTGTACAGAATACCGGTTTTTTTGAATCCGGTGATTCGATTCGCGGCATATGTTTGGGGGCAAGCATCCCCTTGGTCATTTTGATCGGGTACCGGGGCTACACCCGCCATGGACCCACCAAAGACTCTGCCGCACGTTTCATCGAACCCATCCTGCATGCATGGCAAATAGACTACTACCTTATGGAATGTGATGCGGATGTGGATCGCATCTCCCTGGCTTTTGATGAAGCGAATCGGATGTCAAAACCGGTTGCAGTGCTTATCGGAAAGGAGGGCCGCTGACAATGATGACACTTACAGACGCAGTCGGCATCATCGAAACACACCGGGAAGATATGATTGTCATCGCTTCCCAGAGTGCGAGAGTCCCCTGGCTGAATGTTTCTAGAAAACCGTCATTGGATATCCTCTTTGCCGGCTCCATGAGCAAAGAATCCTCCGTAGGATTGGGGATCGCTCTGGCATGTCCTGAAAAAAAGGTCATTGTGCTGAGCGGTGACGGCGAACTGCTCATGAATTTAGGCACACTGGTTACCATCGGCAACCAGGCCCCGGAAAATTTCTACCATTTCGTCCTGTATAACGGCGTTTATGCGTTTACAGGATGCCAGCCCCTTCCAGGGGCGAGCCGGATCCGGTTTGAAGGCCTGGCCAAAGAAGCCGGATACCCATCCGTTCACATGTTTGAGGATTCAACCCTCTTTGCTTCCCGCGTGAAAGATATTCTAAATGAAGATGGACCTGTCTTTGTGTGCCTTAAAATTGATCCTGAGGTAAATGCGGAGGTTTCAGCCAAAGGCCCCTACCCTTGGAAACCCTTGCGGGAATATCTTCACGGCCTCAGAAAGGTGCTTGCGGAGGGGTCGAAAGAAAGTCCTCCGCGATGAGGGCCTGACCCATGACACGTGGGACCGGGAAGGCTCGGAGTAGATGATAAAACGGATACTCGAGGTGGGCGTTGCAGTAAACGATATTGAATCGGCAGGTGAACCGTTTATCGAATTGCTAGGCGCCGGAAAGGGAGAGCTTTTCACCGTTGATCAATTCAACATGAATATGCGTATGTTTCGCGTGGGAAATGTTGAATTTGAACTGATGCAGAGTGTTCTGCGGGATGGACTTATCGACAAATTTATAAGAAAACAGGGCCAGGGGCTTCACCATATCGCTTTTGAAGTAGAAGATGTCATCCATGCCATGCACTGGTTTAAAACGCATGATGTCGAAATCATAGACGATAAAGTGTACGAGGTATACGGTATAAAGGCCATCTTTCTTCATCCGAAAATATTCGGAGGGGTTCTCTTTGAATTCATACAGGGAAATCCCAAGTGGGTCGCGGATCGTTCTCTTCCGGACACGCTGCAGGCTGAAACTGAGACTAACGGCATCGGAGCGGAAGGGATTGTGGAAGTTGGAATTTTAGTTAACCGCCTGGAGGCCTTAACCGGCACATATCATAATGTGTTCATGACTGAAAAGCCTGAGATAAAAGATTTTCATCGCCTCGCCCTCAGATCGAGCATACTCAAAACCGGCAATATCGCATTGCACCTGATCGAGACCCTATCAGAGAAAAATTATATGACGGATTTGATAGAAACCAAATCATCGGGTCTTCACCACATCACCCTGAAGGTCCAAAACATAGAGCAATCACTGAAATATCTAAAGGATAAGAGCGCCCACATCATTGAAGACCGGCACTCACCGTTTTGGCAGGATCGGTTGGTTTTCATTGATCCGAAAGCCCTCTGCGGCATTCCGGTCCGGCTTACTGAAAAAATTCCTGACTGTTTAACATGAAAACCTGATGGATAGGATACTGGATGGTTCAGGACCACTATAAACCCAACCGTTCCGCAATTGTCGGTATCGGCTCCACCGACTATTCCACGGAATCGGGACGAAGCGTTCTTTCACTGGCAGTGGAATGCTGCAGGAAAGCAGTGGAAGATGCAGGCCTGCAGGCCCATGAAGTTGACGGCGTCTTAACGTTTAACGCCGGTGATTCTGTTTCAGCAGAAGCGGTTGCCAACTCGCTGGGTTTGCCGGAGTTGAACTATGTAATGGAATGGTATGCAGGGGGGTTTGCACCATCGGCTCTGGTTCAACTGGCCGGCATGCTGACAGCGACCGGAACCTGCAAATCGGTTCTGATTTTTCGAGCCATGAATGGAAGGTCCGGCTACCGGCTGGGGGGCACCGATTGGTCGTTTAAAGCGGATGGGATGTGGCAATACCGCATGCCCTATGGGTATCTGACATATCCGCAAACAATGGCCATGTGGTGCCGGCGCCACATGATTCAGTACGGGACGACTTCCGAACAGCTTGCATCCATAGCCATCAACCAGAGGAAAAATGCGCTTTTTAACGAAAAGGCGATGATGAAAAAATCGATCTCCCTGGACGATTATTTCAATTCCAAAATCATTGTGGAACCTTTCAGGGTGTTGGACCTTTGCCTGGAAACTGACGGCGGCTGCGCCCTCTTGGTCACTTCGGCGGAACGATCGGAAGATTGCAGAAGAAAACCGGTTTTCATAAAAGCCGCCGCCTATGTGGGAGGACCCGGTATCGGCTCGGATTGGGCGGATTTCTTTTTATGGGACGATCTTACCGAGAACTTTACCGTATCTTTAGGTAAAAAACTGTATCGCCAGGCCGGTCTGACGCCAGACGATATCGATGTGGCTCAGATTTATGACTGTTTCACCCATACCGTAATTTTGGGACTCGAAGGATTGGGATTCTGTAAGAAGGGTGAGGGTGGATCTTTTGCCGCTTCCGGGGAAACCGCTTTAAGCGGCACCATTCCGGTCAACACGGGCGGCGGGATGCTGTCCGAAGCATACATTCATGGAATGAATGTCGTTGCCGAAGCAGCGGTACAATTGCGGGGCATGGGAAATGACCGCCAGGTGCAACATGCAACACATGCCATCGTGACATCCGGGGCATGGCAGGCTGGAAGCGGGATGATTCTGACCAATGAAAAAGGGACATAAGGTATGATCGTTTCCAATCCTCCTGACATCGATCCGGAAAGCAGACCCTACTGGGAATTTTTGAAGAAAAATGAGCTCCGTTTGCAGCAATGCGAGGAGTGCAGCCGGTTTCGTTTCCCTCCGGGTCCTGCCTGTCCTTATTGCGGATCTTCCGGCAGCCGATGGATTCCGGTATCCGGTATGGGAAATGTTTACAGCTGGATTGTCGTGCACCACCCCATCGATTCGAGGCTGAAAGCGGATGTACCGTTTCCGGTTGTGCTGGTGGAGTTGAAAGAAGGCCCCCGAATCCTGGGCCGGCTGGTTGGATGCCCCATTGCTGAAATTAAAGGCGACATGCCGGTTAAAGGTAAGTTCATGAAGGCGAATGAAGCGCTGACGCTGCTGAATTTTGAACCGATCTAATCGGAATTCGACATTCGATAACCCTTCTGCATATCGGGGAGCGGATATTCAATATTGAAAACCTTTTCAATCTCAGGCAAGGTAGTCGGCAGCAAAAAGAGTCCTTGCCCGGCAGATTTCAAAACATCCCTCTTGACGACGGTACTGCAAAAGGACAAACCGTGGATATCGGTACGTTGGTGCAGGATTTTTACACTTCCATGGGCTGGGATGATCAAGGTCGGTCGAAAATCGAAAAGCTGCACGATCTGGGTCTTCTCGAAATTTCCGATTGGAAATAGCGTTTACGCGGCACGTAAACTTTGTTACGAAGACAACTAATTATCTCTGGAGGTAAAAACCATGCAAATGAAAGACAAGATTGTCATTGTGGCCGGCAGTGCGATGGGCATCGGAAAGGCGACGGTTCACCGGTTCGCTAAGGAGGGGGCAAAAGTGGCGGCGGCCGACATATCCCTCGACGGCGCAAGCAAAGTGATCGATGAGATCCGGGAGTCGGGCCATGAAGGAATCGCAGTAAAGGTGGATGTAACGAGCCTGGAGGATGCCGAGCAGATGGCGGCAACCGTTCTGGAACAATTGGGCCGGATAGACGTACTGGTTAATGTGGCCGGAGGCGCCATTGCTGAAAAAATAGGGCCGTTCGCCCAGTCGGATAAAGACGGCTGGGACAGGACCATCGCTCTTAACCTTTATGGGACGCTTAACTGCACGCGGGCAGTCATCAATCATATGATAGAGCGGCGGAGTGGGAAAATTGTCAATATCGCCTCCCAGGCCGGGATCCTGGGTCAAACGGGAACAGCCGATTATGCCGCCTGCAAGGGTGGTATCATCGCGTTTACCAAATCCCTGGCTAAAGATGGTTGCACCCTACGGGATAACCGTTAACTGCGTTTCCCCGGGTATCATCGGAACCGAGCGAGTCCTCGGTTTCCCGGAGTCGTTCAAAAAGAACGTATTGCAGCACGTTCATCTGGGTCGATTGGGGACACCGGAGGATGTGGCGAACGTGATGTTCTTTTTGGCTTCGGATGATGCCGACTATGTGACCGGCCAGAATTATTCTGTGGATGGCGGAACCACTTTAGGTTATAAAAGCTGAATCTAAATGAAAACTGAAACAGGTCATCGCAATGAAAGAAAGGAGGGAATCAAGAAATGGCAGACCCAGTGGCGAGTATCGGTAAGGTCATCGTTAAACATTTACCCACAAATGAAGACCTGATCGGGTGCATAAAGAAATTATGCGTGGAAAACGGAATCCGCTGCGGACAGATTCTTTCGGTTATCGGCAGCATACGTCATTTGACCATTGAGTGCATCGTCGTCAGCGAAGAAAATGAAAGCGGTTTCGATTTCGGTCCGCCCCGTGTTATTCCGGGCCCGATGCAGATTTTGAGCCTCGTTGGGATTATTTTCGAAAAAGAAGACGGTGAAATGGATGTGCATGCCCATGGGACATTTTCCGACAGCGATGGAAATATTTACGGCGGGCATGTATTGGAAGGTGAAAATCCTGTGGCGGTGAGGCTCTCCATCGTTATCGGCGAGATTGCCGGTGTAAATCTGATGGAAAAAAAGGATCAGGTATCCGGGCACTTGATAATGCACGTTAAACAACAATAAGGATGTGATTGAAAGGAGGTCGTGATGGGAGCAAAGACAACGAGAGAAATTGCCGAGTGGGTATGTCGTGGCGGATATCAGGATTTCAGCCGGGAGATGGTGGATTACACCAAGCTCATGGCGTTGAGTCACCTCGGAATGACGGTGGCCGGTTCTACAATGCCTTTCGGTAAAATCGCAGCCCAATATGTTAAAGACCAGAACAGCCCGGCAGAGGCGGGTGTGCTGGGCGGCGGTTTTCGTACCTCGGCGGAGTATGCCGCTTTGGCCAACGGTTCCCTTGCCCATACCACGGAGCTCGAGGATGACAGCTTTCCCGAAGGACTTTACTCATGCGGTGCCTGGCCCACCGTATTTGCCATGGGGGAAAAATTCAAACTCTCGGGGAAAGATATAATCGAAGCCTATATCCTGGGCTATGAAGTCGGAGCGAAAATCGGCATGGCCTCGGAAAAGGCCATCGGAGACGGTTATCTCAATGCCGCCGGTTGCCTGACCATCGGCTCGGCAGCCATGGCGGCAAAACTGCTCAAACTCGATGTGGAGAAAACCACCCATGCGCTGAGCATTGCAGCATCGCAGGCAAACGGCATTGCCCGGCAAACAGGAGCCGGCGCCCATTTAATCGAGGCTGGATTTGCGGGCAGAAACGGCATCTGCGCTGCCGCGCTGGCAAAACTCGGATTCACCGGGAACCCGACCATTCTCGAGGGGCGGGGCGGTTTTATGGATCTTTGGGCCGGTGAAACCGATTTTGACCTGCCCCTGGGAGAAGGTTACCGCGTCATGGAAATCGGTATAAAGAAGTATCCGTGCTGTTACCTGATGCAACGGAATATCGATGGTGTCTTGGAATTGATTGACCAGCACAAGATTTCCTGGGATGACGTTGACAGCGTCGAGCACGGCATAAACCACACGGTTTCATTATATCTCAAATACCCTCAACCTGAAACCGGAGAGGATGCCCGGTTCAGTCTGCCCCACAGCACGGTGGCCTGCTTCTTTGACCAGCAAGTCTTTCTGGACAGCTACACCAATGCGAAAGCACAGGACCCGAAATTCAAGGAAGCAAGGAAAAAAGTAAAAGTCGATGTCCACGAGGAGTGGAATCGCGGCTACTTCGCTTTCCACAGTCCGGTAACCATCAGGCTCAAAGACGGCACGGCACACGAGAAGGTGTGCATCGATGCAAAGGGAGATCCATCCCGGAGACTCACCACTGACGAAGTGAAGCAGAAATATATGGACTGTATGGACTTTGCCGGTGCTTTTTCCGGTGCGGCAGCGGAAAAAGCCGCCGAAATGGCTTTGTCCCTGGACACGATCGAGGATGTTTCCGAACTGGCAAGCGTTCTTACGTTCCCTGACAAGTAAAAAAGAATACTGCATGCTGCACCCCCAAGGCCTGCCCCAAGCGACTGGCAAGGGTCTTTGAGGGTGCAGCCAGGGCCTGCCTGGCTCTTGAAAGGTAATCGCAATGTCATTGGAAACAAAAATTAATTATCACGGTTGGTCGTCTTTCAGCATTGAGACAACAAAAAGCACTCTTCTATTCGATCCCCTGTATCGAAAAATTTTCGGTGCAAAATGGTCCGGTTTCGATGATTTTAAAGGAGCAGACGTAATATGCCTGACCCATGGGCACTATGATCATTATGTGGATGCACCGGTTATATTGAAAAAAACGGATTCAAAAGCGGTCGGCTCCGCCGACATTTGCGAACACCTTTCTTCTCACTATAAAATCGACAAAGAAAAGCTTATTGAAATCAAACCCTTTCAGGAAGTTACTGTTTCCGACTTCAAAATAACCGCCTTTGAATGGGGACACAGGGAAGTCAGCATCCCCAAATTCATTAAAGAGGGAATTATGCGGGCGAGAATTTTTCCATCGTTTCAGTTTGCATGGCTCAATATGTTCAAATCACCCTTCAATGCACCCTATTACGGTTTTTTCGTGGAATTACCGGATAAATTACGAATTATGAACTACTGTGAGGGTTTTAGCGATCATATGAAAATCGAAGATGTTGAAGAATTAGGAGAGAAATTCAAAATAGACATTCTTTTGGCCGGAACGCAACTCAACTTTGAACAGTACTTGGCGCGTGGGGTTTCCGCCCTATCACCAAAGACAGTTATACTTTTTCATCCGCACAAAGCCTTGTTTGAAAAGCTCGGACTGAAATCTTCGACGCCTGAAAAATTTATTGAAACGGTTAAGCAATCCTCACCCGATGTGAGAATAATTATGGCTGAACCCAATTTTTCCTACAAAACCTCGTTACTCTTATGACGCTTTCCCCAGCAAAACCCCGCAGACATCTTTGACGGTCATCCCCACTGAAATATTCAGCGATGAAGCGACATTGTTTACATGAGAGATGACGCCATTCTCATATGTGTCCTTGGAATCACCGATTCTCGCTGAATTATGGCTTACTGTGGCCGCGGCAATTCCTTTCTCCTCAAGCATAGTCAACGCAACAATTCCTGCATTATCTTTTCCCAATCCCGCATCATTATAAATCACCGCCCTTGGCGCCGGGTAATTGAGTGCATACTCGCCCGCACTGTAACCGCCATGCGAGGCACATACGATGACATCGCTTTGACTGGTGTCATCTCCCATATAAGAGATGGAGTCCATAATTAGAACCCGGCCCTCGCCCATCTCGACTGTTTCTGTTTCGTGCTCCATATCGTAAACCTCCTGATAAGTGGGACGGCGATCTACGCAGATAAACGGCTGCCGTTTCCCGATATTGGATATCTCATTCATTCGCTCGTATAACAAATTTCACTCATCGACACAAACTCACCACGGCTGCATTCACGAATAGCATTGACCCATTACAGTCGATTCTGTTAATTGGTTTTCAGATGAATGATTGATCTAATTTTTCGAATATAGCAGAAAAACCAAGCGTCATGGAAGAAAGGCAACTGCTGATTACATAAGGATGCTTTACATTTCTTGTGGTTCGGTTTGTGAACTGGAAACCCAAACCCTTGAATGCCTTGACCCCTCTTCTCCAACTATATTGGAGAAGAACCAACGATATCGATTCACGAT
>Ga0180009_10005623_pt1 | contig 13409 bp, 10 predicted proteins | sample OS_PC_MetaG_FD_123537 | JGI IMG/M metagenome (GOLD analysis project Ga0180009, IMG submission 123537) | Groundwater microbial communities from the Aspo Hard Rock Laboratory (HRL) deep subsurface site, Sweden - OS_PC_MetaG | ecosystem: Environmental > Aquatic > Deep subsurface > Groundwater... | reverse complement strand
CAGACTCAGTCATGGCAATTGCCGCTCAAAAAGTCTGGGGTCAGCCCTATGACAGTCCTAATTTTCAGATTGCCTATAATCTTTTGCTGGGGATGAATATTTATCCGGACGTGGTGATGGAAGCAGACGGGTCATGGCCTCCCTGGACTAATGCGTCCTTTGACGAGGCCTTTGGCGAAATCAAAAACCGACTGGGGCTATTTGAACGCAATGAATACGATTCCTTTCTTACAGATCTTTTAATGAAAAATTTAACCCATGAAAAGGAAACCGTTGTCTGGCCTTCCGGCAACAGGTCAGCCCTTGTCTATTGGGAGGTCGGATGAAAAAAAAAGATATCTGCATCCTGATGATCATTCTTCTGATGAATGTCTGTCTTTTTTCCGGGTGTGATGTTTTCCCGAAAAAAGAGATGCAGACCCGGACCATCACGGACCAGCTGGGAAGAAACATAAAGGTCCCCGGGCACCCCAAAAAAATTGCAGCCCTCCATCATTTTGGCGGCAAAATTATATATGCCTTAAACCAACAGCACCTGCTGGTGGATCAAAGCATATACGGCAGGGAAGCAAATGCCATGGCCGGGATCGACATGGCATTTGCCGCCCTCCCAAAAATCATTCAGGCCCATGGGTATAATGTGGAAGGCCTTGTCAGTCTGAACCCGGAGATTATTTTTTCCTATGCATCCATGGATAAACTGGAACTGGACCAGTTTGAAAATGCGGGAATTCCGGTTGTGGCCGTAAAAGGGGAAACTTTTGAAGAAAGTTTTAAGGCCATCCGCCTGATTTCCGACATACTGGACTGCAAAGACAGGGGAGAGACCTATATCAAGGCTTGCCAAGACCTGCTGGAAATGGTTCAAACCAGGCTGAAAGGCCATGCACAAAAACCTGTAACCGTTATGTTTGCAGGACCCAGAAGCATCTTTTCCGTTGCAACGGGCAACATGCTTCAAAACCAGATCCTGGAACTGTCCGGAGCTGTCAATGTGGCCAGGGAATTAAGCGGATTCTGGGCAGATGTGTCCCCTGAACAGATTGCACAATGGAATCCTGATGTTATCTTTCTGGGCTCTTACCTGGATGTTTACGGCAAGGACAAGATTCTTGAAAGTCCCCAGTTCCAGACTGTGACAGCCATAAAAGCAAAACAGATATTTACCTTTCCCTCCAATGTCGGGTGGTGGGATTACCCGGCGCCTCACTGCGTTCTGGGCGTGGTCTGGTCCGCCAAAACCCTTTACCCGAAACTGTTTGAAGGCATTGACATGAAGGCAATAGCCAATGGATTTTACAAACAGTTTAACGGGCATACCTTTGAAGAACTGGGAGGCAGGCTTTATTGAATAAAAATCTGATCATTCCATGCCTTTTTTTCCCGGTTATACTGTTCATCTGTCTGTGCCTCGGACGCTACCCCATTTATTCCGGCCATGTAGCAGGGCTCGTTTTATCCTCTCTTGGCATTAAAAGCCAGTTGTTTGATGCTCCCCAGGATATGATGATGATTTTCTGGAATATCAGGGTGCCCAGGGTGATACTGAGCATTTTGATCGGTGCCGGGATTTCTACGGCAGGGGCCGTGTTCCAGGCCCTGTTCAGAAATCCCCTGGCTGCACCGGATATCCTGGGGGTGACGGCAGGCTCTGGTTTCGGGGCAGCGCTGGCCATCATGTTTTTAACCCCCGCAGCCTTTGTCATCCAGGCCAATGCGTTTGTTTTCGGCACTATGGCGGTTACCCTGGCCTATATCCTGGCGTCCATGAGCCGGGACAGTTCTCCTTCGGTTCTGGTGATTTCCGGAATTGTGATTTCCGCCATATTCCAGGCAGGGCTTTCTTTTATCATGTATATGGCCAACCCTTATGACCAGCTGGCCCAGATCGTATTCTGGACCATGGGCAGCTTTAATACTGCATCCTGGATCAAAGTTCAGGGAACAGCACCCGTCCTTTTGCCCGGGATCCTTCTGATGGTGGTTTTTTCATGGCGGTTGAACATCATGACCCAGGGAGAAGAAGATGCTATGTCAATGGGGATTCATGTGAAGCGCTGGCGGATTTTTTATGTGCTGGTGAGCACACTCATGGTGGCCTGTTCCGTGGCAGCAGTGGGAAATGTTGCCTGGATAGGGCTTATCGTGCCCCATATTGCAAGATTCCTTGCCGGTTCCGAACACCGCAGGCTCATCCCCATGACAGCAGTTCTGGGTGGTTTGTTTCTCATGATCATGGACAGTGTGGCAAGGAGTGTGATGTTGTCTGAAATCCCCATCAGCATTGTTACCTCCATATTCGGTGCTCCTTTTTTAGGGTATCTGGTAGTCACTGCCGGGAAAACCAGGGGTGCGGCATGACGCTTTCAATTGAAAATGTCAGTGCAGGGTATGGCAGAAACCCTGTGATTTCCGGAATTGATCTTCAAGTCGCATCGGGCAGAGTCTGTGCCCTCATGGGCCGGAACGGTTCGGGCAAAACAACGCTTCTGCGTTGTATCAACGGGGTGCTGCCCCTTCTTGAAGGCAGGATACAGGTCATGGGCCGGGAGATACAGACACTTGGCCGGGAAAAGATTGCCAGGATGATCAGTGTGGTCCCCCAGGTCAGCTTTTCCCCGTTTTCTTTTTCCTGCGTGGATATGGTGTTGATGGCAGGCGCATCAAGGATTAAGGCCTGGTCTGCCCCGTCAGTAAAAGAAAAACAAAAAGCCCTGGAAGTTATGGCGGAAACCGGGATAGTGCATATGGCCCAACGGGCGTTTAATTCCATATCCGGCGGGGAGCGCCAGCTTGTCATGCTGGCAAGGGGCCTGTTCCAGGATACCCCGGTCATGCTCCTGGACGAACCCACCTCACACCTTGATTTTGCCAACCAGCACAAGATCATGGCCCTGATGCGCACCCTGGCCGGGAAAAGAGGCATGACCGTGGTCATTACCCTGCATGACCCCAACCTGACCCATTATTATTGTGATGATGTCATCCTGATCCACGAGGGCGGTGTGGCTGCCAGGGGGGAAACATTAGCAACACTGACCGATGACATCCTGTCAAAAGTCCTGGGGGATAATATCCAGTGTGATGTAACAAAAAAAGGGGTTTTTGTGGTGATTCCAAAACAGATTCCCCAAAACTTGAACAAATAGGTGATGGAATGAAATGTAATTTTTGTGAACACAGGTGTGATCTGACAAAGGGGAAAAGTTTTTGCGGCATGTACAGGGATGAAGGCGGCAGTGCGGTTGAAGTTTATCCGGACAGGTGGTGCACCTATTCAGCCTCAAGGGTGGAATCGGTTCCCTTTTATCATGCCTGGCCGGGATCTCGGTCCATGATTATCGGGACCGCAGGCTGCAATTTTCGCTGCAAATACTGTTCCAATGCTTTTATTGCCTGCAGGAACCCTGCCGATGTCCAGGACGTCATGGTTGAGTTTCCGGCAGAAAAACTGGTGGCCATGGCCAAAAAGCTCGGGTGCCACAATATTATTTTCAATGTCAATGAGCCGGCCGTATCCCTTCCCAGTCTCATGCGGGTAAAAGAATATGCAGAAAAAGAAGATATCCCCATGGGATGTCTCACCAACGGGTATACCACGGAAGAATCCACGTTGATGCTGGCAGATATTTTTTCCTTTGTCCACGTGGGTCTTAAAGGATTTACCAATAAATTTTACAGGGAATATGTGGGGATTCACAATATTGATCCCATCTTGAGAAATATCTATACCCTTTCCCAGCACTGTCATGTAGAGATTGCTTCTCCGGTTATTGAAAACGTCAATGATCACGAACTTGTTGATATCGCAGAATTTATCTGTGATATCGACCCTGATATTCCCTGGCATGTATTCAGGCTTCTGCCCGAGCATGACATGAAGGAATTCAAGTACCCGAATATTGAACGCATCAACCAGGTGCTTGAAGCCTCCAGAAAATTTCTGCCCTATATCTATTTCCATAATTTTGTGGGGTCCAACTGGGTGAATACCCTTTGTCCTGAGTGCGGGGCAGTGGTGATCAAACGTTTCAGCTTAGGCTGCTCAGGCGATCGCCTGGATGAGTTCCTGGCACCGGGCAATATCTGTTCAAACTGCGGTACGCAGATTGCCATGCTGGGAACCAAGGTGGCATGGAATGAAAAACGTAAAAAGGAGGGGGTGTAAATGAGCCTTGCCATCATAGATGCAAGACAGTGGCAGAACCGGTTTGACCTTGAATCCGGCCGGAAACAGGATGATGATCACCCGGTTGTTGACATGGTCAGCAAGGTCTTAAGCTGGAACCATTATCCCGGTGATATGGATGACAGGGCCAACCAGTGGGTATCCAGAACCGCCCTGGATCTGATTGACAGATACGAGCCCAACCTTGTCTGCCTGAGTTTTGTCCAGCAGTTTTTTGCCAACCGCCATTTTGATTATCCACCAGATGTCCGTGACAAGATGTTTTTCACGGTCATGGAAGATGCCTTTAAATTTATTGCCATATCCGGGTATACCCCGGTCATCATCGGTACCGGGGGCCTGGTTCCCTTAAAAGGGGAGATGAACCTTTCCGGTCTGGATGGCCTTGCAGTTTCCTCAAACTGGTCGGCACGGTATTGCGGGATTCACTGGCCAAGCCTCGCAGATATGGACCTTTTAGAGTCCCTCAAGCACCTTGGGCAAATTGAACGGATTGTTTCAAAGGCGGAATGGATACAATTTGTCAAGGCAGAACAGCCTGATCTTAAGATTCACCAGGACATCGCCCTGATGCCCGATTTTTTGGCTGTTGCACAACAGGGGTTTGCCTTTAAAACCGTTGGCACAACCTTGAGAAAACCGGTCAATATTCCGGAAAATAATTTTAAAGTCCCGGTTTACACGCCTTTGGGAAAAATTGACGATTTAAGGCAGGTCAAACATCTGGTTCGTTCCAACCTGGAACACCATAAGATCGCCCTGATTCTGGTGGAAGGGGTTGGAAAACACTTTTTTCCTGACAACAGCTTTATGTGCAGCAACGGTCCCGGCTGGTTCTGCAATGAGCCTGGAGATGCGTTTTACCTGACCCTTTCCACCGGGAAGCACGATCCCTTTGCCTATCCTGCCGGGTACCGGTCGTTTGACCAGGATGCGGAAACCATCAAATTTCCCTTTTCCGGTTACATGACCTCTATCCCTGAAAACACACTTGCCCTGGATTATTCGGGGAAAAGTATTGCCGTGGGCAACCGGAGCATGTTCATGCACATGATGTTCGGCGTGGACATCAGCATCGAATGCTTTGCCAGGAACCTGTTCAACCAGGGCTGTATGGCAGTGGTTCACAATAGGGATAAAAAGGGTAAAGGAGACGAAAGATGATAAAAAAGAGCCTCATTTTTATTTTTATTGTTTTTTTTGCACTCATTGCATCTGCAACCGCAGACAGGAATGAGAAACTTGCGGGGCTTGAAAAAAGGATTGCAGATTATCAGGTAAATCCTGCCTTTAAAGATGATGCCATGGGGTTTGGCGTGGTGAAAAGTGCACTTGAATCGATACAGGAGGGGTCCGGCGGTATCGGGGCCTGCCTTGTGGACAAAAGTAGTGGCCGGATTGTGGCATATGGCCGGAACCGTCAGACTTCTCCGTATTTTAGAAGTGATCTTCATGCAGAAATGGATCTTTTGAACCGGTACGAAGACCGGGTGAAGAAAGGGAATGATGCCAAAACCCGTAAAAATCCCAGGGAATGTAAAAATCTGGTCCTGGTGACCTCTGTGGAACCCTGTCCCATGTGCCTGACCCGTATCATAAATTCAGGCATAAAAACAGTACGTTACATGGTAGAAGACAAAGCGGGCGGAATGGTTACCCGTCTTGATCACCTGCCCCCGTTCTGGCGGGAGTTTGCCGCGGACCGGAAATTTTTACAGGCAGACTGTTCTCCTGAGCTGAGGCAGATTGCCCTGGATCTGTTTAATTTTTCCAGCCGGAATTTTGCACAGAACCGACAAAAAAATAAATGAAAAACAACAAAAAACCAGAAGAAAGGAAAACATCATGTGTAACTGCAATTGTCAACACCCTGAAAAATTGAAAGACAAACCTGAAAACTGCACCTTGGAGCAGATCGAAGAATGCCATGGAAAAACAAGGGAGCATCCTTGCAACTGTGGTTCCAAGGAAGACAAAAAATAAGGGAACCTGTTTTAAAGGAGAAAAAAATGCCGGTTGATAATCCGTATACAGACGACCAGAACGATCAGAAAGCCGCCCTTGAAATGGATGAAATCGCCAGAACCATATTCGCGCCCATCTATCCTGTGATTGCGGAACAGATCAAAGCAACCCACGGCATTACAGCCGGCACCTGCATTGACCTTGGCGCAGGTCCCTGTGCCCTTTCCATTGCGCTTGCAAGGATGACAGACCTGCGTCTGTTTGCTGTGGACAAATCACCGCACAGCCATGCCATTGCCATGGGCAATGTTAAGGAACAAGGCCTCGAGAACAGGATCACTCCGGTGAAGGCGGATATCAGCAACATGCCCTTTGAGGATAATTATGCAGACCTGATGGTGTCCAGGGGGTCTGTTTTTTTCTGGGAAGACCTTGTTTCAGCATTTAATGAAATTTACAGGGTCCTCAAGCCTGGCGGGAAAACACACATCGGCGGCGGATTTGGCACGGTGGAGCTGAAAAATGCCATTTTCGAAAAAATGGCTCAAAAAAAGGACGGATTTGAAGAAAGAAGCAAAAAAAGGGGCGGGCCTGAAAACATGAAGCGCATCAAAACCGCTCTGGATGAATCCCTTGCCGGCAAGTACAAGATGACGCAGTCAGATATCGGCTTCTGGATTCATATTAAAAAGGAATTGGCTTCATGAGATGTGAAATCGGTCAGATGGACTGCAATATTAAGCCTGGAAGATTCAGCAGATGTCGGATGATGACATACAGGGTGATGCCCAAATGAAACTTACCCGTATTGTAGTCTCGTGTTTGCTTTTTATTTCGGCTTGCCTGGTCCTTCCGGTAACCTGTTTCTGTGTGACAAATCCCTGCCCGCCGTTTTATTTAAAAACTGATCAAGGCAACATCATCAATCCTGTGACCGGAGAAAATGCAGACCAGCCGTTTTCAACCCGGCAGACCTGCGGTGCCTGTCATGATGTGGATCAGATATCCAAAGGGTATCATTTTATGATGGACTGGGATAAAGCCGTTGATAACCGCTTCAAGAACACGGATACCCCATGGATGGTTTCTACGGGATTAACCGGCAAACTGATCACCTATGGGTTTTACCAGCTTGCCAAAAAGAAAAACACCTATCCCGATGAAATTGATTTAACGGCTTTTGATTTTGTGGCCAGGACCCCCCCGGCCTCCAAAGGCTTTCAAAAGCCCGGCTGTGCTGCATGCCATGCCGGGGGCGGATTGATGGAATTTGACAGAGACGGGTTTCGCTATGACCGCCATCTGGCCGAAAACCCGGAACTTGCCCGGACACTGGACGGAGATTATTATCAAAGCCGCTGGGATAAAACAGGGGTTATTGAACCGGACTGTTTCATTTGCCATGCCGGTCGCTACCATATGCAAACCCGTATCCTGCAGATCAAGGATTTGAATTTCAAATGGGCGGGTGTGGCAGCATCAGGGATCGGGCGGGTCTATGGCCGTGTCAGCAGGGGGGAAATTCCCAGGGTTGTCTACAATAAGCGGCTGTTTAATGAAGACGGCACTTTTTATATGCCGGATATGGTGTTTAAGCCGGAGGCAAAAAACTGTCTCCTCTGCCATGCCACCATTGAGCTCGGTAAGCGGGGGACTTCCTGGGACGACCCGCTCAATCCAGATGTGCACCAATTGGCCGGGTTAACCTGCGTCGACTGCCATCCGGGCGATATCCGTCATAATTTTGCCAAGGGAAATGCCATGGCAGGTTCTGTTGCAGATGACCTGGACAATACCATGCGGTCCTGCAAAGATTGCCATATGGATGGATATAAAGGCGCCACGCGGATGAAACACAAACAGATTCGCAAGGATCACCTGGATAAACTTTCCTGTGAAGCCTGCCACATCCCGGAACTGGGCCGCAGTGCTGCCGGGGCCATGTTCCTGAACACGGGCGTGTTTGGAAAATATGGACAGATCAATACCCGTCGGTTTGGCGAGCACAGGCCCTGGAAACCCGCCTACGTGATACGGGCAAAGGACAAGGACAAGATTCCTAGAATCACTCCGGTCAATCCCATGATCAATACCCTGTTCACCAACAGGGACAAAAGCGGTATCTATACACCTCTTTTTCTTTCAGAAGTTGAAGAAGCCTATGAACATAGCCGGGATCAAATGACGCAAAAAGATGTGTCCTATGATTTTCACAGGCATGAAGATATCATCCTCATGCTGAACACCTTGACCCGGTCCCTTGACAAAAACAAGCGGTTTACAGCAATTGCGCCGCATCTGCATACCGGGGGGTTGATGTATTCTTTGACACCTGCCTTAACGCTTGCCATTGAAAAAGACACCACCTGGGTGAGCCGGATTCCCTGGTTTTCCATCAGCCACAATGTGTCTGCCGTTGAAAAATCACTGGGTGCCGGCGGCTGCACGGACTGCCACGCCAAAGACAGCCACCTCTTTAACGGCCGGGTGGTCACGGATTTTTTCGGAGACAACGGCAAGCCGCTGACCATTTCCATGTCCCAATTCCTTGGCCTGTCACCGTTCATTCAAAAATGGAACCATGGGTTTGGCCTTTACTTGAAAGCTGCTCTGCCCTTTTTTGCATTTCTTGTGGTCATTCTCCTGCTGACGGGCGTGTTCAAGGGTTTGATTTCCCGACATATCCCCGGGTCCACGGAAGATTGGCCCGGATATGCGGCACTTCTGGTGATATTCTGCCTGGGTCACTTTTTGATGATAGATGATCTGGGGGGGCTTGCCTCCCTGTATGAAACCTTCATGACTGCGTCAGCGATGATGGGCCCCGGCCTGATGGCGATAGCCACAGGGCTCTTGTTTTACCTGATGCCGAAACAAATAAAAAACAGGCTGCTGTTAAGGGGGGGACAGGCTGTAACCGGAATGACCGCTGTCACTGGACTGCTCCTGTGGTACAGGCCTGAGGGCGGCATCATGTTTGCCCTCCTGGGGGTTCATGGCATCCTGGCATTTTTTACGATTGTGCTTCTGCTGATATGCTTTGTTCTTGTAAAGAAAAAATAGGGATGCGACAGGCATCTGCCGGTTTAATTTCAGACAACTGTATTTTTAAAACCGTATCGAAAGATTGATCCTGTGATCTGGGTATAAATAAGTGGCTTGAAAGAGAAAAAGTTGAATCTCTTAGGGTCGATTCAATGAAGAAGATAAAAGCCGGAAAAAGGAGAATTCAGGAGTTGCCAAAGCAAGGGAATTCTTCATATTTTCCACACGACTCATATTCTGCGGGATAAATTTTGGGGCATCCGATTTTTTATAACCATACAGGGGGGCAAGAGATTTGCAGGAAACCTGTGGGAATGTTAATTTATCTTGCGGATATCAAAAGAATCAACCACCTTTTTCATCATGTCATAGGCCTTGAATTGCAATCTGTTTTTATCCACCCGGATGGACTGAAACAGCATCCCCCCGGATCTGGTTTTGGCCATGAGATGATCATATCGAGAACCAACCGGGTAAACTTTTGGGCCTGCATTGGATATGACATATATGGTTCCCTTTGTTTTTTCAGATGCCAATTGGTTGTTTTTCAGGGGGAATGTCCTGGTATATCCATGGTCATGCCCCTGTAAAACAAGATCAACTGAAAACCGGTCAAAGACGGGAACCAGCAGGTCCTGGAAGTTGGTTCTGTCTTTTCTCTGTGAAATGGAATACACGGGCTGGTGAATGGCCACAATAATCCAGGGCTGTTTGTTTTTGAGCAATATGGTTTCCATCCATACTGCCTGTTCTTTTGTCTGTTCATTCCCGTTGAGTACAATAAAACAGACTCCCTGATATTCAAAGCTGAAGGCCGATTCCTCAAGGCCTTTGGGGCCGTTTTCCGGTTGAGCGAACTGGGGCCGCCACAAATTTGTTATGTGATATGCGTCTTGAGAAATAAATCGCTTGTCCGGGTATTCGTGATTTCCCGGAACCAGAACCAGGGGGATGGTTCTGGGCATCCAGCCCATGGCATTAAAAAAATCATTCCATTCCCGGTCATCAGGACCATTGTTGACCATGTCACCACACAAGAGCCAGAATCGTGATTCAGGCTCTTGTTGAAGGGCTGCCCTGAACATCTGGGAGCACATGGGAAAAATCTGTTTCTGGATATCACCGAAATACAGAAAAGTGAAGGGTTCCCGGGTTTGGGAGGCTGTCTTAAACTGGTTCCATTCACTCCAGCAGGGTGCTTCACCAACACGGTATGCATATAGTGTATCCGGAAAAAGTGAATTAAAAATAACTGAATGGTGATAAATCTGTTTTTTATCAAGCTCAACAACCTGGGTCTGTGCCGGAAAAGTTGCGGGGCTGCTGTCAGGCGTCAACAGCTCGGATAGCTTTATAATCTGAGCTGCGGGATAACCCGCCGTCTTCAGGGTTTGCCAGGTAACCGCCTGGCTGCCGGCGGGTGTCTGGGTGACATTTAATACAATCCTTTCCGGCAAAGTGGTTATGGAATTTTCCCCTGCCTGTGGACAGCTTGCCGCACATAACCATAAGACCCCGATAAACAGCAGAACTCGACTTTTCCTTAAAATTTTCATCACCCAATTGTCCTGTTAACACCATTATTTTCTTTGTTGTTGACAGCTTTTGCCGGCATAAAATAAATACAAGGCAGATACAACTATTGCTTACCCTTATTGCTTACCCTTGACAAAAGAGAAACCCATACTGAACAAGATCGTAATGTAAATGAAAACCCCCACAGTGAAGAGAGCGGACGCTGTGGGGTTGATTCAATGGGCAGGCTCTGATTGCTTATTTTTGTTTTGGAATTGCCGATGCTTCAAATCCATATTCCCCTAAAATTTTTTGTCCTTGGGGCGATAAAAAAAACATGGCAAGCCGCCAGGCTTCAGCAGGTGCACCATTCCGGACAATCAGGCCATAGTCCGCGCCAACGGAAAGCTGGCCGGGCGTTCTGATGATCTTCAGATCCGGGACCTGTTTTTTAGCCAATACAGCATTGGTACAGTAAGTCAGGAAGACATCCGCTTTTTTTTCACCCATAACCCATCCATACGGGTTGCGTCCCTCAGGTGCTTTAGCGCTGTTAGGTCCTCCTGTAAGCTTAAGTGCTTTTTTAGAAAGGAGTGCAAAGCTGCCGGCTTTTATCTTGTCTGCCTTTTTAAAAAGCTCCCAGGCATAATCGCCGCTTGGATCAGCTTTAGGAGTTGAGGTTCCCACCCGGACATCCGGGCTTGTCAGGGTGTAAAACAGAGTGTCGGTTGTGACCTCAATTTCAGGCTGGGCCAGTGCACACAGCTTATTGCGGGCGAACAGGACAACCGGACTTCCCCAGCCGACGGCAGCAAGTTTCTCAGGGTGAGCCATATTGGCCGATGCAAAAACATCCGGCGTTTCACCGGTTTCAATCGCTTTTCTCAAAAGACCGCTGGGGCCGAATTTTGTTGTTACGCTTGTCTTGTAATTTTTTTCATAAGCCGCCGCCACATCGCCCAGGGCAGCCTTTAAACTGCCTGCCGCATAAAGCTTTAAAGAATCGGCCATTACCGGTAAAGGCGTCAAAAGGGCAAAAATAGCAACACATACAAGACCTGTTTTAATCATTTTCATAATGTTCTCCTTTTTTTGAAGGATATAAATAAAACGGCCAGGGAAGTCAATGGAAAAAATCATATCAACGGTTATATTTGGTTATATTTAGTTATTTATGATCAAATTAAAACAAGGCACTTGACAAAATCGACTAAAAATCCTATCTGAATGTGACTATAATGTAACTGTGCCGGGGTATGTGAAATGAAGATGATAAATCGTTTTTCAGCAGTGGCCTTCATGATTCTGACATGCGTTTGGCTGACCATGCCGGCATTGGCTCAGAAACGGGTAGAAAAAGATCTGGATGAAGACGGCCGGATAGACCAGACGCTGATTTATGATGATACCGGAACCATTCAACGGGTTGAAACCGATAAAGATCATGATGGGTTTGCCGAAAGACGCCAGGTTTACGAAAAGGGTCTTCTTGCAAGAATTGAAAGGGATTTGGACAAGGATCAAACAATAGATTGCCTGGATTTTTATGAAAATGAAAAAAGAGTCTGCCAGGAAAAATTTGATTCTAACAAAAAAATTCTTCAGAAGTCATTTTTTGATGAAAACGAGCAGGTTAAACTGATCAAAAAGGACACAACAAAAAATCAGCAGTTTGATACCGTGTATTATTTTACCAACGGCATTCTCTTATCTTCCACAAAAGATACCGATAATAACGGCCGCATCAATGTCTGGACCATTTATCAAAATCAGCTGCCAAAGGAACAGAAACAGGATGAAAATGAAGACAATGTCATGGATCAGATTATTTTTTTTGATCTTGGGGGCAAGCCTGAAAAAATTTATAAACATGCCTTTGCAAAAGATAAATACAGGACGCTGTTATTGTTTGAAAACGGAGAGATCAAGACCCGTCATCAGGATACCAATGAGGATGGAACCGCGGATATTGTCACCCGGTTTAAAGATGCCCTTCCTGCGGAACAGGAAAAGGACACCAATTTTGACGGACAATTTGACGTCAAAACATGGTTTTCCAACAGCCTGCCCCTACGCCAGGAAAAAGATGCTGATTTTGACGGTAAAATCGATTATTTTGCACAGTTTGATGACCAGGGACAATTGCTGAAAATTCGTGAAGACACACAGGGAAGCGGGAAGATTGACCGGATACGGTTTTATGCGGCAGGACAGCTGGTCAAAATTGAAGATGACAATGATAAGAACGGGTTTTTTGAAACAATTACCGTGCTGGAAAACAGGAAAATTGTAAAAAACAGGATTGACAAGAACCAGGACGGCAGATTTGATACAGACGTTTTTTTTAATGAAAAGCAGGAAAAAGATCGCCTGGTAAGTGATTCTGATTTTGATGGAAAAATCGATGTCTGGCAGTATTATGAGAACAATCTCCTGTCAAAATTTGAAAAGGATGAAAACGGTGATTCAAAACCGGATCAGCGGGTCTTGTATAAAAACGGCATCAAGATTTCCCTGGCCCGGGATATGAATTTTGACGGGTATTTTGAACTTGTGCAGATCTATACCGATCCGCTGTGGACAATGGTCATGTCCCAGGATGTCAATGCAGACAAAATTGTGGATATCAAATCCTTTTACAGGGATTCGATCCTTAGAAAAAAGGAAATGGATGAGAATTCCGATGGTCTCCTTG
>Ga0180009_10005622_pt1 | contig 13410 bp, 11 predicted proteins | sample OS_PC_MetaG_FD_123537 | JGI IMG/M metagenome (GOLD analysis project Ga0180009, IMG submission 123537) | Groundwater microbial communities from the Aspo Hard Rock Laboratory (HRL) deep subsurface site, Sweden - OS_PC_MetaG | ecosystem: Environmental > Aquatic > Deep subsurface > Groundwater... | reverse complement strand
GCCGAGCGCAAGGCCGAGCGATCCTTCCGCTACGCCAATGCGGTCGAAAAGGTCCACGCCGACCTGTACCAGAAGTATCTGGACGGTCTGGAGGGTCTCGAAGAGACGGATATGTACGTCTGCCCCTTGTGCGGTTACACCTGCGAAGGGGAGGCGCCGGACAACTGCCCGGTGTGCAACGCGAAGAAGGCCAGCTTTTTCAAGGTGGATTAGGGGTTGAGGAGCGGCCCGGGGCGCCGGCCTCGGCGTCCCGGGCCCGATCCGTCCGAACCCGGACCGGGGCCCCGGCGGGCCCCTGGAAAATGGAGCGTCAGGATGTCGTATCCGGAACCGAAATGGACTTGGGAAAAGGAGGAGAGCGGGGAGATCGAGGATGGGCCCGCGGCCGTGGAACTGGGTTCGTCCGACAAGGAGGGTCTGAGCCTGTACCTGGGCCAGCTCAAGCATCACCCGCGCATATCGCCGGCCCGGGAGCTGGTTCTGGGCAAACGGATTCGACGGGGTCGGGCCAAGGCCTTGGACCTGGTGCTCGAGGCCCGGGTCCGGCATCCGGAATGGAAGTCGGTCCGCGCCCAGGCCGAAGCCTGGCGGGACGCCGATCAGGTCGGCGGGCCCAGCGTGGGGGAAGTGCTGACCGTTCTGCGGGAGCGGGTCCAGGGTCTGGCCGGGACCCGGCCCCGGAACCGGGCCCTGGCCGACCTGTGCCGCCGGCTGACCCGCATCGAGGAAAAGGTCCGGGAGGCCCTGGACGAAATGGTCACGGCCAACCTGCGTTTCGTGGTCAAACTGGCCAAGGGCTACGCCAATCGGGGTCTGTCCATGGAGGACCTGATCCAGGAGGGCAACCTGGGCCTGATCAAGGCCGCGGGCAAGTTCGACTACACCACGGGCTACCGGTTTTCCACCTACTCGGTCTGGTGGATTCGCCAGTTCATGCGGCGGGCCGTGCAGAGCCGAGGGGCTGCCGAACCGGTGCTGCCCGGCGACGAACCGCCCCTGGACCTGGAAGGCGGAACGGTGGAAGGCTTCAGCGATTTCCTTTTGGGCCAGCCGCCCGACTCGCCTCTCGAGACGGTCGGGTACCGGGACCTCTGCGAGGCGGTCCGAGGCGTTCTGGCCAGCCTGCCTTCGAGGGAGGAACGGGTGCTGCGGCAACGCTACGGCATCGAAACCGACGAAAGGCAGACCCTCGAGCAGGTTGGCCGCAACCTGAACATTTCCCGGGAACGGGTCCGGCAGCTCGAACTCCAGGCCCTGGCCCGGCTGCGAGACCCCGAACACCAGCTCTTCCTGGCCGACCTGATCTGAACGGTAAGGTAAGGGGGACGTTGTAAACAACATCCCCCTTTCAACGCCCCTCATTTATTCCGGCGGATCAGCCGGCCAGAACCTCGTCCAGCCAGTCGAAGACCAGGTGGGACATGAAGCTGATGTTATCCACGTGGCAGTGGGCGTCCGATCCGGCCTCGGCCGTGGTAATGCGGATGTCCTTGCGGCCGACCCGCAGTTCGTCGTAACACTGCCGGGCCTGGCGCTGCTGCTCCTCCGATTCCCCCGCCCCGGCCAGGACCAGGAAGGGGCACTCGATCTCGCCCACCAGCCCCTCGCTGGTAAAAGAACGGGTCTTTTCCACCACCTCGGCCGGACTCGACCGGCCCATGGCCCAGCAGATCTTCTCCAGGGCCACGATCGGAAAGGCGTCCAAGGCCAGAAACGACGCGTCCGCTTCGAGCACCACCCGAGGCATCCGGGCCACGGTGAATTCATGCAGGTCCAGGATCGGGGCGTTGGCCACGCAGGCCCGGATGCGCTTTTCAAAAACCGCCGCGTGGGTGACCAGGTAACCCCCGAAACTGATCCCGTACAAGGCCAGGCGGCCGGCGTCCACCTCCTGCCGGCCCAGGGCGTAGTCCACCGCCGCGCCGATGGGTCGTTCCGAATCCGGACGGTGAAAACGCCCTTCAAAGGGATTGTTGCCCTGGCCCGGCAGGTCCACGGCCAGGACGTTGTACCCGCGCCTCAAGGCCCCCCGGCCGATGTAGAAATACAGGTCCTCGATCCAGGTCTCCAGACCGCCGATCATGATCACCGTGGGCCGCGCCGCGCCGGAGGCGTCGGGCCGGATGAAATACCCGGGCAGCTCCCAGCCTTCGAAGGGCACGCCCACCGGCTCGACCACCTGGGGAAACAGGTCCATCGAGCGCCGGAAACAGGATCGGCTATCCGCCAGGGCCTCGCGAAATCCGGGATCGCTGGAACGCAGACCGAAGATCACGGTCCGGTAGTAGGAGCTGGCCCGTAAAAAGGCATCCCGGGCGCTGACCTCGTGTCCGCCGGCCAGACAGGCCCGCCCCAGGGCCTCCAGACGCCCGGCCGCCGCCACCCAGGCCTCGACCCAACTCGAAATCCGCGACTCGTCAATGCGCGAGGCCGTCTCATACAGTTCCGCCAGTTCGGAGCCGCCGCCGGACTGGCGGCTTAAAATCCAGGAAAAGTAATAGTCGATGTCCTCACCCTGAAAATAATAACGCCGGCTGGACCGCTTGAGCAGTTCCAGGTCTTCCATGTCGATTGCCTCCTGGTGGCGGACCGCTCTCGGCCGGAGCGGCCGCTTGGGGGGAGAGGGGCCCGTCGGGCCGACTGGCGGGCGGGCCGGGTTCGCGCCCCATAAACACGAACACTGTTCACGTTATAAGGCCGGAGAAGGCCGGCGTCAAGATGTTTTTGAACGATGTTCATATTTGTTTGACGCCGCCGCCCCCGCCCGGTAGAATCCCGCCCACACTCGGCCGACCACGCGAAGGAGCCCGCCCCATGGGTCAAGAGACCCGGCCGACCCAGGCCGCCAAAAAGATTCGCCGCCCGATTCAGAAGCGTTCCAGGGACCGGAAGGAGCGCATTGTCCGGGCGGCGTACGAACTGTTCAACCGGGACGGGTACCAGGCGGTGACCATGCGCCGGATCGCCGCCGAGGCCGGTGTGGCCCTGGGCACGCCTCATGCCTATTTCCGGGACAAGCAGGACCTGTTCCGGGCCGTCCTGTCCCGGGTCTACCGGAAAATGGACTCGGCCTATATCCGGGAAATGGAAGAAGTCGTGGCCCGGGGCCTGGAGCTCGAGGAGACCGTTTATCGCCTGATCCGGGTCCACAAACAGCTTCTGGAATCCCACCGGATTCTGCAGCGGGACACGGTGGTCCTGGCCCTGTCGGACGACGGTTTTCGGGACTTCTACCTGGGGGCGGAGCCGGCCGCGGCCGGCCGGATCATCGACCTGTTTTTCGAGCGTTTCGAGTCCCTGATCGAGTTCGGCGACCGCGAAACCGCCCGTTTTCTTCTGCACAAGGGCATCGAGGAAACCGTCCAGTACCTGGTCTTTTTCCGCCCGGACGTGGACGAGGACCGGGTCCTTCGGGAACTGGCCCGCATGTACGCCGGTCATTTCCAAAAGCCCCCGGCCTGATGCCTGGCGCCCCCCTGACGGGGGTAATCATTGCCAGGGGCCGCGCGGGCGGCCGGAATCCAACATGCCCCGGTTCATTGATTACAATATGACTTGACTCGTCTTTGTTACGAATGCTAAATTACCCCAGTTTGTTGAGGCGGGTAATTTATGGCTGTCAGCCGGAGACTTGACAAATGGCCTCCTGACGCAAAGCGGTAGGGGGCTTTTTTTTTGACTTGAAGGAGCGTGGGGCTTGGTCTTGAAGCGCAGGAATCTGCTGGGCCTGGAAGGTTTGACGGCCGATGAAATCACCACCGTTCTGGACACGGCGGAGAGTTTCAGGGAGATTTCCGAGCGGGAGATCAAGAAGGTCCCCACGCTGCGGGGCAAGACCGTGGTCCTGTTTTTCTACGAACCGAGCACCCGGACCCGAACCTCCTTCGAGATCGCGGCCAAACGTCTGAGCGCCGACACGTTCAGCCTGTCCGCTTCGACCTCGAGCCTGGTCAAGGGCGAGACCCTGATCGACACGGCCCGCAACCTCGAGGCCATGAATCCGGATGCGATCGTGATCCGGCACGGGTCCAGCGGAGCGCCCCACCTTCTGGCCGGCCGGGTTCGGGCTTCGGTGATCAACGCCGGTGACGGGGCCCACGAGCATCCGACCCAGGCCCTGCTGGACATGCTGACCATGCGCCAGGTTCTGGGCCGCATCCAGGGTCTGACCGTGGCCATCATCGGCGACATCGCCCACAGCCGGGTGGCCCGTTCGAACATCATCGGCCTGACGACCATGGGCGCCCGGGTCCGGGTGGCCGGTCCGCCGACCATGATGCCGCCGGGCCTTGAAGATCACGGGGTCGAGGTTCATGACCGGCCCGAGCCGGCCCTGGACGGGGCGGACGTGATCATGATGCTCCGCCTCCAGTTGGAGCGCCAGCGGGGGGTGACCTTTCCGGGTGTGCGCGAGTATTCACGGCTTTTCGGTCTGAACCGGACCCGGGTCGGCCTGGCCTCCCCGCAGGCGATCATCATGCACCCGGGGCCGATGAACCGGGGCGTCGAGATCGCCCCGGACGTGGCCGACGGTCCGCGATCGGTCATCCTGGACCAGGTGACCAACGGGGTGGCCGTACGCATGGCCTTGCTCTATCTCCTGATTGGCGGAGGCGCGGGCGAATGAGGCTCTTGATACGGGGCGGCCGGGTGGTGGACCCGGGCCAGGGGCTGGACGCGCCCAGGGACGTGCTGATCGAGGACGGCCGGGTGGCCGGGCTGCTGGACCCGGGCCGGGGAGCCGGGGAAACCGCGGTCATCGAGGCGGCCGGGCGGGTGGTCTGTCCGGGACTGATCGACATGCACGTCCATCTTCGGGAACCGGGCCAGGAGTACAAGGAGACTATCGCCACGGGCACGGCGGCGGCCGTGGCCGGCGGGTACACGGCCGTGGCCTGCATGCCCAACACCATACCGGTCAACGACAACCGTTCGGTTACGGAATACATCCTTCAACAGGCGCGGGCGGCCGGCCTGGCCCGGGTCTGGCCGGTGGCGGCCATGACCGTGGGTTCGGAAGGCCGGGCGCTTTGCGAATACGCCGATCTGCTCGAGGCCGGGGCCGTGGCCGTGTCCGACGACGGCCGGCCGGTGGCCGATCCGCAGATCATGCGGCGGGTCCTCGAGTACGCCCGGATGGTCGGCCTGCCGGCCATCACCCATGCCGAAGACCCGTCGCTGTCCGCGGGCGGCTGCATGAACGAAGGCCGGACCTCGACCTGGCTGGGCCTGGCCGGCATTCCGGCCGCGGCCGAGGAAACGGCCGTCTTCCGGGACGTGACCCTGGCCGGACTGACCGGCGCGGCCCTGCACGTGGCCCACGTCAGCACGGCCGGTTCCGTGGAGATCGTCCGTCGGGCCAAGGCGGCCGGGTACCGGGTGACCGCGGAAACCGCGCCTCACTATTTCACCCTGACCGAAGAGGCGGTCGTCGGGTACCGGACCGAGGCCAAGATGAATCCGCCGTTGCGTGCGGCCCGCGACCGGGACGCCATCCGGGCCGGACTGGCCGACCGGACCCTGGACGCCGTGGCCACGGACCACGCCCCTCATTCGATCCTGGAAAAGGATGTCGAATTCGACCGGGCCGCCTTCGGCATCGTCGGGCTGGAAACCGGCCTGGCCCTGACCCTGGACCTGGTCCGGGAGGGCGTTGTCGATCTGCTTCGGGCCGTCGAAATTCTCAGTACGGCCCCGGCCCGCATCCTGGGCCTGCCCGGCGGCAGCCTGACCCCGGGAGGGCCCGCGGACGTGACGATCATCGACCTGGACCGGCCCTGGGTCGTCAAGGGGGAGGACTTCAAGTCCCTGGGCCGGAACACGCCCTTCGAAGGGCGCGCCATGACCGGCCGGGCCGTCATGACCCTGGTCGGCGGCCGGGTGGTTCACAACCTGACGGCCTGAACTGCAAACGGCATTGTTTAAGACCATGAACCGTATCCTTGTCGTGGACGACGACCTGAGCATGCGTGAGTTCCTCGAACTCATGCTGGTCCGGGAAGGCTACGAGGTCCAACTGGCCCCGGACGGCTACGCGGCCCTGGCCCTGGCCCAGGAAAACCGGTACGACCTGGTCATCACCGACATCCGCATGAAAGGGGCCGACGGCATCGAGGTCCTCAAGGGCGTCAAACACCTGGACCCCGAAGCCGTGGTCATCCTCATCTCCGCTTTCTCCACCGTCGAAACCGCCGTGACCGCCATGCGGGAAGGGGCCTACGACTTCATCCCCAAACCCTTCCGCATGGAAGAACTCAAGGCCGTGGTCGCCAGCGCCCTGGCCCACCGGACCCCGGAAGCCGAACGACGGGTCCTGGAAGCCAAGGTCAAGGAGGGCTGCCACTTCGGCAGCCTGGTCGGACTCTCGTCCCAGATGCTCAAGGTCTACGACCTCATCCGCCGCGCGGCCCAGACCACGACCAACATTCTGGTCACCGGCGAGTCGGGCACGGGCAAGGAACTGGTGGCCCGGGCCATCCACGACAACAGCCCCCGGGCCCGGGAACGGTTCCAGCCCATCAACTGCGGCGGCATGCCCGAACAGCTCATCGAAAGCGAACTGTTCGGCTACCGCAAGGGCGCCTTCACCGGCGCGACCATGGACAAGCCCGGACTGTTCGAACTGGCCCACCTGGGCACCATCTTCCTCGACGAAGTCGGCGAACTGTCCCTGACCATGCAGGTCAAACTCCTGCGCGTCGCCCAGGACAAAACCTACCGCGCCCTGGGCGACACCCGGGAAAAACTCCTGGACGTCCGATTCATCGCCGCCACCAACAAGAACCTCGAAGCCGAAGTCATGGCCGGACGATTCCGGGAAGACCTCTACTACCGACTCAACGTCATCAACATCCACCTGCCCGCCCTCCGGGAACGGTTCGAGGACATCCCCCTCCTGGCCCAGTTCTTTCTGGACAAATACGCCCGGACCATGGGCAAGGACCTGAGAAAGATATCCTCCTACGCCCTCGACATCCTCTCCCGCTACGATTTCCCCGGCAATGTCCGGGAACTGGAAAACATCATCGAACGGTCCGTGGCCCTGGAACAGTCCAACATCATCCTGCCCGAAAGCCTGACCCTGGCCTCTTTCAAGCAAAGCCGCCGCATCAGCGCGGCCCCGGACTATTCCGGCGACCCGCCCGCCCGAACGAACGGACTCACCCGGGCTCCCACCGCCCCGGGGGCGGAAAGCATGGACGCTCAACTCGAAGCCCTGGAAAAAAGACTCCTCCTTCGCGCCCTGGACATGGCCGGCGGCAACCGCCAGAAGGCGGCCCGATACCTGAAAACCAGCCTGCGCAGCCTGCGCTACCGCCTGGCCAAATACGATCTGGCCGACCTGGATTCGGACCGGATTCACGAACTGCGCATCCAGGCCGACCTGCAGGCCGGCCCCTTCGAACCCACCCCAAAGGAAAAAGGCCTGAACCTCGAAACCATGCTCCAGGACGCCGAACGACGGATTCTGGAAAAGGCCCTTGACGAGTGCGGCGGCTCCAAGACCCGGGCCGCGGCCCGCCTGGGCATCAGCTTCCGCTCCCTGCGCTACCGCCTGACCAAGGGTAACGGGCAGGAGCCAAGCTGACAATTTCCGACCACCCTGACAAAACTTGTCGACAAATCAAATATTGTTTATTAATATTGGGTAGTTGAAAATGGTCCAAAAACGACAATATTTGTCATCCGGGTAAGATCCGGCTAACTACATGAATTAAATGATAAAAAACATGGCAATATTTGTCCGGCCCCTCGGCCGGGCCTCCAGGACGGCTGATCGGCTATTGACTTGATTACATTAATAAAATGAACAGTCCGCTCGCAACGGGCCGAATCGGGTCGGTCGCTCCACGTCACCCGCGCCCCAGGCCTGCTTCGGCAGACGTTCGGACCCGTCCAAAACGGCAAGCCAAAATATCCTATAATTCCAAACTGTTGGACAAGGTTACCCGGCCGGCCGTTTTTCATGATTAATCCGGCGTTCTGGTACAGGCCTTGCTTGTTATCAGCTCGACTTGCTTTTGAACAGGACGAGGAAAGGTTTCAACTCCGGGGGGTGCCGGTGTGGAACCGGCGTCCACAACCCGAAACTGCAATTCAAGGAGGTATTTTGATGTTGAACAAGAACAGAAAAGGCTTCACCCTGATCGAGCTGATGATCGTCGTGGCCATCATCGGCATCCTGGCGGCCATCGCCATCCCGCAGTTCGCCAGCTACCGTCAGCGGGCCCAGGACTCGGCGGCCAAGTCGTCCCTGAAGAACCTGGCCACGGCGCAGGAAAACTACTATGCCGAGAACAACACCTACACGGCGACCCTGGGCAACCTGACCGCCTGGTTCTCGCCGGAGAGCACCATTTCGCTGGCCGTCAGCGGCGGCAGTACGACCAAATGGTCGGCCACGTCCCAGCACAAGAGCTCTTCCAACGTCTTCACGTACGACAGCGAAAAGGGCGGCATCCAGTAAACCGGACTGCCTGGCGACCCTTTCATGCGGCCCCCTTCAGGGGGCCGTTTTTTTTGCCCGGCGGTCGTTTCCTTCGGCGCCCTTGCCCCGGTCCGGATTTTTGCGGTAATTTCGGGGCCGATTTTCGTGAATGACATCCATTTGATTTTTTAACCAAATTTTGAGACGATACTTACCATTTTCCGATAAACGGAATGAAGGGAGACGAGCGCCGTGCCTTCCAGCCGGGACAAGACGAAGCGATCCAGGTCGTGGCCGGTCTTCGGTCTGCTGGCCTGCGCCGTCGTGTTGACCCTGGTTTTCGACCTGAACGGGTGGCTGGACTATGTCGAGCACAAGGCCTTCGACGGCCTGTTTTTCGTTCGCCACACCATGCTGCCGGCCGAAACGCGTCCGGCCTCGCCCGTATCCCTGATCGGCCTGGACGACCGGACCTTCGAGGACGAGGCCTTCCGCCTGCCTTTGATCCTTTGGCACAAACACTTTCTGCGGGTCCTGGCCGCCCTGGCCGACGGCGGGGCCCGGGTGGTTCTCCTGGACTTTCTCCTGCCCCGGACCCGCTTCCAGGACCTGGAGCCCGAGTTTTCCCAGACCTGGCTCAAGGCCCTGGTCTATGCCCGCAGCCGGGGGACGCCCGTGGTCACCGGGGTGATCCAGACCGCCGACCGGCTGTTTGCGCCGGATTCGAGGTACCTGCAGATCGTCGGCCCTGAATATACCGGACTGTTCAACCTGACCGTGGACAGCGACGACTTTGTTCGCCGGCAGCGCCTGGTCTTCCGGACCGCCGGCGATTCCTCCCGGGAGCTGTCCAGCGTGAGTTACCTGGCCGCCCGGGTCTTCCGGCCCGGTCTGGACGTGGATCGAGACGTGCTGGTCATCGATTACGACCCCGGACCCGAGCCTTTTGCCCGGCATTCCTTCGTCGACGTATTCCGGCGGGCCGAGGCCGGCGACACGGCCTTTTTCAAGGAGCGTTTCGGAGGCCGGATCGTCCTGATCGGCCAGACCGACAGCCTGACCCAGGACCGGCATCCTACGCCCCTCTATCACTTTTTTTCCTCCGGGGACCGCCGGATGCCGGGCGTGGAAATCCTGGCCCATATCGTCAACACCCTGCTGGCTGGCCGGTTTTTTTCTCAGGCCGATCTCCCGGGCCGGCTGGCCCTTTACGTTCTGCTGAGTCTGCTGGCCGGGGCCGGTCCCATCTTCGTGTCCCACCGCCTGGCCTTTTTTGCGCCCGTGCCCCTGTTACTGCTCTGGCTGGCTTTGGGCCTATTCGCTTTTTCCGAATACCGGCTTCTGCCCGTGGCCGGAGGGCTCATGTCCGTTATCACTTCCGGCGGGGCCTCCCTGGCCTGGCGGCACTGGGTCATGGACCGGGAGAAGCGCGGGCTGAGGAATGCCTTTTCCCGGTATGTCAGCCCGGCCGTGGCCGAACGGGCCATGGCCGACCCCGAGGCCCTGTCCCTGGCCGGGTCCCGGCGGGTCATGACCGTTTTTTTTTCCGATCTGGCCGGATTCACGGCCATTTCGGAACGGTTCGCCGACCGGCCCGAAGCGCTGGTCGCGCTGTTGAATCGATACTTGAAACGGATGACCGAGGTCATCATGGGCCGGGACGGGGTGGTGGACAAGTTCGAGGGCGACGCGGTCATGGCCTTTTGGGGCGCCCCCCTGACCCGCGAGGATCACGCGCTTCAGGCCTGCCTGGCCGCCCTGGATCAGCAGGCGCGCCTCGAGGAACTGAACCGGGAACTGAACGCCGACGGGCTGCCGGAACTGACGGCCCGGATGGGCATCAACACCGGAGAAATGATCGTGGGCAACGTGGGGTCGGATGTGCGCCTCGAGTACACGGTCATGGGCGACGCGGTCAACCTGGCTTCGCGTCTCGAAGGCGCCAACAAGGTCTTCGGAACCCGGATTCTGATCAGCGAATCGACCTGGACTCAGGTGCGAGGCCGGATCGAGGGCCGGAACCTGGGCCGGATCGCGGTCAAGGGCCGCCAGACTGCGTTGCGGATTTACGAGGTCATGGCCCCGGCCGGGGCCATGTCGACGGATCGGGCCAAGGTCCGGCAGGCCTTCGAGGACGGGCTGGCCCGGTATGAGGCCGGGGACCTGGCCGGGGCCCGCGAGGCCTTCGGCCGGGCCCTGGAAGCCGACCCGGACGACGGGCCGGCCCGAGCCTACCTCGATCGCTGCCTGGACATCGGAGGCGGTCCGCTTTCGGATGACTGGGACGGCGTCTGGCGTCTCGAATCGAAGTGAACGGCCAACGGGCCGAAAAGAGGTATGAACCCATGTTCCGAAGCACGCGACTGGCGGCGGCCCTGTGCGCCGCGATTCTTATCGGTCTGTTCCCGGCCTGCGCCGGACGCGACGGACCTCCGGCTCCGGCCGAAGGCCCGGCTTTCGTCCGACTTTTCTACGCCCCGTCCGCGGATGTGATCGAGGCCGTCCGCCTGACCCTGGCCGAATACGACCTGCGCGTCACCGAAACCCATGGCCTGGTGTCCGGCTCCTGGAGCCTGAAAATCGAAAAAGGCCCCCAGAACGATTTCCGGGAACAGGTCGTCCGGGTGGTGGTCACGGCCGTGGCCGAGAAGGAAACCCGGGTGGCCATGATTATCGCCAAGGCGTTCTTCTACCGCTTCGGCAGCGAACCGGACTGGGTCGATCCGGTGGCGACCCGCATTTTCGAGCATCTGCCCTGATGCGATCAGACCCGGCTCAGGACGAGGGCGGCCACATGCCGTAGGGAGCGATTTTGGGCCGTTTGCCCGGATCGGTCTTGACGATTTCGAAGATCGTGCCCAGATCGTTCCGGGTATCCAGGTAGGTGTACGTGACCGCATCGCCCAGCCGGCCGGTCATCTCGACCTCGATGCCCCGGCCGGTCAGCCCGGCCACGAATTCATCATGGTCCCGCGATTCGCCGAAGCTGAGGTGATGCACCCCCGGACCGTGGGACTTGATGAAATCCATGTGGGTGCCCGGTCCGGCCACCGGCTGGATCAACTCGATCTCGAGCCCCTCGTGGCGGGCCAGGGCGATCCGGACACAGGCCTCCTCCCCGGGGTTCAAGGCCACGCCGCGCAGCCGGCCGCCCGAAGCGATCGGCGGCTTGAATTCCAGGAACATCCAGGGCCCGATTCCCAGCAGGTCCCGGTAACGCCGGGCCATCCCTTCGGCGTCCTCGACCACGAGCCCCACCTGGACGACCTCTTTGCCGGTCGTGTCGACCGGGCCGGGCTTTTCGGCGTCCAGTCGGCCCCAGGGACGAAGCGTGCTCCGGACGCCTTCCGGGGCCGGACTGACCGCCTCGAGAATGACCCCCAGGTCCTTTTGCGTGGCCAGATAGGTGAAGGTGACGGCCCCGCCCCACACACCCTGCATCTCGATACCCTGGCCGGCCCGGGTCATGGCCTCGACAAACCGGCCATGGTCCTCGATCCGGCCGAAGCTGAGATGATGGACGCCTTCCCCCCGCTCCTTCAGAAAGGACATGTACGTGCTCGGACCATACATGGGTTCGAGCAGTTCGATCTGTAGCCGGCCCAGATCGGCCATGGCGATGCGCACGCCGGTCTCGATCCCGGTCAGGGGGCGGTCATCGAGAATCATTTGGTCCAGGAGCAGGTCGAAAAAGACCCAGGGTCCCAGACCGAACAGATCGGTGTATCCTCGGGCCGTCCGGATCGCGTCTTGAACCACGATCCCGGCCTGAACCAGTCCATGGCCCCCGGCGTCGAACACCGGCGGCTTGTCCCATGCTTCCGTCATGGCAACCTCCGTGCCGTCGGACCCGTTGGGGTCCGACCGGATTGATGAACCGTATGGTTAGTGAGGGGCACCGGTTACCCTCGTTCCCAAGCTCCGGCTTGGGAGCCAGCGGAAAAACAGGGAGGCGGACCAGTCGCGGGAATGATCGTTCGGGGCGCCTCCCCGTCACTCGAACTCCCGGAGAAACGTTTCCGCTTCCCGAACCGAACGGCCCATGTCGGCGACCAGGGTCGCCACTTCGGCCTCGATGTCCCGGACCTCCCCGCCCAGGGCTCCCACGGCCCGGGCGTTGAGATTGTGCTTGAGGTAGAGCACGTAGTCCCGCAGATGGATCAGAACGGGCTGCATGCTCGAACGGGCACGGTCCATGGCCTGGTCCAGGCGGGCGAAACGCCGGCGGGCCTCGGACAGGGAGCGCCGGCTTTTCTCCTTGAGGTTCTCGTTCTCCATTTTGCCGATTTCGTCCGACCACTCCTGGAACAGGTCCGCGGCGATCCGTTTGACCTTTCCGATCCGGTCGTCCACGGCCTCGGCCCGTTCCCGGCTCCGTTCGTAATCGTCCTTGAGCCGGTCGTAGACCTTTTCCAGGTCGCCGCCCTGGAGTCCGTATAGGGCCTTGATCCGGGTCAGGACGTCCTCGAAGCCGTCGGCGGCCTCCGCCTGTTCGGCCCGGACCTTGCCAACCTCGTCCTTGAGCAGATGCCGCTTTTCCTTGCCCAGCTTCTCCCAGGCGGCATAGTAGGCCGACTGGCATCCGCACAACAGCACAAGGGCCAGGAGGACGGCGCCCCATCGGACCGGGCCTCGGGCGGTCACGAGCCGGTTCCCGCTTCGGTCCGGCCTATTCGGGGTCCCGGAACCGGGGCGCCCGCTTTTCCATGTTGGACATGACGGCCTCGACCTGGTTGGGCGAACCGATGAGGTCGCGCTGAAGCGTTTCCTCGAGTTTGAGTCCGGCCTCCAGTCCGACCAGGACCGAACCGTTGAGCAGCTTTTTGACCGAGCGGACGGCGTGGGGGGACTTGGAGGCGATCTCGCGGGCCAGTTCCATGGCCGAGTCATAGGGCTTGTCGCTGACGTGGGTGGCCAGGCCGAGCTCGACGGCCTCGGTTCCCGTAACGATCCGGCCCGTATAGGTCAGCTCCTTGAGGACG
>Ga0180009_10005621_pt1 | contig 13410 bp, 12 predicted proteins | sample OS_PC_MetaG_FD_123537 | JGI IMG/M metagenome (GOLD analysis project Ga0180009, IMG submission 123537) | Groundwater microbial communities from the Aspo Hard Rock Laboratory (HRL) deep subsurface site, Sweden - OS_PC_MetaG | ecosystem: Environmental > Aquatic > Deep subsurface > Groundwater... | reverse complement strand
AGTCTGTTATGACCGAGCCGGACGATTGATAGAAAATGTTGCCGCGTAAATGTCCGACGCAGCAAAACAAAACCGGACAGTTTATTTGCTCTAAAACCGGACATCTTTATTTGTTGCTAACACGCATTTACCCTTGTGCTTCAGAGCAGCCCCATGGAACAGGGCACAGGCCCTACATCTCTCTAAGCAATCGAGGAAGAAAAATGCATATCAAATCTAGATACTCACTGAAATGAATGACAGCGCTCTCAAATCACGTATTTCTTGCGGATGATTCGTGCCATCGCCCTTCTTCATAATCTGTGCCTCATATTTATGGAGGCAAAACATGAAACGCTCAGCACACGCTTTTACGATCATCGAGTTGCTTATGGTGATCGCAATCATCTGGATTTTGGTATCTATTGCGATCCCTTCTTATAAGCAATACACAGAAAAAGCGCGTTTTTCTGAAGTCATTATGGCGACAACGCCTTTCAAGACAGCAGTTTCATTGGCACTTCAAGACGGCATTTCAATGGATGAATTGAATGAAGGAGAAAACGGGATTCCAACCGCCCCGAACGCCACCAAAAATCTAGACAACATCACCGTCAAACAAGGCGTTATTACGGCTACAGCCACAAAACAAGCAGGAAGTTACACATTCTCTTTGACCCCCGATGAAAACGGAAGCCAATGGAGCGTCAGCGGTTCTTGTGTGGAAGCCGGCGTGTGTAGGAAATAGGTTTTATGTCGCCATACGAGATCAAAATTAAAGAACTCCTTTTGAGCAAACAGCTCTTAAGCCCTGAAACGCTCGCCCATGCAACAAAACAAGCGAAAGGAGGATCGCTGATTCACTATCTAGCGGAACATCAGATCGTGGACTCCACCACGCTGACAAATCTCGTTTCCGAAGTGATTGGAACGCCTGTACTGGATGTGAAAATGCTGAACATAGAAAAACTACCGCCAACAAAAATCGATTTCTCACTATTAAAAAAACTAAATGTGCTTCCGTATAAAATCGTTCAGAACACTTTATATATAGCAACAGCTGATCCTTTAGACCTAAATACCGTAGAAGAAATAAAGTTTCTCTCTCAATGCTCTATAGAAACTCGACTGGCTCCTTACGACGAAATCAAAAGAAAGCTGTCTCTCTTAAGCAAAAGCGATCAGCCCACGAACACAACGCATATCGAACACCATGGCCCAATGGATGAAAAAATCGTGCAGTTGATTAATGAAATCATCGAAAAAGCCATTCACCAATCTGCTTCCGATATCCACTTTGAAGTTTATGAAAAATATTGCCGCATTCGGTTTCGACTAGACGGCTTCCTAACTCAAATAAGCTCATTCGAAACAACCTTGGCACCAAAAATCTCCGTGCGTTTAAAAATCATGTCCAAACTCGATATTGCCGAAAAGAGACTGCCGCAAGACGGGCGGATAAAAATAGATTGGTCTCATCTAAAAAAAAGCATCGATATGCGTGTCAGCTCTTGTCCGACTCTGTGGGGTGAAAAAATCGTTTTAAGACTCTTGGAAAATAATGAACACATTCGATCGCTTCAGGATTTGAGCTTCAACACAAAGCAATACGATGATTTTTTAACAGCCATCAAAAAACCACAGGGAATTATTCTGGTAACAGGCCCAACAGGCAGTGGAAAAACGGTTTCACTCTATGCAGCATTGAAAACATTAAACACATCCGACAAAAACATTCTCACCGTTGAAGACCCTGTGGAGATCAATCTTCCAGGCATCAATCAAGTTCACATTAATATAAAAGCAGGGCTAACTTTCCCAATTGCACTGCGTGCTTTTTTAAGACAAGACCCCGACATCATCATGATCGGAGAAATACGCGATCGTGAAACCGCTGAAATCGCAATTAAAGCTGCTCAAACAGGGCACTTAGTGCTCGCGACCCTGCATACGAACAGTGCGTTTGACACCATCAACCGGCTCAAAAACATGGGGATCGAACCTTACAACCTCGCTAGCGCTATCACGCTTGTGACAGCACAACGGCTTGCAAGGAAACTGTGTTCAACATGCAAAATACAAAAGGTTATTCCTGCAAGCGTCGCCAAAACGCTTGATTTACCACAAGACACACAAGCTTTCTTTGCAAACGGATGTGATAAATGCAACCAAGGATATAAAGGCCGCGTGGCAATCCATGAAATTGTTCCTCTATCAGACACCCTGCAAACGGACATTTTTCAAGAAAACAGCAACAGATTGCTCAGGGAACACGCCAAACAACAACACATTTTCGATTTACAGGCTTCTGGCATCGAAAAAATAAAACAAGGTGTATTGAGCATTGATGAATTTTACCGAGTGGTTCAATCATAAAAATCCGCTAAAAGAATGTTCTTTTTGTTGGAAAGGAATCGATAAAAACGGCAAGAAAATAAGCGGCGAGATATGCAGCGTAAATAAACAGGCTGCTTATATCGCGTTATCGAACAAACACATCGCCGTATCAAACATCCGTCGCACATTCTACTTTCCGTTTCGGCGAAACAATAAAATCAATGCGCGCGCGATTAATCTCTTCTTTCGACAATTAGCATCACTTGTGCAAGCAGGCGTTCCGTTAATCCAAGCGTTTGACATTATTCTCTCTGGCTGTGAAACCCCTGCTTTATCTACGTTGCTAACGAAAATTAAAACCTCGATAAAACAAGGAAATGCTTTGTCTGAAGCGTTCAAAACACATATCCACTCTCTCGATCATTTTGCACTGCAATTCATCCAAGCAGGTGAACAATCTGGACAATTGGCCACAATGCTTGATCACATCGCAACTTATCGTGAACAAATAGAGACAACGAAAAAGAAAATCAAAAAAGCGGTGATCTACCCCATCGTATTACTCATTGTCGCTTGCGCTGTGACCGCTCTTTTGATGGTTTTTGTGGTGCCTCAATTTGAAACGTTGTTTTCAAATTTTGGAGCAGACTTGCCTATATTGACGCAACTTGTGATTCGCATGTCCTCTATGGCACGGGCATACGGACTCTTTGTTGCATTTGGTTTTGCATTCTTGATCAAACTGTTCTCCGTAATGAGAAAACGTTCTAAGCGCGTCAATGCTTGGGTCACTCAATGCATCTTCAAACTTCCGATCTATGGTCAAGCGCTCAGAAAATCGTTCATAGCGAACTTCGCTCGAACGCTCGCTGTCACTTTAAAATCTGGCGTGCCTCTGTTAGATACTCTAAAAATCCAATCCGAAAACACTTCTAATCCATTGTTTCAAACGGCATTAATAAAAACCTATTCCGCAATAAAAACAGGCCAAACATTTCACGACAGTTTAGAAGCCAGTTGTTTTTTTCCGGCGTTAATGCTTCAAATGACAAAGTTAGGAGAAGAAACAGGCCAGTTAAAGGACATGCTTGAAAAGGTTGCTGAATATTATGACAATGATGTGAGCCACATCATTAACCTTTTAAATCAACTGCTTGAACCTTTATTAATGCTCTTATTAGGCTTAGTGATTGGGGGGTTAGTCATCGCGCTTTATTTACCAATATTCAAATTAGGAGCAGTCGTGTAATGCTTGATTTTTTAGCTTCGCATGTATTCCTGTTTTATTTCTTAATCGCCATTGTGGGTTTAGTGATAGGCAGTTTTTTAAATGTCGTCATTTATCGTTTGCCGATCTTATTAGAAAAAGAATGGCGCAAAGAATGTTTAGACTCTCTGGTGGAAGATGAGACCTCTATCGAACAAGCGACGTTTAATCTAGCGGTCCCAACCTCACATTGCCCGCACTGCAAACACCCAATTAAAATTTGGCACAACATTCCGCTCTTAAGCTACATATGGCTTCGCGGGAAATGCTCCACTTGCGCCAAACACATTCCCTTTCGCTATTTTTTGGTTGAGCTCTTAACGTGCGTACTGTCTTTGATCGTCGCCTTTGAATTTGGCATCTCAGGCACACTAGTCGGCGGCCTTTTGTTTACGTGGTTACTGATCGCTATCACGTTTATCGATCTGGAACATCAAATCATTCCCGATGTTTTAACGTATCCCCTCTTGTGGATTGGTTTGACCTACTCTTGTTTCGGCCTCTTCTCTAACAGCAGAGACGCCATTCTCGGCGCTGCAATCGCTTATTTGTTTTTCTGGGTGCTTGGAAAAGCGTTTTATTGGGTAACAAAAAAAGAAGGCATCGGGCATGGGGATTACAAATTATTGGCGGCAGTCGGTGCATGGTTAGGTTGGGAATTGTTACCGCTCGTCCTCTTGCTCAGCGGTTTATTAGGTATTGTGTTTGGAGGCGGTTTCTTGCTCATCAGAAAATTATCCAAAAACACGCCCATTCCATTTGGTCCTTTTATAGCGCTTGCCGCTTGGGTCGCATTGATATGGGGTTTTGATATCACACAGATGTATCTGCACTTCTTCGGTATTGCGTGGACAAACATGTAATGCCGCAAGAGTCCCTTTCCATAAAAACACCCGGACAAGCATTTTTGGTAGGCCTGACAGGCGGTATCGGGTGTGGCAAAACAACTGTTGCAAAGCTCTTTCGCGAGCACGACATCACAATTATCGATGCGGACCAAATTGCACGAGAAGTAGTTGCCGCGGGCTCCCCTGCATTAAAAAAAATCGAGGAAAAATTTGGCCCTGAAATATTGCAAAAAGACGGCTCTTTGGACCGTCAAAAACTGCGAGACATTATCTTTAACGACGATCGAGCAAAAAAATGGTTGGAATCGTTATTGCATCCACTCATTCGCAAACAAATGCTGCAACGAGGGAAAGCAGCAAAATCCCCTTATGTGATTTTCATGATCCCCTTGCTCATTGAATCGCTTGAAGCTTATTCCTTTTTAGATCGCATCTTAGTTATAGACGCTCCTCTTGAACTACAAATACAGCGAGTTAAAGAACGCGATCAAACATCAAGAGAAACAATACAAAAGATCATCCGCACACAAGTCTCTCGAGCGGAACGATTAAAACGCGCGGACGATGTAATAGATAATTCAAAGGATCTAAAGCATTTAAAGCATCAGGTAGATCAGTTGCACACTAAATATTCGCAGTAAAACCCCGCATCGTTGTTCCATCACTATTCCCGCGAAAGCGGGGATGACGGAATGGCCCTCCGCTTTCGCGGGGATGACAGGAACAAGGATTCCAGCAAGCAACTAGGAATAACGAAAAAAATTGCTAATGAGAATTAGTAAGCCTATTCGAGTGACCAGGTTGCACATCTACTGCTTGCCGCATTTCTTTGCACAACTTATAGATATCTTTAGAGATATCTTTGCTTTCATCGTCCATTTCTATTGCTCTTGCAATTTCATACAACTTATCAAGACTCTCTAACAATTGATTGCTATCGGGGCGATTTATAGGATCAGGAGCTTGTAACTTATCCAGCACAAAAATCACCGCGCTTTTCACCTCAGGAGGAGCTTTCGGTATAAAAAAAGAACCTTCCTGAAAAGCGAAATACAAGAGATATCCACTATTAATAAAGCAGCGCTGGCTCTCCCCCTCGCAATAACGAGCTTTCTTCCTATACCTATACAGCGTTTCATATTCTGCTCCAAACATCTCTGCAAATATGGGACAAAAACTATAAAGATCGGAAGCTGTAGTCAGCTTCCACTCGACATTTTCCTGCAACGGAAAGTTTTCTGGCGCTGCATATAAAAACGTACCGGGATTATTTTTGACCCACACACTCCCATCATCTTCCAGTGGAATTGAAGAATCCAAGTCAAGAAAGTTCACATGTACTAACCTCTCCTCTTTTCCACACGTCACCGAATTTGCAATATTTTCCGGTTTTAAATCACGATGCAGCAGTGGAGGAACGTTCTTTTTCTTATTCCCCTGGTGTATTTCACGAATTCCTTTAATCATTTCTCGGGCTAAATTTACCTTTTCACTAGGTAAGAGATAAAAAAAGAAATTAAGACACCTTTGTGGTTCGACAAAGCCCCATTCAGACAATTGACGAGAATATGCAGAAAGGGAGGTATAGGTAATACCCCACTCTTTAGGGTCTATATACTTGTTTTTTTGGAGCGACAAATAATACCTGAAATCAAAAAGCCCAAACTGCTCCATAACCTGAAAAGTAGAATTTTTCCCGGTATAAACACCTACTCCTCCATAATATTGAACATTCTCAAAACCTATGGATGATTTGACTTGCTCTGTCTCTAATTTTCTAACAATGTATGGGGTACGCTCTACTTTAAATGCCTCCTTACCCTTTTTCTTTTTCTTAGTAAGTTCATAAGCTTTAAATACTTTTGCAAAGGTCCCCTTGCCAAGCTTTTCAGAAAAATGCACAAAAAAAAGTTTTTCGTCGTCGGTTGAAAATGGTTTTACTTTTATAACCTTATAGTCACGCCAGTAACCAGATTTACTAGTCAATAAAATTTTTGCATACAGGCCTTTTTCAAAACTTTCACTTTTCTTCATCAACCCATCGTCAACCATTGACGAAGAAAAATAGATATCTTTCTCGTAAAAACTTGAGACAACTTCACGTGAGAACTCATTTCGCAACATCTCGTAAGTTGTTATAACTTTATTATTCTTATTTTTTGTTAAAAACACCGATATATCTCCTTATATTTAAAAAAGTAGCGCATAAACTCCTTTTAACAAACGCTATGGATAAAAAACTCGACGCCTCACTTTCTCCTATACATGATCATGCTATGATCTTTTGAAATCTTTGAATCCTCTTATAGTTCGGTTAACTCCATGGAAGAAATTGATCAAATTATCTACGAACAACCCCTCAATGAACTCATTCGTACCTGTTTGCGTTTGGAACATTTATTTAATCAAATTCATACTTGTCTTAATGCGCTAGATGCGGCTCAACATTCTCAAGCCATCGTTCGATTGATCACTGACATCCTCACTATTCTGGATAGACCGGATTTGAAATCCAAAATTACTAAAGAATTGAACCGCCAAATTGCTGTCTTAACTCCCCTGGCAAAATCTTCTTCCATCAGCCAACAAAAATTGGAAGAAACATTGCGACAGCTCAACACGCTGCTCAATTACTTTGTCAGCACTCCTGGAAAGGTCGCGCAGAATCTACGAGACAATGAATTTCTAGGTATATTACGACCCAATTTGATCACCCCAGGTGGCGGCAGTTGCGTTGATACACCCGGCTACCACTATTGGCTGCAACAACCTTCGGACGTGCGTTTTAATCAAATCGATCAATGGCTCAAAGAATTCAAATACATTAAAAATGCAGTGGATTTACTGCTAACCATCGTGCGTAACTCTTCTGAAGCACGTTCATTACTGGCAGTAAAAGGTTTCTACCACGAACCGCTCGACTCAGGAGCACTTTGCCAACTTATTCGCGTCATATTGCCTGCTGAAATCGAATGCTATCCGGAGATTAGTTTAGGACGTCACCACATCAGTATCCGTTTTGTGATTCCGAACATAGAAGCTCGGGTTTCCCAAACACACGACGATATTCCCTTCCGCATGACCGTTTGTACCATCTAAGCCTTGTAATCATTAAGGAGAACAACATGGCTGCCCCTTCTTTTGTACATTGCCCTACGTGCAACAAATTGATTCCATGGACTGAAGAATATCCTGACCGCCCTTTTTGCTCAGAACGATGCAAGCTCATCGATTTAGGGGAATGGGCTTCAGAGAACTACCGCATCAAAGAAAATTCACCCGAAAAACCGTTCGAACAAACTCAACCTATCGACAAGGAATAAATCATGAGTCAAACCAAAGAAAAAAAATTGACGCTGACCATGTTAACTGCGCTAGTCGCAGGAAACATGATTGGTTCCGCTATTTTTTTACTCCCTTCTAATCTCGCCAGTATCGGAACCATCAGTTTGATTTCATGGCTCATCACCGCAACAGGAGCGTTCCTACTTGCCATCGTTTTTTCGAAAATGAGCGGCATGGTGCAAGCAACAGGAGGACCTTATGCCTACGCCCGCGCAGGGTTTGGTCCTTACATTGGCTTCCAAACAGCCTGTAATTATTGGGTTGCTGTTTGGGTCGGAAATGCAAGCATCGTGATTGCAGCAGTTGGCTACCTCGCCTTTTTCTTTCCGATTCTTCAACACCCCGTCATAGGGTGTGTTGTGGCAATCGCCCTCATTTGGCTCTTCACAGCAATTAATATCGCCGGGGTGCGTTCTGCCGGTTATGTCTCACTCATCACGACTGCGTTAAAGCTCATTCCTATCATCATCGTAATTATTCTCGGCTGGCGATTCTTCGACCCTCATAGTTTTGCTATAGGCTTTAATGTCTCTGGCGATTCGAATTTTATTGCGGTCAGCCACGCAGCAACCCTCACCTTATGGGCATTCATTGGGTTGGAATCCGCCACGGTTCCATCGGGATCCGTTGAAAATCCTCAACGCAACATTCCTCTAGCCACTTTACTCGGCACATTTATCGCCGCTGTTGTTTATATTCTCAGCTCAACTCTCATCATGGGCATGATTCCTATGAATGTCTTAGCAACTTCCACCTCTCCTTTTGCCGCAGCGGCAAAAATTATTTTTGGGTCAGAATGGGGAGGAGAGTTCATTGCTATCGGTGCATTAATTTCTTGTTTAGGGTCCCTGAACGGATGGATCTTATTGCAAGGGCAAATTCCAATGGCTGCTGCAAAAGACGGGGTATTTCCAAAAATCTTTGAGAAATGCAATAAGCATGGCGTCCCTGTTTGGGGGCTTGTGATCACTTCAATTTTAATTTCTTTGTTGCTGATTCTTACGATCAGTCCGAACCTGGTAAAGCAATATCAAATTACTATTTTGATTGCTTCTTTAACGTCGTTAATTCCGTACCTTTACACAGCAATTGCAGAAATTTTGGTGCTCAAACAACGCGACACCGTTTGGAATAAAAAGACTTTCGCTTCTGTCATCGTTGCATTGCTAGCAGCGGCCTATTCTTTCTGGGCCATTCTGGGCGCTGGAGAAGAAATTAATTTTTACGGGGCCATTCTCGTGTTCGCTACTATTCCACTATATGGCTGGATATACTCGCGCAACAAAAAAAGCACTGCGGAAAACTTTGCATAAAAAATTTTGCACGGCCCATCGTTATTTTCGTGAAAACTAAGAATCCAGAAAAGATAAACCAGATTTTTAGCTTTCGCGGGAATGACAGGACAGTTACTACAAAAACAACGGAAATTTACTTTTAAACTGAGGAAACAGATATGGAAATCAACTCTGAAATTGGCAAACTAAAACAAGTCATTCTTCACCGCCCAGAACTTTCACTGGAAAGACTCACTCCAGAAAACTGTCGCGACTTTCTGTTCGACGATGTTTTATGGATCAAAAAAGCAGCAGAAGAGCATCAATACTTCGAGCAAGTGTTAACGGATCACGGAGTCAAAGTTTATTTACTACGCCAGCTACTGATTGAAACATTAGAAAACAAAACAGCACGCAAATGGTTGATGCAAAAAACACTCAACCATTTGTATCACGACTCTTCCTTAATGCATGAACTATCCGATTACTTTTCGTCTATGAGCGCCACACAATTAGCCACACATTTAATTGGCGGAATCACTTGGGAAGAATGCGAACTCAAAGCGAAAGGGTTAGTGAGTCAAACGTTGTTTCCTGATGACTTTATTTTGGCTCCATTACCCAATCACTTATTCACACGGGACACTTCTTGTTGGATAGGAAACGGTGTTTCTATCAATCCAATGCATTGGCCTGCAAGACAACGCGAAACATTGAATCTTGCAGTCATTTATAAATTCCATCCGCTGTTCAAAAAAGCTTCCTTCGAAACGTGGTACGACGGCAGTGATATGGAAGCGCATTTACCAACTGTCGAAGGCGGTGATGTTTTAGTTCTTTCAAAAGATTGCATTGCAATTGGCGTCAGTGAACGCAGCACGCCTGAAGCGATCGAAACATTGGCAAAACGGTTGTTTGCAAAAGAAGACAAACAACAAATTATCGCTATAGAAATTCCAAAAGAACGGGCATCGATGCATTTAGATACGGTCATGACGATGTTAGACGATCACAGTTTCTGCATCGCTTTTCCTTGCGAAACGATTCGCGCTTGGAACCTTCGCCCGAATGACGACGGGTCATTGAATGTGCGCAAAGAAAAGAATGTGTTCAACGCCATTGGCAAAGCCATTGGACGAGAAAAACTGCGTCTCATTACTTTGGGTGGAGATGATTTCACCGAAAAACGCGAACAATGGTCGGATGCGAGCAATTTATTAGCCATTTCGCCAGGGGTTGTCATTGGGTATGAACGCAATGTGTACACCAACAAAAAATTGTTCAATGAAGGCTTTGATGTCATTTCGATTCCAGGTTCTGAATTAGGACGCGGTCGCGGCGGCGCACGTTGTATGTCTTGCCCGATCGAACGTGAACCCTTTCTGTTTTAATTAAGGAGAACTGTAATGCTTATTGTTATTGCCCTGGGCGGAAATGCGTTATTGCAACGCGGAGAACCTTTAGAAGCAGAAACCCAACGAAAAAATGTTCGAGAAGCAAGTAAAGAAATTGCAAAACTAGCAAAACAACATCAAGTCGTGATTTGCCATGGCAACGGCCCACAAGTTGGACTGTTAGCACTGCAAGCGGAAGCGTATACACAGGTAAAACCTTACCCTCTCGATGTTCTTGATGCCGAAACGCAAGGGATGATTGGTTACTTGATTCAACAGGAAGTCGACAATGCTGTAGGCAATCAATCGGTTGTTACTTTACTCACGCAAATCATTGTGGATCCAAACGATCCTGCTTTTAAAAATCCTTCCAAACCGATTGGCCCCGTTTATAGCAAGGAACAAGCAGAAAAAATTGCTAAAGAACGTGGGTGGAACGTTAAAGAAGACGGCAAATACTACCGACGTGTTGTGCCCTCTCCAAAACCAATAAACATTGTTGAATTAGTCACGATTAAAGCGCTCATAAAGACGGGGCACATCGTGATCTGCGGTGGCGGTGGAGGTATTCCTGTCATGAAAACAGAAGATCATAAGTTGCAAGGGATTGAAGCGGTTATTGATAAAGATCACACCGCATCACTCATCGCAGAAAAGTTAGAGGCAGAAAGTTTGATGATTCTGACAGATGTGAAAGCGGTTTGTGAAAACTTTGGAACGCCGGAAGAAAAGCAAATCAAAATAGCTTCGCCAGAGGTTTTAAGAAAATTAGATTTTCCTGCGGGTTCGATGGGGCCAAAAATCTTGGCTACTTGTCGGTTTGTGGAGCAAACAAAACACTCTGCCGTCATAGGACGCCTGACCGATATTGAAGACATCATGCAAGGAAAAGCTGGCACGTTCATCCAAGCAAACGCGGACGGTATTACGTATTACTAAGGCTTCTGACGTATATATGGGCAATTTTTCTACTGCGCACTTTCCATGCCTGTCATTCTTAGCTTCAGCGGGAATCCAGACAACAGTCATTCCCGCGCAAGCGGGAATCCAGACAACAGTCATTCTTAGCTTCAGCGGGAATCCAGACAAGAGAATCCAGACAATTATTTATAAACCCCTGGATCCACACCGAAGAGGGGATGACTTGGAACACTTTTTCATATCACTAAAAAGGAGGGCAAATCATGCCAATCAATCTAAAAGGACGTCACTTTCTAACTCTGAACGACTTTACTTCGCGAGAAATCCGATACCTGTTGGATCTCTCTCTGGAATTAAGAAACAACAAACTCACAGGCATTAAAGGGCATGCTCTGGAAGGTAAGAACATCGTGCTTATTTTCGATAAGTCTTCGACCCGCACTCGTTGTTCTTTTGAAATTGCCGCACGCGACGAAGGAGCTGGAGTCACTTATTTATCGAACAGCCATATGGGCGATAAAGAATCCATCGAAGACACGGCGAAAGTACTTGGCTGCTATTACGACGGAATTGAATATCGCGGTTTTGATCACGCCAATTTTGAACTGATGGCAAAACATGCGGGCGTTCCGGTATGGAACGGTTTGTCCGATAAGTTCCATCCCACTCAAATCTTGGCGGATTTCTTAACGTTAGAAGAACACTTATATAAACCTCTGCGTGATATGAAATTTGTTTTTGTCGGCGATGCTCGAAACAACATGGGCAACTCGCTCATGATTGGCTGTGCAAAGATGGGAATGCATTTTGTAGGGTTAGCGCCGAAACAATTGTTCCCGAATAAAGCGCTGGTGGAAGAAGCCAAAAAAATCGCCAAAGACACCGGAGCAAAAATTGAATTTCAAGACGATATCGATAAAGCGGTACGCGATGCGGACGTGTTATACACCGACGTTTGGGTGTCGATGGGCGAAGAAGATCTGTTAGCAAAACGCATCAAAATGTTGAAGCCGTATCAGATCAACATGGAAATGCTGAAAAAAACACGTAATGACAAAATACTCTTCATGCACTGTTTGCCAGCCTGTCATGACACGAATACAGATTTCGGAAAAATGGTATTCGAGAAATTCGGTTTGAAAGAAATGGAAGTCACGGACGAAGTGTTCCGAAGCCGTCACTCCATCGTCTTCGATCAAGCCGAAAACCGCATGCATACAATTAAGGCCATCATGGTCGCAACCATTGGGGATGTGTAAATTTGTCATTCTTAGCTTCTTGCTGGAATCTAGAAAAATATATTAAATCTGGATCCTTAGCTTTCGCGGGGATGACGGAAAGCCGCTTTCGCGGGGATGACGGAAAGCGGCTTCGCGGGGATGACGGAGCGGAGCTGGATCCTAAGTTTTCGCGAGAATTAGCCTTACTCTCACTCAAAAAATTATTATCTTCTACGCAATCCCCTGTTTTCACGATAGTCACGACGCTCCTCTCTTTGAGCTCCTCTTACTGAAAGATTGCGGTTAACCGTCTCACCATCGACAGTTATCTTTAGATCTTGGAAATCAGCGTGTTCTTGCACAAAGCTTTGAAACCTACCGGAAAAAACACCTTTTATGACCTGACGGTCAGCTCCGCTAAGTGTTTCTACCTCAATGCTATTTAATGAATAAAATTCTGGCATTCTGTTTGCAAGGGCTTCACAAAAACCACTCACTTGGTGAAGATCAAAACCTTCAGGAATCGTAATAACAAACTTTTTCCATTCATTTTGTGAAGAAACCAACCAATCACAAAGAGCTGTTCGTTTTTCATCATTGTAAGGAATTCGAAACGCAACACGTTGACATCCAAAAGAAACGTCATTTGCTTCGCTTGCTAAATCATTTGGAAGAAGTTCTGACTTATTGAGTACAGTTTCTAATTTTTCCTCTGCTTGATTCCTCTGTTTTACCACATCCCTTAACGTGCTATCACTCTTGTGACCGGTGCTGTCTAATATCCCAGAGGTAACAAAATGTATTTTTTTCTTTTTCGAAATACTT
>Ga0180009_10005620_pt1 | contig 13410 bp, 13 predicted proteins | sample OS_PC_MetaG_FD_123537 | JGI IMG/M metagenome (GOLD analysis project Ga0180009, IMG submission 123537) | Groundwater microbial communities from the Aspo Hard Rock Laboratory (HRL) deep subsurface site, Sweden - OS_PC_MetaG | ecosystem: Environmental > Aquatic > Deep subsurface > Groundwater... | reverse complement strand
ACCTGGTGTTCCTTAAATTTAACTTTTTAGGGTCATAAAGGGTGATTTAAGATCGATTTCCAGAATAAAAATCAGATTACTTCTACCAATAAAGGCTTACTAGCTCGGTCCGACCCCAATTCGAAAGGCTTACTAGCTCGGTCCGACCCCAATTCGGCAATTCGCAAAGGTTGCTGTTATCAAAGATTACGCTGTTCATGAATGGTTAAAGGATAATAATCCGCTGTTAAAGCTAACTCCGGTGACATCGATTCCCGATGCTCTCAAATTGTTGTCCTCGGGGGAGGTTCATGTGTTTGTCGGCAATGTTGTCACTGCCAGCTACTATATTGGAAAGTTGCGTTTTAACAATATACGTGTGGCAGGTGAAACACCTTATAGTCATAACCAATCGATGGCAGTTCGTAATGATTGGCCTGAGCTGGCATTCATTCTTCAAAAAGGTCTGGAAGCCATACCCAGGCACGAGCGTAACGCAATATATAATAACTGGATGTCCATTAAATACGCTTGCACATCCCCCAGAATGGGTGTGATTTGTATGGTAGCTACTTGAAAATGGTGCAATATTCTCCATAATGAATGGGTAGACCCTGGTTTCAATCTCTGAATAAAACCTGGTCGCTTCTCTTATTTCAAAATATGCTATCTGTGACTCCACACCATTAGGTTTTGATCTGGATGGTTTTTCGGGACGGCTGATGCGGGAAGCCTTCCAGCGATGCAATCTCTTTCTCGTCCCGCAGGAAGGTCGGTTTGCTTTGAATGTAAAGGTACAGTAACCGCGCAGTGGCTTCCAGTGAGTCGATATGTACCCTTTCGTAACCATGGGAACCATCAACACCAAAACCGATCAGGGCTGTCCTGGTGTCGTTACCGGCCTCTATTACAGAAGCGGAATCAGATTTATAGTAGCGGTATACATCTCGAGTATGCTCAATTTTGTTATCACGGCAAATGGTGACCAGCTTTTTATTGAGATGATAATCGTATGGCCCTGTTTGATCCTTCATGCAGATGGTCGTACCGAATTCACTGCAATTTTGATCGGGAGCGAGCGGGGCATGATCAATCACTACCATTTCCGATATATCACTAAATAAACCCGAAGATGCACCCAGACCAACTTCCTCAAATATGGTGAAATAAAAATGACATTCCAGCGGCAGTTTAATTCTTTTCTCCTGGATCGATTTAATAACCGTTAAGAGAATGGCGACGCCTGCCTTGTCATCCAAATGACGGGCATTGATGAACCCATTCTCTGTGATCTCCGGGGTACTGTCAAACGCCACAAAATCACCGATTTCAATGCCTATGGCTGCTAATTGAGAAAGATCATTACACTTTTCATCGATTCTGATTTCCAGCTGTTCCCAAGTCACGGGTTGATAGTCGATTTCATTGTCATAAGCATGACCCGATGCTTTCAGGGGAAGAACCGTCCCTCGTAGCGGTCTTTTTTCCGAAAACACGGTCACCCGTGTTCCCTCTGCAAAACGACTGGACCAGTGACCAATGGGTGAAATCGATAAACGTCCGTTGGGTTTTAAATCGGAGATCATGGCACCCAATGTGTCAAGATGTACGGCAATGGCCCGATCCGATTTCTTTTTTTGACCCGGTAGTGTTGCCCTGATGGCACCTCTCCTGGTGACATCAAAGGGCACGCCCAGTTCCTCCAGGGTTTCTCCAACGAAATGAACAATCTGGTCAGAGTAACCGGAAGGGCTGGCAATATTCAGAAGGGCAACCAGGGAGGATTTCAAGTAGTCCAAATCAAACTGCAATCGTTTCATGTTGCGAATGAGGAGAAGAATTTAGTCTAAAGAACTCAGCGATGCTGTACTGGGAAAAAGAAGGTCGATAAAGCGCTCAGCAGTTGGTTGCGGCTCATGGTTGGCAAGCCCGGGGCGTTCATTGGCTTCGATAATGCTATAGCGGTTTTTATTAGGTTCATTAACAATAAAATCAAGTCCAACCACCGGAATTCTCAAAACCTCGGCAGCTTTGATGGCTGCGTCCTCAATTTCCGGGTGTAGATTCGTGGTAACGTCAATCAGTTTGCCTCCTGTATGCAGGTTTGCCGTTTTCCGGACTCGAATGCATTCATCCCTGGGCAACACATCTTCCAACTCATACCCTTCCCCGGTTACACAGCGCCTGGTTTCATCATCAAGCGGCACCTGGCTTTCGCCATCGGTCTGGGCTTGCCTCCGCTTGCTCAGCTTTTCAATCAGTTCAAGAACGGTTTTTCCACCATCGCCCACAACCGATGGAGGTTGTCTGATTGCGGCTGCCACAATTTTATAATTGATGAGCACGATTCTTAAGTCCTGTCCGGTTACCATCTCTTCCAGGATCACCTGGTCGCAAAACCGCCTAGCCGAATCAATGGCCTTTTCCATCTCTTCCAGGGTGCGGATATCAACAAAAACTCCTTTTCCTTGCTCGCCTTGTGCCGGCTTAACCACAATCGAATGATGTTTTTGCAAAAATCCCTTGTCTTTTTTAAGATCGCCAGCCAGCTGTTGATCGGGCAGGTTCAATCCTGCGTTTTTGAGAATTCGCCAGGTGAGCATCTTGTTGTCACAGGTACTCATCACAACCGCACTGGTCAGATCAGTCAGAGATTCCCTGCAGGATATCTGCACGCCTCCAAAACTCAGGTTGAATAAGCCAAAATCTTCATCAACAACCTCTACCTGGATGCCTCTTTTTTTCGCCTCCTTGATAATGATCATGGCATAGGGATTGAGATGGGTCTCCGACAGTGTTGTGGTGTATAAAGGTTCGTTGATGGTATTTTTTCTCTTCACAGAAAAAACCGGAATGCGATGAAATCCCAGCTTCTCATAGAGGGAGATGGCAGGTGTGTTATCGTGCATGACCGACAAGTCCAGATAGGCGCGATTGCAGGATTGAAAGTATTCGATCAGGCCACGCACCAGTGCCTCTCCAATTCCTGGTAGAGGAGTGAAAGAATTGACAGCCAAGGCCCAAAGACTGGAACCGTTTTCCGGATCATCAAAGGCAACCCGGTGATCAACCCCCATGACAGACCCCACAATGCTGCCCGATTCAATCTCCTCGGCCAACAGGACTGTCAACAGAGGGGAATTCCTTTGTTCCCAGACAACATCTTCCTTTAACTCCACCATGTTAAGCTGCTGGAGAATGGTATTGATAGCCTGGACATCTTCTTTATGCTTTAGCCTTCTCACAATAAAACCGCTGTTAGCTGAGAGTAGTGATTTATAATCCTCCAACCAGATGCGAAAGGTATGCGAAGGATCGAGAAAAACATCCTGGGGAGCCTGGGACAAAATGACGTGTGGATCCGGCACATAAAACGCAATATTACGCTCATCTGCTCGCTCATCCAACAACACCTTAGCTATCTTTTTTTGATCATTGTAGGTGTGTGCAAACACCAGCTTGCCCCAACCAATATCAAGGCTGATGTCGTTTTTCATCTGTTTGAAACGGTTGGTTGAGGCTGTATTCCAGTTGCTCAGGGTAGGACTCTCTTCCTCTATGGTTTGAATGGCTGTTCTATTAGTCTTCATCGGTCTGCTCCCGTGTTAAAATTGATGATTCTGTAACCAGATTTCCAGTAATCCCAACTGCCAGAGCTTGGATCCGCCAAGATTCGTAAGTCCGGTTTCAGGAGATGCCAACAGATTTTCAACATAGCTTGGATTATACAATCCGCGTTCTCTGGCTTTTTGACTGGTTAAATGATCTTTTACATAATCCAAAATAGAACCAGAAAGATATTTTAAAGCAGGAATAGGAAAGTATCCCTTGGGACGATCGATGACTTCTGCCGGGACATATTTCCTGGCAAGCGTTTTTAAAATGCCTTTGCCATCGTGTGCCAGTTTGAACTTAGAGGGAATTTGCGCCGCAAGTTCAACCAATTCATGATCCAGAAAAGGCACCCTGGCCTCCAATCCCCAGCCCATTGTCTGGTTGTCAACCCTTTTCACCGGATCATCGACCAGCATCACGTTTATATCCAGGCTCAATGCTTTATCCACCGGATCCTTTGAGCGAACCTCCGCGAATTGGCGTGCAACATAGGATTTTGCGATATCACTCCACATCAGATCAGAGTTGATCGTTTCTCTGTATTCCTTATAGGATCTGTCAAAAAAGTTTGCCACATACGTATCAACCGCATTTTCAGTGCTCTGCATTGGGGGATACCAATGGTAACCGGCGAATACTTCATCAGCCCCCTGGCCGCTCTGAACGACTTTCACGTGATTGGCCACCTCTTTTGAAATCAGGAAAAACCCCACGTTATCGTGACTGACCATAGGCTCGTTCATTGAGTTAATAGCCGCCTGCAAAGATCCCAGGACTTCCGATCCAGATATCATCAATTTGTGATGGCGTGTATTAAAAGCCTCCGCGATAATATCTGAATAAATGAACTCGTTGCCCTCCTCCCCGTTAACCGATTCAAAGCCTATGGAAAATGTCTCTAAACCATCAGACTTCTCTGCAGCAACCAATGCCGTAATCAAACTGGAATCCAAGCCACCGGACAGCAGGACTCCAACAGGAACATCCGCCACCAAGCGTCTTTGGACAGCCTGTTTGAGACTTGTATCCAGTTCCGCAAGCCATTCTGCTTCCGTGTAGCCCGCCTTATCTTCCGGGGTATAAAAATCCAGGTTCCAGTATTTCTCCTCCTTGATGGCCCCATCGGGTTCAACAGTCATAACAGTTGCAGGCGGTAGTTTGGCAATTTTATTAAAAATGGTATCGGGCGGCGGAACAATAGAATGAAAGGTCATATAGTACTGAAGCGCCTGGGGATTGATGGTAGTTTCGATATCCATTCCCTTTGCTAGAGCCGTCAGACTGGAGGCAAACATCATCTCCATACCTTTAAAAGAATAGTAAAGCGGTTTAATTCCCAGGCGGTCTCGCGCCAATATAGCCTTGCCCGTTTCAATTTCAACCAGACAAAAGGCAAACATGCCGTTCAACCGTTTGACAAAATCCTTCCCCCAAAAATGATAAGCCTTGATCAGCACCTCGGTGTCACTGGTGGAAAAAAACCGGTAACCTTCCTGTTTTAGCTGCTCTCTCAGTTGCTGATAGTTGTATATGGCTCCGTTAAATACCAGTGCCAGGTTCAATTCCCTGTCAACCATGGGCTGTTTCCCATTGTCACTCAGATCAATGATCTTGAGCCGGCGATGACCTAGTATGAAGTTTTCTCCCAGGTGCTTGCCACCAGCATCCGGCCCTCTGTTTTTCATTAAATCTGTTGTTCTTTGAACTCGTTCGATAACTTGTGATTGATTGTCTCGATGAGTATTCAGTATACCTGCTATACCGCACATGGTTACTACCTTGTTTTTATGTAGAAAGATTTGTTTGATAGATAAATGGGACAATTAATGTTTCAATAGTAATTGTTTCAACAGAAATTAATTATGTCAATGATGATAAAAATCTCCCAAATACCTAATGAGGCTTCGTTGTTATAATTGGCAGAGTCCAATCACTGTTTTGATGTAAGAGGAAAAAAATGATCTTGGAGAGGGATTTGCACAGAAAGGTTGATGCTTAGATCTTTTTATATCTGATTTCTGTCCGATCTAGAACTTCAATGACGCCGTTTGTATTATTAGCTATGTTTTTGATTCTCCACTTGGCAAAGGTAGTGGATATTTCACCATCTAGAGTAACCACGCCGTTATTTACGGTAATATTGATACTCTCTTTTGGCAAAAAGTCCGATCTGATTAAAGCATCGTTAATGGCTTGTGCAGTTTTAATATCATCGTTTTTTATTGCTAACACGATGATTATCTCATTGCTGATTTCCTGAACGTTTTCAAGTCCCGAAATCAAGTCTGCTATCCTCAGTTTTTGCCAATATTGGGGTACAAAACCTATCAGACTTACATGACCTTGATCCACTTCGATCGATACAGATTCGGTAACCAGATCGGTATTCCAGCTCAGTAAAGCTCCGATTCTCTGTTTCAGCTGCAAATCCTCATCTTCGCTGGAGGTCAACAGGTACTTCACTGAAATCTCATTGTCAAAGCCTTTTACTCCTTTTGTAGCCCAGACATTATCTTCTGCTGCCAGTTTGGATCGATAAGTTGGTACGGAACCATAAAGCCTTACCCAACCGTTGGTGACTTCAACTCCAATATGATCGTTGTTGATCGCTACATCCCATTCAATGGAAGCTTCGATGTCATGTTTGATTCTTTGATCGTTCTTCTTCATTTTTTTTAAATATTTTTCGACGTTCTACACTGTCATCGTCCATTATTTCATTAAGGTCACTTTCCTCTTTCAAGTTGATACCATCTTCTTCTGACTGATAGAGTTCCTCAGCTTTTTGTATTGCCTTATTACCGGCTAGTTTTTCCAGACCTATGGATTCCACAGGGACAGAGGTATAGGGGTTTTCAGCTATACCATCCAAACCTGTCAGATCTCTATTATCATCTTTCTTTATTTGTTTAAATTTTGCTTCCTGTTTCTTAATTTCCTTTTGTGTTATTTTTCTCTCTTTTTTCACTTTTTCCAAAACCATATCGGCTTTTTCCAACTCAGCCTTTAGTTCTTCTATTGATTTAGATTTATTGCTCATAAAAACCTCAATCATTCAGTTATATTCGTCGATAACAATGCTTGTTAGTTTGGTATTGCTCATATCAACTCCTCTAAAATTGACATTTGTCAGAATAGCTCCCTGCAGATCGGCATCTTTTAAAACAGCATCCTTAAAACCAACACCTTCCAAATTTGCATTACTGAAGTCAGCTCCTGTTGCATCGACTGCGGATAAATCTGCCCTGCTTAAATCTGCATTGGAAAGGTCAGCCAGATACAGATTAGCATGAGAAAAGGTCGCCTCTTTGAAATTTCTCTTCGACAGATTTGCCCTCTTTAATTTGCAAATGAAAGGTTAGCCCTTTTGAATGAACACCTGAAAGATTCGCTTCCCGAAGATCGGCACCGTGTAAGTTGGCATAAGAGAAATCAGCGTTTTTAATCTTAGTTCCATTCATCACCGAATCCGCCAAATCAGCCCCTTTCAGATTAGCTTCTTTGAGGTTGGCTTTGTTTAGCGTCACATTGCTGATCTCAGCATTTTTAAGATTTGCGTTTTGAAGATCAGCTTTCTCCATATTTGAATTGGATAAATCAGCTTTTGTGAGATCTGCGTCGACAAAAAACGCAGACTTCATACTTGAATTCTGAAACTTAGCGCTGACCACATTTGCGCCGGAAAGATTGGCATGGTCCAAAACAGCTTTAGATAAATTCGCTTTTTCCAGATCTGCTTCAATAAAATCAGCGTGTTTCAAACTCGATTCTTTAAAATTTGCTTTTTTTTAGATTGGCTCTTTTCAGCTTGACGTTATCAAGTGTTTTTTTTGGAAAAATTCAAGAATTTCTTATTTGGTTTTACGTTTTTCATTTCAATTCCTATCCTTTAATAAACGAGCTATGACCTCATGATACCTTCAATCGATTTTTCTGGATTATATTCCGGGCACGCTTCTATCTGTTTAGATGAAATAGTTGTGGTGATCAGGGATTCAGCATCGTTCATTCCCGTTATTTGATTTGAACTTATTAAGACGTTTTTTCCGCAACTATTACCCACACAAATTAGCAGATAGGGTACAGTCCATGTTTTATCTTCCACAAGAAAATCTTCCACACACCCAATTTCCTTATCACTTGCTGCAATACGATATGTGCGAACTTCATTGATTGATTGTAGTTTTTGTTCATCAGCTTCTGTGTTTGCCTGATCTTCCATTGCCGCGACTCCCATATCATTGATCGGATTAAGTGAAATACTAGAAAACAACCAAGGAAACCCCAGACCGCCATAGGCTGGATAAACAGGTAAATGGGAAAAGATTGTTCTATTGCGATAAGTGAAAGGCTTATTACCTGTCCACTGCGGATTGGTCTTTAATTGATTCATTGTAAGCATAGTGGAGAGATCACAATCCTCGCCCTCTCGAAGTTCCAAATGATTTGTCGACAGCAGTACTTTACGATTGAACAGCCAGCCTCCAACGTCAATCACAATATATTTTATGTCCCAGGCATCATTACTAATAATGACGTCACTGACCTTTCCAAACCTTCCATCCCTTGTTTTGACTTGGTTTTCTTTAAATTCATGACTATATTGTAACATCTGATTCTCCATATTGCGTTGTAGAGGCATTATTGAGTTATACCTTATCAAGAATTTTGTTATAACACAAATCATTTCTATTGAAATGAAAATATGATAAGATGGATTTCTAAAAAATTAGATCTAATCCGTCAAATCCTGTTAAATTGGACTCATTTGAGATTTGGAAATTTCAAATCCTCTAAAACCATTGATTATTGAGAAAAAAGGCTAACAAATAAAAGGGAGGAAATCATGTTATCCAGTTACTTAACCTTAGGACTTATGCTTTTTATCGTGGTAGTTACCCTTTTACGGGTAGCATTTCAAGCCTATAAAAGCAGAATGTCTTTATATCATAACGGTTCTGTGGAAGAAGCCATTGAAGCCTTTAAAATCAACACAGATACTTTATTAATTTTGTTAGGCCCCCCGCATAGTTGCGATAAAGGTGCAGAAGCCCTAAAGCTTTTAAAACGTCATTATTCAGGGTTGCAAAAAAGAGCAAACCGTCATCAAGAAAACTCTGAAGTTTTTAAAAAAATATATTCAGAAGCTTTGGAACCAGTTTTGGATCGAATCGAGGTTTCCACGACTACTCGTGAGTGTTTCAAAAATGCTGAATATAAAAGGGCTTTTGATCAGTTTATTATCGCAACTCAAAAAAACAGCAAGCTTAATCCAGGAAAGTAGAACATATTCCATACATGACTCGGAGATAAATTATAATGGGAATCTGAGCACTTTGGTGCCGAATTGCTGGTTACTCTCCCGAAATATTCGACAAATGGATCATTACACTGGTTAAAATTCCGATTCTTTGGTACATCAGAATTATTTTTATCAAATGGGTTTTATCTCAGATTAAGGATGTGCAAATCCAACACCAGTGGTGGCGAGCCCTTTCATGTGTTGTAGGTTCATTAGGTGTGTTTTATCAGAAGAATCTGGATTGAAGCAAAAGCGTTGCAAACTCGGAGGTTAGAAAGAGGGCAAGATATAAGAGACAGGGGATTGGGGGATTGGAGGATTGTGGGATTGTGGGATTGTGGGATTGAGGGATTGGGCTCGGACCGAGTAAGGAGTTGCGAATTGCGAATTGGGCTATTCGAATTGGGCTCGTACCGAGTTAATAAACGATAAACAGAAGACATAAGCCTGACAAAGCCCTGTATTTAGTCTTAGAAGTCCCTTTTCACCCCCAAAAACAGCCATTTAAGATACCTGAAATCAGCATACCAATATCTCTATTGGTATATTTTACCTGATTTAGGAGGTTATCAGTTCAGGAAAACACGTAAATCCGCCCCTGGAGTTCCATGAAGCCAACCCTTGCTTCATGCTGAATTGCTACAAGTTTAGCAATTCAGCATGAGCTTAAAAACTTTTTCCACTTTTACTTGCCCGCGATTTTTTAGTGCACCTGTGATTAATTAGAGCTTGACAGTAAAATATTGCACAATAGTACCTGTGATTGAACGAATATCAAGATGGCAGATTGAAAAACAATTCTTCCAATATCAAACAGTTGCTATAGTTGGAGCCAGGCAGGGTGGATAAACGACACTTGTCAAGTCATTTACTGGACAACACTTAGACCTGGAAAAGGAAGAGGATCAATTAAAATAAGATCTTAAGTGGTCTCGATTGGTAGAGGGTGATCAACTAATCATTCTTGATGAGGCCCAGACATTACCGGAAATTTTCCCCGCGTAGCCGGTAATGATGATCTGTTGAACTTCCCCTGGATTGGCAGCAGTTGGGAGGGGTGGGTAATTGAGAAAATCTTGTCTCATTCGAGCTGCAAAGACAAACCGTTTTAGGCTTTTTTTTAAGAACATCCGATTTGAAATCGACCTCATTCTTGAGTTTTCAAATAAAAGATGGGCTATCGAGATAAACTTTCGAGCATACCGAACATAAAAGATCTGAATAAATTGAAAAAGGTCTCAGAGATAATAAATGCAGACTTTTATGTTTTGATTAGCCGCACTCCGAATCCAATATACGGAGAAAATGAGGGTTCGATGAATCTACTTCTATTAATCAAACTATTACTTAATCAAAAAAGTCGGGCGTTGATTCGGAGCGTACCCCATTAGTTGGATTCTATCCGTTATTATGGCGCCTATTCCAATAAGACAAAGGGAATGCAGGCTAAAGCGGAAAACCTGCTGAAAGACAAAACGACTGAAATGGTGCCAGATGACATTGAAGTCATCGCTGGTTCGAAGTATCAATCCCCAAAAACTCCTTCGTTTCGAAACTCAATTCCATTTAATTTATTTTCCAATTTCGGCAATCGTTTTCATACCATTTCATTTAAAAAGCGAGATTGTGTTGTTGACTTCGAAGAACCGAATTTTTATCATTTTATTAAACCCGGAAAGCAATAATCTGGCTACAAACAACGCCGCTCCACGTGAACGTAACAAATGACAACGAAAAGAGATTTTTTCCATTCGGTGACGATTGCGCTTATTCGCTTTGCTCGCCGATGCGGCATGGCAAATGCCGAGATTGAACGGATGTTGGGCTTGGATCTTTCAAGATTGGATCTGTCAGATATTTCCATCGATCCACAACAACTGCTTCAGTTTATTCATACTATCTCTGTCAGGTTCTCAGTTCGAGTCAACGGAATTCAATTGGCTGAGTATACAACCGTCGCCGATTACGGAATCACTGCGTATTTACTGATGAACTGCCGAAACATGCGAGAAGTACTGGAAAACAAGCAGAAGTATTTTCCGTTGATGGGGAATGTAACACATTTAGCGGTAAAGATGGACAATGATCTTACAACACTGAGTCGGAAAAAAACTCAGATATTGCCTGCCGAGATTGAACGTATGGTGTTGGAGTATTTGTCGGCAAGTATCTTGGCGAGATTTGAGGAGTTAACCGGAAAACGGGTTCCGGTAATTAATGTGGAATTCAGTTTTCTGGAGCCGGTAGATCTGCCCGCTTATCAAGAAGCCTTTGGGCAGGTTCCGTTCTTCGACAAGGAACAGACCACACTCAGTATTTGCCGTTCCTACCTGGAATTGCCGTTGCAAACTGCCAATTCAAAGCTTCTGCCGGTATTTGAAGAGCATGCCCGGGCATGTTACAGCACACTCATTGGATCCGTCTCGGCTTCAGAGAGGGTCGGGAACCTATTGGCGGCCCAATTGCCATGTCAACCCCAACTTGAGGATATTGCCGGTGAACTTGGGTTTAGTTCCAGAACGCTCAAACAGAATCTTAAGAATGAGGGCACGACTTTTTCGAAAATTCGGGATCAAATACGGTACCAATATGCCCGACAAGCGCTTGAACGAAACAACTGCTCAATCACAGAAGTCGGCTTACAACTTGGTTTCTTCGAACACAGCTCTTTCTTCCATGCTTTCAAACGGTGGAGCGGAAAGACTCCCCTCTTGTTCCAAAATGACCTTCGGAACAAGAGGGGTTGTTGATCGAATTAAATCGATATCCACCCTTCGGACAACTACTATACGCAATCCTCCATCGAAGATCTGATAAACCCCCAAAATACTCCTCTATCAATCGTGGGGAATACCTCTTGTAACTGGCCTTGTTCCCATCCTGGCCGAACCCTTCAGGGAGCTTTACCCGGTCAGCAGCAAAATGTCGACGATTATTTCTATTCGACCCGGTAGATCAGTGTCAATCCTGCGACTTTATTCAATATTCGGGTCTTGATTGTTCTGTCTGGTATTCACGATTTCATTTCCTGTTTCCATACTACGACATTCCGGCTCATAACCTTTTCTGGTTGAATCAATGTGCTTTTTGACGCTTCACATCAGGTTGTGGGTGTCTTCAAAATTGGACTACTGGCCGATTTGGGCAATTGTTCCGGTCCCACCTGCGCCTTTGAACATGTTTTTCTCACTCGCCAACACTTACATTCCGGCTCCTTTATTATATTCTTGAAATGATCGGTTGTGTATTTGCCGTCACATAACTCCAATATAGTGTAGAAAAATATCATTTATATCTTCCGAGAATAATCATGAATAATAAGCAGTATGTTTTAAGAAACCGCTTTATATATGCGCTGAGTGTCTGCCTTCTTTGCCTGATTTTTACTAGTTGTGCAGATCCAGATTCCGACAGCGATAACTCCTCAGCTTCAATATCCCGCTATACCTTTGAGGCGGTAGCGAACTCGGTGTTGTCTACGATCGTGACCTGTTCGATTAACAAAACCAACATTAATTGCACCGTTCCTCATAGCACAAATGTTACAGCCATGGTGGCAACGTTTAAGAATACCGGGGAATCAGTGACAGTTAATAGTATTGTTCAGACAAGCGGTACCACCGTCAACGATTTTACCAATCCAGTCACCTATAAGGTTATAGCGGAAGATGATGGTACACAGGAATATACGGTGACGGTCACCGTCGCTTCACCTTCTGAAAAATCGATCACCGCTTTCGCTTTTAAAGCTGAAGCAAATGCTGCCCAAAATGTGGACGTCACCGGGATCATCGACGAGTCCAATCGCACGATCTCCCTGACGGTACCCTCTAATACAGATGTCACGACTCTGGTAGCTACATTCACAGCCTCCGGCGCGTCGGTAACCGTCAATGGCGCTGCACAGACCAGCGGAACTACCGCCAACGACTTTACTGACACTGTCACTTATTTGGTCACGGCGTCGGATGGTACGACATAGGAATATATGGCGACTGTTACTATTGCCGCTTCCTCAGAAAAATCCATCACCGCTTTTTCATTTTTGGCCGCGGGTAATTCAGCCTTGGTTTCAGATGTTGCTGGTGCAATAAACGAGTACAATTCGATCATTGCCCTGACAGTACCCTTTAATACAGATGTCACGGCCCTGGTGACCACATTCACCGCCTCCGGCGCGTCGGTGACAGTCAATGGTGCTGCACAGACCAGCGGCACCACCGCCAACGACTTTACCAATGCTTCAACCTATATGGTATCAGCGGTGGATGGCAGTACCCGGACGTGAAGGGGTCAGGCTTGCGTTATTGCGTATATATGCATAGAGTGCTGAAAATATAGGGAGTATTTTCGTTTGGAATTTTCTCCATTCTGGTCTTCCAACCGACCATCTGCCCCCCAAACCCAATAATACCAACAAAGTTTGTTTTTCCACCATTTTACCCCAATACCTTCGTTATCAGTCATTTCACTTGTTGTAACTCCATCAAATCATATCTGTTTCTTTGTTTATT
>Ga0180009_10005619_pt1 | contig 13417 bp, 11 predicted proteins | sample OS_PC_MetaG_FD_123537 | JGI IMG/M metagenome (GOLD analysis project Ga0180009, IMG submission 123537) | Groundwater microbial communities from the Aspo Hard Rock Laboratory (HRL) deep subsurface site, Sweden - OS_PC_MetaG | ecosystem: Environmental > Aquatic > Deep subsurface > Groundwater... | reverse complement strand
TTATACGCGGGATTTGAAATAGGCGACGGTTTTGCGGAGGCCTTCCTCAAGGTCCACTTTCGGCCGCCATTTGAGCAGCGTTTTGGCCAGCGTGATGTCCGGCCTTCTGACCTTGGGGTCGTCCTCGGGCAGGGGTTTGAAAACTATTTTTGACCTGCTTTTGGCCGCGGCCTTGACCAGTCCGGCCAGTTCAAGCAGGGTTATTTCGTGCGGGTTCCCGAGGTTGACGGGCTCGTTTATGTCATAGTTCAAAAGCCTGTAGATGCCGTCTATAAGGTCCGAGACGTAGCACAGGCTCCTGGTCTGTTCGCCGGTGCCGTAGACCGTGATGGGCTTGTTCTTAAGGGCCTGCACCATGAAATTGGGAACCGCCCGGCCGTCCTCAAGGCGCATGTTCGGGCCGTAAGTGTTGAAGATCCTTGCTATCCTTACCGGCATCCTGTGGTAGCGGTGATAGGCCATGGTCATGGCTTCGGCGAAGCGCTTGGCCTCGTCGTAGACGCCGCGGGGGCCGACGGGATTGACGTTGCCCCAGTATTTCTCGTGCTGGGGGTTTACAAGCGGGTCGCCGTAGACTTCGGAAGTGGAGGCGATCATGAAGATGGCTTTCTTGTCCTTGGCCAGGCCCAGGGCCTTGTGGGTGCCCAGCGCGCCCACTTTAAGCGTCGGTATGGGGTATTTAAGGTAATCTATCGGCGAAGCGGGGCTGGCGAAATGCAGCACCGCGTCCAGTCTGCCGGGCACGTGCAGGTAATTGGTGACGTCGTATTTGAGGAACTCGAATTTGCCGTTCTTGAACAGGTCGTTTATATTGTCTATGCTGCCGGTGATGAAATTGTCTATGCCCGCCACCGAGTGGCCCTTGTTCAGCAGGTATCTTGAAAGGTGGCTGCCAAGGAAACCGGCGGCGCCGGTGACGAGGATTCGCATATGATGGCTCCTATGAAGCGTATAGCGTATAGGGGCTAGGGGTTAAGGGGAAACTCAGGGGGTGCTTTATTCCTATACGCTATGCCCTATACGCTCGCCCCTGTTTTATATCATTGCCTGCCGACTGACTTATACGTCCAGCCCAGTTCCCGCATTCTGGCGGGGGCGTAAAGATTGCGGCCGTCCAGCATTATGGGGTGCTTTGCCAGGGCCAGCGCCTTTTTGAGGTCCAGCTTCGCGAATTCGTCCCATTCGGTCACAAGGCAGACGCAGTCCGCCCCGGTCACGCAGTCATAAGCGTCTTTCGCGAAATAGATGCCTTTTATGATCTTTTTGGCGTTGTTCTGGGACACCGGGTCGTAGGCGCGCACTTTGACGCCGCGTTTAAGCAGTTCGGCGATGATATCTATGCTGGGCGCGAACCGCATATCGTCGGTGTTGGGCTTGAATGCCAGGCCCAGCAGCGCTACGGTCTTGCCTTCCAGGTTCCAGAGCTCCTCTTCTGTCTTTTTAACCAGCCACAGCTTCTGGCTTTCGTTGATAGCTTTGACGGCCTTTAAGAGTTCGAAATCATAGCCCTTGCGGTGGCTCAGCCAGTAGAAAGCCTCGAGGTCTTTCGGGAAGCAGAAGCCGCCGAAGCCTATGCCGGCCTTCAAAAAACTCATGCCTATCCGCTTGTCCAGGCCCATGCCTTTGGCCACGGCTTCAATATCGGCGCCGGTCTTTTCGCAGACGTTGGCCACCGCGTTTATAAAGGAGATCTTGGTGGAAAGGAAGGAATTCGAGGCGTGCTTTATAAGCTCCGCGCTTTTTACGTCCGTCACCAGCACGGCGCTTTTCATCGGTTTGTATATTTTCCTTAAAACGGCCTCGGCCTGTTTTGAAGGGCAGCCCAGCACCACCCGGTCGGGCTTCAGGAAATCGCCCACAGCTGTGCCTTCGCGCAGGAATTCAGGGTTCGAGGCGACGTCGAAGGGAATATGGTTTTTATTGTGGCGCAGCACGGTCTTGTTTATCCATTCACAGGTCTCCACCGGCACGGTGGACTTCTCCACGATGACGGTGTAGTCGCTGAGGTTGTGGGCTATCTGCTCGGCCACTTTCTCTATGGCCGAAAGGTCGGCGGAACCGTCTTCCCGCGGCGGGGTCCCGACGGCTATAAAGATGGCTTCGGCCCTGCGGCCGCCGTGATGCATGCCGTCCTTTATGGAGTTAGTGAAAAACAGCCTTTTGGCCTTCACGTTCTTTTTGACCACGCGTTCCAGGCCTTCTTCGTAGATCGGCATCACGCCCTTTTCAAGCACGGCTATCTTTTTGGGGTCGGAGTCCACGCAGACCACGCGATGCCCTATCTCGGCCAGGCAGGCGCCGCTTACCAGGCCCACGTAGCCCGCGCCCACTATACAGATGTTAACTTTATCATTCTTGTTCTTTTTCATGAATTTTATCCAATAAGCCGTTGTGATTGTTAGCCATAAGCTTTAAGCCGTATGCCATATGCTTTTTAGGAGTTTGCTTATAGCTTCCGGCATATGGCTTATGGCGGGCGCGGCGCCCTTACGGCGTATGGCAACCTTTATGGTTTTGCCGCGCCCGGTTCGTCGACTATTTCAGAGCCGTCCTCCGGCTCTATCTCGTGCGCTTTGGCCAGTTCGCGGGAGCGTTTCTTTTCCGCCTTGCTCATGAAGTATATGGCCACGAAGATCGCGGCGAGGCCGAACCAGTCCGCGCCGGCGGGCGACTTCTGGCCGGCTATAAGCCACCAGACGAAGAGCGTGGCCACGGTGCCGGCTATAAGCGAGGTGAGGCGGTTTACCAGGCCGGCGAAGGTGGCGGTGCGGCCCTTGAACATGAACAGGAACACGGAGAAGAAAGCCACGATGCCGAAGGGCAGGCCGGAAGCTATGATCTTGCCCCAGATTTCGGGCGGATTGATAAGGGCGTTCTTGAACTGGAAGGCGAAGGCCTGTTTAGCCATCGGCAGGGCCGGGTCCATCACCGGGTTGGAGACGAGGAAGTAGATGATGCCGGCTATGACTATGGCGCTGGTGGCGGAGATCTGCTCCACGGCGAAGAAGCCCTTGGTGTCGTACACGGCCCCGGGCTTGCGGGTGTTCTTGTAGTAGTTGAAGATGTAGATCCTGATGGAATAGGCTGTAAGATAGAAGGTCAGTATGGTCATGGCGGCGGCGTTGTTTATGAAGTCGAAGTCGTTCGGGCCGACGTACCAGAATTTGACGCCCACGGCCAGCAGCGCAAAGATCACGGCCACGTTCTCTTCCCAGTAAACCAACTTATGCAGTATGCCCTGCCTTATCTGTATCGCGTCGACGATGCGGCTTATCACGATCACGCTGGCCCGCATGATTATCATGGCGACCATGACGGAGATGGGCAGCGTGTACATAAGCGTGGTGGTGGGGATGATGACGGCGGTGCAGACGCCGGAGGGGATTATGTATAACAATTCCCTGGGCATGTTTATGCCCAGGACTTTGATGTAGTCGCTGGATTTAAACCTGTACCAGCCCCAGATGAAGACCACCAGGTTGCAGATCAGCAGGCCGCCTATGGTGTTGTAGACGGTGTACGAGGTTCCGCCGACTCCCAGCACTTTGTCGAAGTACTTGACCAGGAAGCCGGTGATTACATAAAGGCCGAAATAACCGAAAGCCAGCTGCAGCAGCCTTTCGGTAGTGCCCTCGTGGGTCTTGTGCGTGAAAACGGTCTTCATCATTTTTATCATTTAAGGGCCCCTCCAATTAGATAATTTAATACAATAGGAATTTCCTTTTTGCTCTCACCGCAGAGGCGCAGAGGTCGCAGAGAAGAATTTCACTTCCTGTTTCTGCTCTCTGCGTACTCCGCGCCTCTGCGGTGAATTCCGGGAAGTCGCCCGAAGGGCGTTAATTTAACCTATATACTATAACTTTGCGCTTTTATCTGCAATTCTTTAGGCGGTCATGCCGGCCGGCCGCGGGGGTAAACCCCGTTAGAGAACAAACCTGGATATACTGAATTGTGTCCATGTGTGGCGCAGGACTGTGGTAAAATTCACACTAACGATTATAGCAGGAGCCGACGGCCTTCTCTAACGGGGTAAAGCCTAAGCTTAACGCCGCCGAATAGTGCGCGCGCGCCGCGCGGCAGTCGCCGAGCGCCGCCTCGGTTTCGGCCAGGTTCGCGTAGGCGGGAGCGTAAGAAGGATTGGCGGCCGTGGCCATTTTAAAGGCTTTTTGCGCGTCTTTGTGCAGCTTTTGCCCCTGAAATACCAGGCCCAGGCTGTTCCAGGCCAGCTCGTTTTTCGGGTTCACGGAGACGGCTTTGCCGAGCAGGTCCAGGGCTTCTTTATAACGGCCGGTCAGGCCGTATAGCGTGCCCAGATTGTAAAGCGCGTCGGCGTGCGCGGGATCCGCCCTCAACACTTTAAGGTAATGCTCAGCGGCTCTCTGCCGGCCGCCCTGTTCAAGCAGGGCATGGGCCATGTTCAGATTGGCCGTCCGGTCGTCCGGGAATTTATCAAGCGTGTCCGTCCACAATGTCAGACTTGAGGTCCATACTTTGGTCCGTTCAAGGGTCGCCGTGCCGGCGATCAGCGCCAGCGCGGCTACCGCGGCGAAGGCAAGATTTCGCGCCGGGGGGGATGAAGGCAGCGCGGCCTGCGCGATACTCAATAAAGCCCAGATAAGGCCTATCGCCGGCAGGTAAAGATAGCGGTCGGCCGCTATTATGCCTCCTACCGGTATCAGCGAGATGAAGGGGAGTATATGAACGGCGAAAAAGGCCAGCCCCCAGGCCGCGGGGCGGTTGTTTCTGCAGGCTGCCCAGAAAACAGCGATGAAAGTCAGCGCCGGGAGAAGATAAAGCAGCGCGCCCGCCTTAAAAGCGGAGAGCATCTCCTCGTAAGGATAGACCGCTGAAAGGCCGCAGGGCAGAACGGCTTTTAAGAGGTAAAAGGACAGGAGCGCCGGCCCCCGCGCCGTCAGTATCCTGCCGCCGGAGCTTTGCGCCATTACCGCCAGGGCCGTGAATAATAAAGCCGCCGCGAAGAAAGGAGCGGTCCTTTTCGCCGCGGCCGCCGGCCCCGGCGCCCCGCGGAAAGCCTCGATCAGCAGCAGCGCCAGCGGCAAAGTGACCGCCGCCGCTTTTGAGCCCAGCGCCAGTATAAAAAGCCCGAGCGCGAAAAAATAATATTTCCGGCCTCTCGCCTCGAGATGCCGCCAGTAGGCGATAAGGGCGGCAAGATAGAAGAAGGCGTAAAGAAGGTTCTTGCGCTCGGCTATCCAGGCCGCCGATTCCACGTTCGCCGGATGCAGCGCCCAGATAAGGGCGGCGGCGAAAGCCAGGCGTTTTTTTGCGAACAACAGCGATAAGAGCGCAAAGACCAGCGCCGCGTTCAAGGCATGCAGAATAAGATTGACCGCGTGATGCGTAAGCGCCCGCTCTCCGAAGACGGCGTTCTCGACGGCGAAAGAAAGCCCGGTAAGCGGATTGTAATTGGCCATCCCGAAATCGGTGAAGATGGCTTTCAGGTTCGCGGGCGAGACGCCCTGGACCGAGCGGTTCTCGAAGGTATAGGCGGGGTCGTCCCAGTTGGTATAGCCGGCCCTGAAAACGGGGGAGTAAGCCGTGATAACGGCGCCGGCCAAAGCGAGGCACAGCAGGAAAAAGCCGGCCTTTCCTTGTCCGGCGGTCCAGGACATATTACTGTTTGGGGGCTCTTCTCTTGGAAAGCTCGTAGGCTTTTTTTATTTTGGTTTCCAGGAAGTCGAATTCAAAAGGTTTGACCACATAGTCCATCGCGCCGAACAGCAGCGCGTCGTTCAGCGTGGCGGCGTCGTTGAGGCCGCTGACGGCTATGATCGGTATATGGGCGGTGTTCAGCCAGGAATGGATCTCGTGCATAAGGCTTATGCCGTCTATCCCGGGCATCATGATGTCCATCAGTATCACATCGGGGATGTCCGGCGGCGCGGCGTCGAGCAGAAATTCCCTGGCTCTTTTGGGGCTGGAGAAAGTCTTTATCGCATAGCCGTCGGCGGTGAGGCCGGTCTCGTATATGTCGAGTATGGTCTCATCGTCGTCAACCGCCAGGACCTTTATCTTGGTTTCTTCACCCATAGCATTATTCTAACAAAAAAACGCCCTGTAAATCCTTAATTTCCCGCGGGCGCGGTCCAGCGCTTGACTTTTTTCTTGCGCGGGGCGGCTTTGGCCTTTGGCTTGTCTGAGCCCTTGTATTTGACCGCCGCCTTGTCCGCGTCCAATATCCGGCACTTGAAAGTGCCGCGGGTGGAAGGCAGGTAGAAAAGCTTCCTGAGGCCGTAGAGCTGCCGCAAGCTGATAAAGTCCTGTATGTCCCGCACTTCGTCCGCCGTTTCAAGCGGGATCATCCGGTGGGGCTGTTTTATGGCCTTCAAAAGGGGCGCGACCTTCTGTATATCATAGGTCTCTATGATTTTAAGCTCCTGGTTTTTGGAGGCTTTCAGCTGGAACTGCTGAAGCTTGTCGCCTTCAAGCTGCTCGGCGGTCAAAAAACCTTTGAGCGCGTGCTCATCGGCAAGCTTCGCCGCGGCTTTCCTGACTTCGCCGAAAGCGTAGGAGAAGGCCTCGCCGAAGTTATTCAGCGGGGAGTTTATCATTCTCAGCTCGCCGCTGATATAGGCCGAGATCTTCAGCACGTCGCCCCTGTAAAACACCATCTTGCTGGACGAGCTCCTCTGGGAGTTGATTATTTCGGAGTTTTCTATTTCGCGGAAGAAGTCCTTGACGAGCTGCGCGGCTATCTTGCCCCGTTTGGTGACGACGACATCCTTGACCGCGGTCCGGGTGACGACGGCGCCGTCGGCCGCCACCTCCATATAGTATTCCTGGCCGGTCTTAAGCGAAGAGACGGTCATCCAGCTTACCTTGGCTTCGGCGCCCTTGCCGTAAGGCCTCAGGGCGATCGCTCCCCCCACGCCGAGCGTCAGCAGCAGGCAGAAAACAAGGGGCTTATTCATGGTTTTCATGGTCCTCCATCAGTGCGTCCAGGGATATTTTTTTGCCGTGTCTGAAAGCGGCGGCCGCCAGGCCGAGCAGCAGCAGGTTCTGGAGCAGCTCATAGCCCAGGGAATTGCTTTTGGACGCGCCGAAACAGCCGCAGGAAGTGACCGGCAGATGCCTTAGCGCCGCCTGCAGCAAAAGCCCTTCGAAACCTATCACCATCGCCCCGGTGAGCAGCGCGGACAGCCGCCCGGACAGGCCGGCTATCAGGAAAACGCCCAGATAGATCTCAAGCCAGGGCACGGTCAGCGCCAATAGCAGCGCCAGGTTCTGCGGGACGACCCGGTAGGTTTCTATGGCGTAAGCGAATTCTTCCGCCGGCGCCACGGCTTTCAAAAAACCGGCGTAAACGAAAACCCCGCCCAGTATCAGCCTGGCCGCGAGTCCGAGCATGTCTTTTATTCCCGGTCTTTCGTTCATCAGTCCGCGCAGAAGATTAACCACAAAGGTCACAAAGCTGATATTGTCTTTCCTTTCCGTTCTATCTTTGTGCGCTTAGTGGTTTTTTGTGTCATTTCTTTTATTGCTGAGTAGTTACTCTTTTAGAAAGTTGTCGAACAGTTTCGCCTGGTCGAGCAGCTGGCCGGAGCCCACCGCCCTTTTGCCGTTCACGAAAAAAGTGGGGGTGGAGTTCACGCCCCTTACGTCGCCTTCGGCGACGTCGAGCCTTATCTGCCTTAAAACGGCTTCGTCGTCCGCGCATTTTTCAAAAGCGGGCAGGTCCAGGTTCAGCGTTTTCGCGTATTCCATGAACTCTTTGGGTTTTTCTTTGGCAAAAGCCCATTTTTCCCGGTTTTCGAACAACAGGTCTGCGTACTCAGTGAATTTCCCCTGCCTGCCGGCGCAGTCGGCGCTTGCCGCCGCGTCAAACGACCACAGGTGTATGGACGAAAGCGGATAATGCTTGAAATTGAGGCGCACGGAGTCTTTGTATGCCGCAAGCAGGTTCTTCATGTGGGTGTTGGCGGCTCCGCAGGCGGGGCAGGCGAAATCGGTGAATTCGTATATCCGTATCCTGGCGTCGGCGGGGCCGAAGCTCCTGAAAGCGGGCGACGGGCGCTCCGGTCCTATGCTGAATTGCCGGCAAAGCAGCGTGCCCAGCGTGGACAGAAATACGAGTATCGCCGCCACCAGCAGTTTCCGCAGCGTTTTTCTGACCGTCATAACGAAATTATACTAAATAATTTTTACTATTTTGGCGGGGCTCCGCGCGCCTTTTACCAGCAGTATCCTTTTAGGGTTTGTCTTTATTTCAGCGGCCAGCAGACCGATGGCGGCGGCATTGGCCAGGCCTCTTTCCGCCGGGGCCTTTACCCATATTTCAAAAGCGTCCGGACCCTTTTTAACTATCCAGTTTTCCTTCGTGTCAGGGTGGACTTTTAATTTTATAAGCATAAATAAGCTGCGTAGAGGCGCAGACGCATAGCAATTTAGCCGGATTAAACAAATCCTTTTCTAATCTGCGCCTTGTTTCTCCTCCGGCTGCGCTTCTATGTCGCTATGCCTCTGAATTGCTGACTCTATAGCGCGTTTCCATAGCCTTTACCCCTTAATTCATCCACGACATGCAATCCATTTTCATACTTTAAACGCTGTATCAGAGATTGGGCGGTCATATCCACCGGCTTCGGCAGGCCCAGAACCTCAAGCACGGTCGGGGCTATGTCCGAAAGGATGCCGTGCGGGCGCAGTTTTACGCCGGATGCGCCCCCGGCTATATAAATAAATTCCACCGGGTTGGTGGTGTGCGCGGTCTTGGGCATGTTTATTTTGTAGTCCCACATCTCTTCGGCGTTGCCGTGGTCCGAGGTCACCATCACGGTATAGCCGCGCTTCAGCGCTTCGTCCACAAGCCGTCCGACGCAGGAGTCCACCATCTCCACGGCCTTCACGGCGGCTTCGTAGATGCCGGTGTGGCCCACCATGTCGCAGTTGGCGAAGTTGACCAGGATGAAGTCGTATTTTTCCGAAGCTATCTCGGCCAGCGCGCGCTCGCGGACCTCCGGGGCGTTCATTTCCGGATGCTCGCCGAAGCTGGACGGGTCCCACGTGCCTTTTATCTCCGTTTGCGTCTCGCCTTTATAGGGCTCCAGCAGCTTGCCGTTGAAGAAGGAGGTCACGTGCTTGAACTTCTGGGTTTCGGCCAGGCGCAGGTGCTTCAGGCCGTTCTCGGAGATGACCTGGCCGAGCAGGTTGTTCATGCCGCCGCCCTCGTCCATCGGCGGGAGCGCGCTGAACTTGAACTCGTCGTAATAACGGGTGAGGCCGCAGTACGCTATCTTGAACTTCTTGGAGCGCTTGCCGGGGTAATTATCCTCTACGAAGGCTTTGGTCATTTCTATGGCGCGGTCCTGCCTGAAATTAAAATGTATGACGGAGTCGCCGTCATGCACGCCCGTGTAATCCCCGATTATGGTGGGGGGGATATATTCGTCCATGATGGGCTGACCGTTGGGGTTTTTGAGGTTGGCGTAGGCGTTGTTGAGCGCTTCTTCGGCCGTGGCGGCCCCGGCGCCTTCGGCTTTTGTGATGGCGTTATAGGCCTGATCGTTCAAGGCCCATTTTTCGCCTCTGTCCATGGCGTAGTAGCGGCCCATGAGGGTGGCTATTTTGGCTTCGGGCGCTTCTTTTATGACTTCTTCCAGCATTTTGAGAAAGCTCAGGGCGCTGCGGGGCGGGGTGTCGCGGCCGTCGGAGAAGAAGTGTATCCGGATCTTTTTAACGCCGGCTTTTTTGGCGTGGCGCATGATGGCGTACAGGTGGTCCTGGTGGGCGTGGACGCCTTCGTCCTGGACGAGGCCCATCAGGTGGAGGGCGGAGTTGTTGTTTACGGCGTTGTCTACGGCGTTTTTAAGGGCGGGGCATTTGAAGAAGGCGCCGTCTTCTATCATATCCATGATGCGTTTGAGTTCCTGGACGACTATTCTGCCGGCGCCCATGTTGAGGTGGCCTACTTCGGAGGAGCCCTGGCAGCCTTTGGGCAGGCCGACGGGTTCGCCGGCGGCTTCGATGACGGTGTTGGGGCAGGTTTTGAGAAGGCGGTCCATGACGGGTTTTCCGGCGTTGCGCACGGCGTTATATTCGCCGGGCGCCGCGATCCCCCACCCGTCGCGTATTATCAGCAGAACTCTTTTTTTGTCTGTCATGTTTTTTCCTGTTATCCCCCTTTAAGCAAAGCCTGTCCGCCGGTTGTTTTCCGCCACACAGCTTCGGCGGACCCGCCGGTTGTTTGGCGGGGGCGGAGGGGACGAAGGGGGATTTGAATAAATCGTACCGCTATATTTTAGAAAATAAGGTCCTTCCGGGTTTACCGCGGGTCCTGCGGATTTTGCTATCCTGCGGCTAGCCGCCCGAAAGCACCGGGAAGATCTCGACAACGCAGCTTTTTGCGATGACGCTGTCGAGCTCCACGGCTTTGCCTTCGACCATGACCGCCATCACTTCGCTCTCAGGGATCTTCAGCGCCTTGAGCAGCATCCGGGCCGTCAGCGGCCGCTTCGTTCTGATCTCGGCCGCTTCCTTGGCGCCGGGAAGATAATGCCTTAAATTGGCGTGCGCCAGTATCCGGTACCGGACCGGCTTATCTGGGGGTTTCGTCATTTGCTTGATCCGCTGCCGCGCTAGTATGCTTGTAGGCTGGTAAGCTAGGAGGCTTTAAGAAAGCAACTCGCCTGCCCGCATACTCGCTTACCAGCATACCAGCGTCAGTTGATTCCCAGCTCGGCGAGTTTTTCCTTCTCCGGGATGCCGTCTTTGGTCCAGTTCCTGAGCTGATAATATTTGTAGAGCATGTTTCCGAGGTCCGGGAGCACGTCTTTTGCCGAGCCGTCGGGCTTGGCTTCGGCGTAAAGCCTCGGCGGCAGCACGTCGTCTTTCCTGCTCACTCCGAGCTTGACGTTATACATCCTTTTCAGGTTAAAAAGGCGCTCGCCGGTCTGCATCACTTCTTCCATCGTCGCGTCCCAGCCGCAGACGAGTTCCAGCCACCTGGCGATCTTCTTCGGCCCCACCCTTCCTATGAACAGGAACTTGCACATGCCGAGCGGGTTGAAGACGGACAGGTAGTTCTGCATGTTTACTACGATGGGCGGCTTGTCCGACGAGAGATGCGGGTTGGGCGGCGTCGTGTAGCCGAAATCGGCCGCCGGGATGCCCCGGTCGAGAAAGTAGGTCAAGCCCTCCAGATGGCAGGCGCCGCGGCAGGCCGTCGCATAGCTCAGCGCCATGCCCACATGTCCCCTCGGATCGTGGGCCGGGTACTCCAGCCCTTTCGTATGGACGGCCAGCTCGGAGGCGTTATGCCCGAGCTTTTCCGCCGCTCTCTTCACTCCGAGGCCGAGGGTTTTGCCGATGTCCTGCTGCCGGCCTATCTTGTGGGTCAGCGCGACGACGCTCGCGCCGTTCCAGCCGAGGGCGAGCCCTCCGGTGTCCTTTTGGGTGATGATGCCCCGCTCGTAGGCCTCTATCGCGAACGCGATTATCGCGCCGGCCGAAATGGTGTCCATGCCGTAACGGTTGCACCATTCGTTGCTTTCCGCGATCGCTTCCGGGTCGTCGTTCAGGCAATTGGCGCCCAGCATGCCTATCGTTTCGTACTCGGGGCCGTGGCCGTACAGCCCGAGCTTTTCGTTCTTATAGATCTTGCCGCAGCGGATCGGGCAGGCGTAGCAGGAGTAATGCTTGTCCAGCATCAGCGGCTGCATAGCCTGGCCGCAGACTTTTTTAGCGCCGTCGGGCCAGCTTCCAAGCTGCCAGTTCTTGATCGGCAGATCGCCGTATTTTTCCACGGCCTCGACGCCGCCGGAAGTGCCGAAATTGGTCAGCCCGACGGTGTTTTTGCGTATCTCCTCTATATCCGCCTTGAGCTCGGCCTTGTATTCCCCGGGCCGGGCTACCTCGAGCTGAATGGACGGATCGCCCTCTGCGACTATCGCCTTGAGCATTTTTGCGCCCATGACCGCGCCGATGCCGGCGCGCGCCGCGACGCGCGAGATGGGGGGGTCGAACATGATGGAGGCGATCGGGACGCGTTGTTCTCCGGCCGGGCCGATCACGGCAATCTTCGCCCGTCCGGAAAACTTTTCTTTTAGCAGCGCGCCGGCCTCGTACGCGTCTTTGCCGGCCAGAGCGGCGGCGGATTGGAATTCGGCCCCGTTCTTCGTAATATGGAGCAGCGTCGGTTCCGGTGCTCTGCCGGTCAGGATCATGCCGTCAAAGCCGGTCTTGCGGAACTCAGCCGGCCAGTGTCCCCCGACCGTCGCTTCGTTCCAGATCCCGGTCAGCGGCGATTTTGCGCAGACGCTGAGCTTCGAGGTTCCGGGGAGATTGCCGCCGGTGAACAGCCCCGAGATGAACAGGAGCGGCGCCGCCGGGTCGAGCGGGTCCATGTCGTTCTGGAAGTCGTAATACAGGAGCTTCGCCGCCAGGCCCGAGCCGAGGAAATACTTGCGCGCGTCCGCCTCGCCGAATTCCACGACCCGCGAGGTCTTTTTAGAGAGGTCAATGTCCAGAAGCCTGCCGAAGAAGCCGTGCGCGTTTTTTGTGTCGCTCATTAAATCCTCTTGAACGCCTTATGGAGCCGCTTTATGGCGTCGTCGACCTCGCCTTTTGTCACGGTCATCGGGGGGCTTATGCGGAGCACGTTCCCGTACAGGCCGCCTTTGCCGATAAGGAGCCCTTCCTTCTTGGTTTCCTCGAATATTTTAAGCACCGCTTTCGCGTCCGGGGCCTTTGTTTTTCTGTCCGCCACGAGCTCAACGCCCAGCATCAGGCCCATGCCGCGCACGTCCCCGATGCAGGGGAACTCCTTCTGCATGGCGAGCAGTTCCCCGCGCATATAGTCGCCCGTCTTAGAGACGTTCGCCATGATGTTTTCTTCGTCTATATAGTCTATCGTGGCCAGCGCGGCCGCGCAGGAGACGGGATTGCCGCCGAACGTGGAAATGGTCAGCCCCTTGAGCCCGTCGGCGATCTTTGCGGTCGTGGCGGTCCAGCCTATCGGGATGCCGTTGGCCATGCCTTTGGCCGAAGTCATGATATCCGGGACGACGTCAAAATGCTCGATGCCGAACCATTTTCCGCCCGTCCTGCCCCAGCCGGTCTGCACCTCGTCGGCGATGAACAGCCCGCCGTACTTATGCACGATGTCCACCGCGACCTTGAAATATTCCTTCGGCGGCACGACGAAGCCCCCGACGCCGAGGATCGGCTCGGCGAGGAACGCGGCTATTTTCCCGCAGGTCTCGGTCTGGATAAGCTCTTCCAGGTCGCGGGCGCAGGCCATGTCGCAGGCGGGATATTCGAGCTTGAACGGGCAGCGGTAGCAGTAGGGCGCGTGCGCGTGCTTAATGCCCGGCACGAGCGTCTTTGAAACCCTCCACGGCGCGTGCGCGGTCAGGCTCATCGCAAGGATCGAACGCCCGCTGTAGGAATGCCGGAGCGC
>Ga0180009_10005618_pt1 | contig 13417 bp, 18 predicted proteins | sample OS_PC_MetaG_FD_123537 | JGI IMG/M metagenome (GOLD analysis project Ga0180009, IMG submission 123537) | Groundwater microbial communities from the Aspo Hard Rock Laboratory (HRL) deep subsurface site, Sweden - OS_PC_MetaG | ecosystem: Environmental > Aquatic > Deep subsurface > Groundwater... | reverse complement strand
CAGTATCAAATTAATTGAACAAAATCAGGGCAATTGGTTTTTTGGAAAAGTTTTTAATTTCAAAGATAAATTAAGAAAAGTAATTGAGCAAACTTTATTACCGCCTCAATCAAGTATTCTTAAGAGGATATAAATTATTCCCCTATAACTTTAATCAGTTCTTTAGCTACCAGCTTAGATTTATTATCAATTAGCTGTGGGTATTCTTTTGTGTTTGGACTAAACGGTAATCTACTAATACTTGAGGAGGTGATTAGGTTTTAGTAAAAGATTTTTGTAAAATGTGTTTATTGACAAATTGGTAAAATTGGTAGAGAATATAGTTAGATAATGTCAGTATAAAATTATGATTTATGGTATTATTAATTTGAATATTAAAGAAAACTCTCATTTAATGAGTGCTTTTAAATAAACGCTTATTTTATTTATGAGAAAAATAATTAAATGAGATCTTATCAAAAAATTATAATTAGTATAATTCTAATTTCTGCTATAATTCCTATTTTAGTATTAGGACAAAGTATTTTAGATTTACCCAAACCCGGACTAACTCCAAATAGTCCTTTTTATTTTCTTGATACTTTTTTTGAAAAAGTTAGTCTTGTTTTTACTTTTAATACTGAAAAGAAAATTCAGAAAGCTATTAGATATTCTGAAGAAAAACTAGCCGAAGTTAAGGTAATGATAGAAGAAAATAAAACAGAATCTCTAGAAAAAGCTACTTATAGATATCAAGAGGTTTTAAGTCTAGCTAACCAAAAATCTCAAGAAGTGGAAGATAAAAAGGGAAACACAGGAGAAACTTCGGGATTAATGGTTGAGACTGAAGTCAAACATCAAATGGTTTTAGAAAGTTTTTTAAAAGAATCATCAGAACAAACCCAATCAACAATTCAGACGATCATAGAGACAAGTAAGACTAATCAAAGTCAAATATTAGAAAACATTCCTGAAGAAAGAAAGATAGATGTTATTGATAAAATTAACCAATTGAAAGTTAAAATTGAAATAGAACAAGAAATTAAGGATGTTGAATTAAAAATAAAAGAGACAAATAAAGAGTTTCAGGAAACTGAATCTAAGGTTGAAGAATTAAGTAAAAAGATTGAAGAATCAAAAGATGAATCAGAGAAGGAAGAACTTATAGCTGAAATAGAAAAAATCAAAGTTGAAGCTAAAGATTTAAAAAAGGAAGTGGAGATAGCAAAGGATAAAGTAGAAACTAAAAAGCAGGAAATATTAGAACTTGAACCCAAATCAATAATTAACCCAGTACCAATACCTGAACCTATTTTTGGATGTATTGATCCATCAGCTAATAATTATGGTACAGAAGTCACCAAGGATAATGGGAGTTGTATATATTCAGAACCAGAGCCTGAACCTACTCCTACCTCCACGCCTTCGCCAACTCCAGAACCAGAGCCTGAACCAATTATTGAATATTCTGATTTAAAGCCAACTATAAATAGCGTTATAGAAAATTATTATAATGTTTCAGAGAATCCAACTGGAGGTCCAATTGTAGATATATTATCATTAAGTGACTTAGGCGGAAGAAAATTCGAATTACGTAAGGCTTATTTTACAACTAATGGTAATCTTCCTAGTAATCATCAATTTGATAGACTGTATGTCTGTTACAGCGATACAGAATGTAATATGATTGTAAATACTCCAGAGCCAATTTTTGGTGATAACGGAGTTTATTTTTGGGAAGGGCAAAAAACTATTTATAGAAAATCAGGTGGAGCGAGAGTTACTGATATACAAAATATAATTATTGGGATTGGCGTTGGGGTAAGTGAAACCGATCCACTGGAAATACATATTAATTTAGCTGATTGGGTTCTCTGGGATGTCTCAAGAAATAAACAAGTAAAACTTGAAGGGCAATATACAATTACAGCAATAAAATATCCTAAACCTATAACTATTAATTCAGATTTTAATTTTAATCCAGAAGAAGCATTTAATTATGCAGAAGATTGGTCTAATTTTATAATTAATTTTTCGGATCTATTTATTTATAATTCGTCTGATATTAAGGGATATAGAGTTAGTTGTGATGATGAAGATTATTATGATTTAGGTGGACCAAATCATACGATTTCATTTAAGGAGATTGGAAATCATAATTGTTCAATTACAGCTATAGACAATGCAGACAGGGAAACTAATTTAGAACTTAATATTAATATTCCAGAATATATTGTGGTTGGAGTAAAGTCTATTGGACAAGATACGTCTTCTCCACCCATGAATTATTTTCAGTATAATGGAGTAAAAACAATTTCAAGATTTCTAGTTAACAACAAGACTAATTCAGACATTAAATTAAATTCTTTTAGTTACTGGGGTAAAATTTATGCAGGAGTAAAAAGTGGATACATAGATTATTTAGATTATAAGGGTGATATTTTTAATAGATTTATTATTTCTCAAACGGAAAGTGGCTATTCTATAAAAGAATTTGAGCTTGCATCTACTACTGTACCTACAATTATTGATAATAATTCTGTTACGTATGAAGATATTTTTGATTTAGATAGTTTTAATCAAATTATTCCATCAAATAGTTATTCTGAATTTGATATTGCAATACAATTTATAGGATTAGAGAGTAGTGCCGGTGGCTATAGTTGGATAAAATATAATAAAGATTTTAGTTTTGATTCACAAACACAAATTTTTTATGGAGATATAGGATTTTAAACTAAGATGAAAGAAGAAATTAAACAAAAAGGATTCATTCTGATTTTAATTTTAAAGATAAATTAAGGAATGTAATTGAGCAAACTTTGTTATCGTCGCAATCCTCAATATTAAAAAAAAGGATATAAATTATTCTCCTATAACTTTAATCAGTTCTTTAGCTATCAATTCAGATTTATTATTAACTAACTGTGTGTAATGCTTTACAAGAAAAAGTTATAATGTTATTATTAAAGTAACAATTAAATATACTAATCAAGCAAAGATCTCTAATGCTTGACTGGATCCAGCGAAGAGAGTACCATCCAGGACTTAATTGTCCGGGCTGATGGGCTAAACGTTAGCTGTCGTCGTTTCTATATGTAGGGCGAATACACTGGACCAGCGCTTTTTAAGCGTTGGTTTTTTTGTTTTATGTCCAAAAATGATTTAAAAATTAAATTAAGGTTTCCGAAAAAGATTAATAAAGAAACTCAATTAATAACTAAGCGAATCTTTGAATTATTATTACCTAATAAAGAATTAGTCAAAGAGTTAAAAAAGCTGAATAAAAAACTAAGAAAGAACTCATAGCTTTGACGGTGGTAATTTGCGATTAAATTCTCACTTCATCACCTTTAAAGTTATTAATTATAAAATGAAAAAAAAGAAAATTGGGATGACTATGATTCCAAACAATTTACTTGATAAGGAGATGATAAAAATGAAGGACACCGAGCTAAGGATTGTTTTAGCTGTGGCTCGTAAGACTATTGGCTGGGTTAAAGATTCAAAAACTAAGGCAAGAAAAATTGAAGATTGGATTAGTGCCAGTCAATTTTCAAAACTTACAAGTAGGACTAGTTGGCCTGTTTCTAATGCAATTGATGGCTGTATTAAAAACGGCTGGATAGAAGCAAGGAATATAAAAGGAGAACCATTGGATACTAGAGAAAAAAGAAGACGTATTGGTCGTGGTGGTAAAATCTTTTATCGATTAGGTATGGTATTCTTAGAAGAGTTAAAACCTTTTTACAAAGTAAAGACAAAACAACAAAAGGTTTTTACTAAAAAGGAACAGAAAAGTAAAGACTACAAAAGAAACCCAATAACAAAAGAAAATAATGGCAAAGCCAATATTAATCTTTTCCCTCATAATACTAAGAGTAAGCGAAAGCTAAATCCAGCTGTTGCTATAATTATTGGCTTTTATTCTAATTTAGTACAACAAAAAAAGGGGTTTAAGCCAGAAATTGCTGCAGCTGACGGAAGTCGTATTAAACAGCTTCTTGAAAGGAAAGAATCTTCACTAACTGAAGATGATATTAAAAAAAGACTAGAATGGTATCTTGGTAGTAAAAAATGCAAAGACTTAGAAGATGTATCAATTAAAACAGCTTTATCAGCTCATTCATTAAATCAATACAAGATAGAAGAACATAAAGATCCTTTGTTATATGAATAGGCGATATATTATCGGAAAACCTTGGGAGATCTTAGATTTTTGGCATTATGAGAACCTAGAAAAACCTAGCTCGAATAGCTGAATGAGCTTATATTGGTAAACCTTGGAAAACCTTGGATTTTAAATAATATAATAACTTAATAAAACTTACTGTATTTTTAGTTAGTTTAAATAGGTCCGTTTATAAACTAATAGAATTTAAGAAGTCCAATCCTTTATCTAAGCGGGTTTAAGGGCTAGGGCTATACACCCGTTTTTAAACTTGGGTTATAACGGGTTAAATAGGTAATCCGATATAATACCTCAGCTAGCATAGAAACTATTGGGAGAACCCAAGAGATTAAGTCAGAGGGGGGTAGAATTAGGGGTTAGTGTTTATTTATATATTAAAAAATAGGGGTGGGGGGGGTACCCCTACGGTTGTAATTTCGGATATAGTATTATACACCACACAAATATTTTTTTTAGTTCTAAAGCTATTATTGAGTTAACTTTTAATAAAACAAAGATAAATAAAGAAGAATCTATACTATAACAATTATATGCATCCCGCTTACTCCATAGCGACAATTATGACTTGCTGTTTATCTAAAATACAACTATTATATTAACAAGGAAAATGTATTATATATTGGATTACTATAATCAAATAAAATCTGGGATTCAAACAGAAATAAAGAATGAAAGTGATGAATATATCTTAGGTGCCGACACAAACGAACTCGCAAAATATCACTACGAAAAGAACAAGCTTAGTCCGATTGAATTTGACGCAAAAAGGAAAGAAGATTTAGAGCGTATAAGGTTCAATGAGAGAATTCCGCCAGAACGCAGAAGGTTCACTTTTAACGATGGACAAGATTTTGTAATGGAATCGGAAAAAGTAATTGTAAGAATGCCAATCAAGAAAATCGGTAAGTATACCCCAGTTATAAAAGATTTCACCGGTCCAGGTATGATTCTTAATAAACCAGTTTTTGATATTGGGAACGAATACATATCTTTTGAAATTCAAACAAAAGGATATCAATTTGAATTCCAAGAAGACCGGATAATGAACGAAATAAACAAAGAGAAAGAACGGATAAATAACTGGGCTAATTCCTTAAATCAGAATATAGCACAACAAAATGGAATATTGGAAAGTGAAATTGTTAAGTTTATTCAAGAAAGAAAAGATAAAATAAAATCCGATAAAGAAAAATTGGAATCATTGATAAGAAAAGTAAATATTCCACTAAGGCAGAAGGTGACTATAGCGTCCCAGATAGTTTCTATTGAAGAAAAACCGATTGTTAAAAGAATTAAGCCCTCTGCTGCCTCTCCCGAGGAATATGTTTTAAACAGAGAAAGAGTTCTTGATATTATTGAGATTATTGATAATCAGGGAGACCAATTTGAAAAAACGCCTGAATCTTATAAAATGATGGCTGAAGAAAATCTAAGGGATATCCTGTTGGTAAATCTAAATACTATATTTAGCGGAGCTGCAACAGGAGAGACATTTTCCAAAAAAGGGAAAACAGATATTTATCTAAATATCAAAAAGGGAGCTATTCTAATTATGGAATGCAAGTTCTGGAAAGGAAAAGATTGCTACTGGAAAGCTATAAACCAATTATTAAAATATTTAACTTGGAGGAATAATTTTGGTATAATTATTACTTTTTCAAAAATCAAAGAATTTTCTAAGATACTTTCAGATATAGAAAACATAATCATAAATCACAAAAGCTATATGTCAAATTTCGGCAAAATTAAAGAATCACATTTCAGCTCGCTTCATTATCTCCCCCAAGATAAGAATAAAACAGTTGAAATCCATCATTTGTTTTATAATATATACACGGAATGACACGAATTTTCAACATCCTAATTGCTTTCCTCGCAGGCATAATTGGCTTCGGAATATTATATTTACTCCTTGAGATTATTGCTCAAGTTACTGACCTTGGCATTTATTGGAAAGAGCTTTTCCCGGTACTTTTAATTTTATTTAGTCCGCTTTACGAAGAACTCGGCAAATACTTATCAATCAAAATTTGGAAAATTACCAATCCTTATGCTATTTTCTTTGGTTTAGCTTGGTCAATATTAGAATCTTTTAGTTGGTATATCAATCACGGAAGTATTAATCTTATTAAACGAATTGAACCAACTACAACTCATATCTTAACCTCTATTATTCTGGCTTATTTTATCAAGCGGAAACAGCCCATCAGAGGTTTAATCATAGCAATAGTGATTCATATCATTCATAACATTATTTATTCCTAATTTACCACTCAAGCTGTTCTACTACATAAGAACTATCTTATTTCTCAGGGCATTGATTTTAGTCAATGGGTGGGGTATAGTAAAAATAAAAGGAGTAACAATATGTTTCTTCAAATCGTAGGTGTTATATTAGCTGGAATAGGTTTTTTTGGTAGTATACCAATACTATTTTTTATCGGTGGCTTTATCTGTTTAGCGACTGATATAATGGGTTTTATGTCAGGGAAACTTAAACCTATTTTTCCAGTAATCCTTTATGTTCTCGGCTATTATTATGTAGGTGATTGGAGAGGTGTTTTGCTTGGTTCTGCTGTTGGTAATTTAATTGATGTAATTCCAGTTTTATTATTTTCCCCATCCTCTTTATTTTCTGATGAAGAAAAAGAACAAAATAAATTAAATAACTTAGACAAAAGAATCAATGAAAGAGCAGAGAAAGAGAAACAAGATAACTAAATCAATCATATTTTTTGTATTCGTTATAATTTGGGTTTTTGCCTTAATCTTTCTGCCTGCTTTCATTACAATTAAGTTTAATTTATCTGACGATGATTCTCTTGGTGTTTTAGCTCTTTTATTTTTCATTCCGCTTTTAGCTTTCTTTTATTATCCTCTTAGGGATATCAATTGGAAAGAAATTTTGTCAAAAGAAAATATGGATAACGTTAAAGAGAAAATAAAAAATGTTGCTAGGATGGTATTTGTTTTAGCTATCTATCTCTTTTTCATAATACTTATTATTTGGGGTGTTGTTAATCAATTCTCTTCTAAGAGCTCTAATAGTTATAATAGTGGTTATGAAAGAGATGATGATTATTCTACTGAAAGGTCATATCAAGAATACGGCGACTACGATTGTTCTGACTTTTACAGCCAATATGAAGCCCAAGAGTTTTTTGAATCAGAAGGCGGACCATATGAAGATTATCATAATTTAGATAAAGATGGCGATGGTGTCGCCTGCGAATCTCTACCCTAATTATGAAAGAGAAAATTAAGAAAGTTAAAAAAGTTCTCAAGTATGTTTTAATCGTTCTTGTTGTTATTTTGGTGTTATTGGTTTTAGGCAGTATGGCAGATAAAATAGAGAGGGAAGGAGAAACACTTTCTCTCTTATTCATCATCATTATTCTTAGTTATGTAATATATCATTTCTATAAAGATAAGGAAGGGCTTGAAACAGAAAATTATAATCTCAAAGAAAAGTATAGAGAAGATTTAGAAGAAATGGTATCAATAATTGAAGATTATGTTGAAGATGAAGATGCTGGAATGTTCAAAAATAAGATAGAAGAACTAAAAGAAAAAATAGAATACCTAGAGGAATAATAAAAAATGGAAAAAGAAAGCAAGTTAATTGATTTTATCAAAAATAACTGGATTAAGTTAGTTGTTTTAATCTTTGCGTTTGGGATAGTTTTTTATAATAGTTATTACAATCAGAACGAAGAAGATAATGTAGTGTATGGCAAAATGGGTCAAGTTATTCAAGTTGATGATTATGAAGTTGTTATAGCAGGATTAGTCTGGGAAGACGGAGAAACTAATCACAAAGACAGAGTAGAACATTTTAGAGAGATAAATCTTTCTGTGCCTGATTGGAGTCTTAACTACTATAAAGATACATATAAGATAGTTGTCCCGTTTATTTCTGTCAAAAATCTGAATAAAACAGATAAGTTAAGATTTGACCCAGCGTATTTTTCTTTAGTAACTGAATCGGGTTTTCAATATAAACATAAACAACCACGTAGTCTTTACGAAGGAGGAACGTTAATAGGTGGAGAGATTGATGCTGGATATGTGGCAAGTGGTTGGTATGGTTTTGAAATTCCAAAAGGATATAACGAGGGAAATAGAATCTATTTTAGTATTGAGTTTCCAGAAACAGAGAAAACAATACTTATAGAAGCATATTTACCTTTGTAATAAAATGGGAAACAAACTTAAAAAGTATTCAATCATCTTAGGAGGTGTTTTAGTGGTTATTTTAATCATTGCTTTTTCAGGTGGTGATGAGATTAAAGATAGTCAAAAGGTCAACCAAGAGGCAAATGTTATCCAAACAATACAAGATACCGAACAGGATCAAGAGACCGAGCCAGCTGAACCAGCATCACGACCTACACTTGATGAAATCTTTGATGAGCCAACGCCAGCACCGACTCCAAAATACACTTGTTCTTATAATGCTTACAACTGTGATGATTTTTCTACACACAGACAAGCTCAAGAGGCATATGAATATTGTGGAGGTATAAATAATGATGTCCACGGGCTAGACCGAGATAAAGATGGGTCAGCTTGTGAGACATTGCCTTAATATGAAAAATTTTTTAGAGCACGATACAAAATATGATCCCGATAAAAATTATGTAAGATTGAGATTTATGATATGGGTTATTTTAGTTGGTGTTGTGGCTTTAGAATGGTTAAACGGGGGAAGTATTAGAGAAGTAGGATATAGGGCTTTTATGGGTATTTTAGTATTTACTTTTATCGGCACTATTCTTTCTGATTTATCGGAGTAAATAAAATATGGAAGAAAAAACTAAACAAAAAGAATTATATTATCCACCACTTGAACCGGAGCAATCAGTTGCGAGTAAATTCATAACAGCTATTGTTATAATTGGCATTATTTTACTTGGAGTTTGGATTTTATCTTGGTTGTATCCTAATGGTAATAGTCCTAAAAATTTACCCGATAGTGATTCGTCGTATAATTATGATGGGCATCTTTAATTTTCTTAAAGAATAATATGAAAAGAAAAACTAAAACAATTTTGATAATTTTAATAGTTACCGTATTTGCCTTGTCTTGTCTTGCTTATGTATTTAGATTTGTGATTGATTACGGGTGTGCTTCTCCTAAACTTTATTCTAACGACAAAGAAGCAACAGGGTCAGCACGAATATTCTCAACATCTTTTCTCGGAGTGCGTTGTGTGTTATGGAATAAGATGTTTCAATTTCAAGAGAATTTTTAGAAGTTAGTCAGAGCAGTTTGGGAAATTGATAAGAAGAAAAAAGTAATAAATAAAGGATGATAGAGCCCAAAAAAACTATTGAATATATCACCTTGTTTTCTATCCTATCTTTTGTGTTTGGTTTTTTTATATGGAATATTCACCTTAATAGATTTGGTTTTTCTGAATCAAAGATAATACAGACAAAGTTTATATTAACTGGTGCTTTTACTGTTTTATTTGTTGCCTTGATCACCCTTATCGTTATACTTAGATTTCAGAAATTGTTTAAATCGTATTCAGAACAACCCTACAAGGTATTGGTAACTTTTGTAATTTTGCTTTTTTTTTACATTCTTTTTATTTTCCCCTTTTTTGTTCCAGCTTGGCTTGGCGGTGGGATGCCTCAAACTTTATCTATCATCGGTTCGAAAGAACAGATTGATGAGTTGGCAAAAATTACAATTCCAAGAGGAACTGGTAGTGAAGTTCAAACAGGAATGATGTGTATAGCTTATGAGAATGACGATAGTTTTATTGTTTTATTGAATGACAGGATTTTACAGTTAGAGAAAGAAAACATTGGAGGTTTTGCGACTTTATCTCGGGAGGATAGAAAAAGCTTTCGTAAAACTTGTAGAGTATTATCTGCTAGATGGTTATTTCCTTTGAGTTGGTGGAATTTCGCATTTAGATTTGGCTTTGTCCGCGACTACATATATAGCTTACCAGAAGCTAACTGTAAAAAAGTGGAATATCTCCAAAATTAAAAGTGAGGATAACCATGAGAGTTTGATGTTAATATAGGATTTGAATCGGGTTGACCTTAGTTTAAGAGGATTATAAAATATCGTATATAATTAAATTAGCTAAAATGATGTAGCATTTCGGCTAAACATTTGAATATTTTTATCTTTTTGATAAAATAATATTAACCGTCGTGCTACATCACGGCGGTTTTTGATTTTATAGGACCATTAACGCTTATATAGTATAGAAAAATAATTAAACTAAAAAAGAAAGGCGGTGATAAAAATGACAAAACAAGATTTTTTAGAGTTATCAACACAAAAAGAGAAAGAATTATTTAATCCAATTATTAGTGGGAGCTGTGATAATGCTAATCTATTAGAGAATCTTTCTGCTGCTTTTATAGATTCAATGCAAAGGATTCAAAGAAAAGAAGGTGGAATAGATAGAAAATCTATAACTACTTTAGTTGCTGGGATGTTAACCAGTTGGGAACTTAAGGATGTAATCAAAGAAGAATTAATGTAATAAAGAAGGGATAATCAAATGAATAAATTTCTCCATATAGTAATTCTATTAAAAAACAAAAAGAAAGGAGGTGAGGAAAAATGAAAATAGCTATTTATGCTAGGGTCAGCACAGCTGATCAAGAAGTTGAGAATCAGCTGATTCAATTAAGAGAATATTGCGAAAGACAAAGTTGGGATATTTATCGGGAATATATTGATGTTGCAAGTGGAGCTGATAACGGTCGTGAACAATTTAAGCAACTTTTTTTAGAAATCAAACAGAAGAGGTTTGATATTTTGCTTTTTTGGTCATTATCTAGATTTAGCAGGTCAGGTGTTCTCTTCACCTTGAATAAGTTGAACGAATTAACTCAATTTGGGGTTAATTGGCATAGCTATACTGAGCCATATCTATCTAGTATTGGTCCCTTTAAAGATTCTATCATTAGTATCTTTGCTACTTTAGCTGAACAAGAGAGAATCCAGCTAAGCGAACGGACTAAAGCAGGGTTATTAAGAGCTAGAGCAAATGGCAAGGTCTTAGGACGGCCAGCTGGGTTAAGGGATAAGAAAAAGAGGAAAAGAAAGTATTGGAAAAAACCATGTCAAGTTTTCTAAAATTAAAAAGTTAAAAAATAGGGTAAAAAAGTCAATAAATAAGCCATCGTCTATAAAAAAACTGTTAAAATTTGTCAACTGGTAAAAATCAAAGTCAAGTGCTTAAGGAATAAAAATCGCATAGATAAGCCAAAAATATTACTTGCAAGTCAATATTGACGAAGTATTTTATAAATATCAGAATTAAGTTAGCAGGGGGTAGTCGTCCTGTTTAGTTTAATTTTAAAAAAAATAATTATATGGTTAAGAAAAAAATAATAAAAGAAAGTTATTGGGTTAACATTGATATGTATGATAATCCTTTGTGTAAAAAGTGTTATGAATGGAATTATCCAGAGGTCAAGCTTTATTCTTGTAAAACAGTTGATCCAATCGAAAAGTGTTATTGTGCTATTTGTGGGAAAATAATTAAAATAAAGAATTAAAAATAAAAAGTAGGTTGATTAATACCCAACCTACTTTTATTAAAAATATGAAAGAAATCATCGCTTTATATGCGAGAACATCAAGCGAGAAAGAAAAAGATAGTTCTGAAATGACCATTGATTCACAGGTTAAGGCAATCAAAAAATCATTTCCTAGTGTTAAACATAAATATCTTGATCCTAATGTAAGTGGAACATTACCACCAAGAAGAAGACCTGGAATGAGAAAAATGTTTGAAGATGCCGAAAAAGGTTTATTTAATGTTGTGGCTTTTCATAATCCCACTCGGATAGCTAGAAAGGCTGGTATCCATATTTTTGTAATAGATAGGTTAAAGGCACTAGGAATTAAAGTGGAGTTTGTTGGTCAAAGTAATGAAGATACACCAGCTGGAAGATTGTTACTTAATCAACAAGCTGGTTTTTCTGAGTATGAGAGAGAAATAATAGTTGATAGATTAGCTAGAGGACGAAGAAACAAATTGGATAACGGAAAATTTTTAGGATGCAAAGCTCCATTTGGATATAATTATCTTAAAGAAAAAGGAGAATTAGTTGTTAATAAAGATGAAGAAAAAAAGGTTAAGTTGATTTATGATTTATTTCTTGAAAAAAGGGTGGTTCATCAAGTGGCAAAAGAGTTAAGCAAAAGAAGACTTAGGGCTAGAGCAACAAATAATTGGCATCATAATCAAGTTAGGACGATCTTAACAAAAGAAGTTTATATCGGAAATTTCCATTTTAATAGACTTCAATCTGTGACAGATGAAGAAACAGGAAAAGTTAAAACTACAATTAGACCAAGAGAGGAATGGATTATAATTAAGGTGCCAAAGATAATAGATGAGAAAGTTTTTAAGCAGGTGCAAAAAATCTTAAAGAATAATACCCTTAAGTATCAGAAAAAAACCAAACATTTTTATCTTCTACAGGGATTAATAAGGTGTGGTAATTGTGGTTGGCGTTATGGTGGCCATTTGGCTGGTAGTGGGTATGTAAGTTATTCTTGTAATAAAAGTCATTTTGCCAATGTTTATGGTGATGGAAAATGCTGTAACCGATATGTTAGTGTTGGTAAATTGGATAAGTTAATCTGGGATAAAATTAAAGACATAGCTAATGACCCCAATGTGATTAAGGAGTATATAGGTGAGCAAGTTAAGATATTAAATAAGGATAGTGAGTTAGCTGAAGAAACAATCAAAAAACTAGAAACCAAGATAGAAGGTCTTAAGATTAAGAAAGAAAGATACCGTGAAATGTATGCCGATGATCAAATGCCTAAAGGAGAAGCTTATAAGAAAATAGATGAACTTAAAGCTGAAGAAGATAACTTAAATTCAAGCATAAGAGATACAAAAGAGAATTTAGGACAAGTATTAAATGCACCTAAGACAATAAAGGAAGTTGAAATGTTTTGTGAATTAGCTAAAAAGCGGATAGGTAATTTTGATGATAAACAAAAAAAAGAATTTGCTAATTTAGTGGTTAAGGAAATTGTTATTACAAGAGAAAAGGAAACTGATCCAGCTCAGATTCTTATCAATTTTAGAATACCACAGCTGAATTCAGTTATAGGGGAAGAAAAAGTATTCTTAAAGCTGTATTTCTGGGAGATAGATTTGGACTTTCTAATCAATTAAAAGAAAAATTAAATATATCTGGGACAAGACATATTGTCGCTATTTCTGGGATGCACATGATTATTAT
>Ga0180009_10005617_pt1 | contig 13420 bp, 16 predicted proteins | sample OS_PC_MetaG_FD_123537 | JGI IMG/M metagenome (GOLD analysis project Ga0180009, IMG submission 123537) | Groundwater microbial communities from the Aspo Hard Rock Laboratory (HRL) deep subsurface site, Sweden - OS_PC_MetaG | ecosystem: Environmental > Aquatic > Deep subsurface > Groundwater... | reverse complement strand
TGGTATAGCGAGAGACATGTTCCTGACCTGCTTAAATTCAAGGGGGTTAAAAGGGTAACCCGTTACAGGGGTTTGCATCCTGACGGAGAATATCCCAAATTCCTGACAATCTACGAGTTTAATAACCGACAGGATTTCGAAGCATATTATACCAGCCCTGAACGCGCCACTGCCGCCGAAGACTGGATTAAGATACAGAAGGAACTAGGCGCATCACTGAAGTGGAGTGTTCAATTCGAAGTTATAGAAACCTGGCAAAGATAATTCCTGCTCCAGAGCAGTATTAGCATAACCAGTAATCAAGCCGATCTACCTAAAGAATGGAAGCCTAGCTACGTGAATATGACGAAGGGGGTCAGTTATGTTAGTAAAGGACATCATGACCAAGAATGTGGTCACGGTACCGAGTAAAACTTCTATTGGTGAAGCTAAGAAAATCATGAAGGAACGCAAATTTCGCCGCTTACCAGTGGTGGATAAGGGCAAACTGGTAGGCATAATCACTGAGGACAGGCTTGACCATGTTTCTCCTTCAACTACCGCTCCCCTTCTCTGGCAAATCAGCTACCTGATATCCCACACCACTTTGGGAGATATCATGATAAAAGATGTGGTCACTATTGAACCTGAAGCAACTATAGAACAAGGTGTTGCCATAGCCCAGTCTCGCAGGGTAGGAGCATTGGTTGTGGTTAAAGATGACAAGGTTGTGGGTATTGTTACCACGAATGACTTTTTCTACAACGTTGTAAACCCGGTGCTGGGTTTAGGACAATCCGGCACACGGATTATTGTGCCCGGGGGTGGCGATGGCAAGTCGACTGAGAAAATCATCGCCGGCATCAACAAATTGGGTGTGGGAATAAAAATGTTGTGGGTAACAACCTCTCCTGCAACCAAGAAGAATGACATCGTCATTCAGCTAGACACTGAGGATGCTACTGAGGTTATCACAAAACTTCAAGGTCTGGGTTATTCAGCTAGTGTGAGAGCTCGCTAACTCTCAGGATAGCCTTAAGTTCTACAAAGCTCCGTAGAGCCCACCTAATCAAGGTAAAATCGCCACCCACAAGCCCACTGGTCAGGATGTTCATCAGGAGGACAACCCACACATTCAGTTTTTATTTTGGAATCTATAGTCCTGGCAAATGTTATATACTCAACTAGTCCTGCAGATTTACAAGGATATTCTTCCAAGCCTCTGCGCTTTCTTGCCTCCTGAACCCTGCAAGTCACCATCTTAAAAATCAGTTCTTTTTCTCTCTTCTCAATAGTTTGCTTATTTATACGAGCATAAAGCCGAAATTTCAAAGCCTTCTCAAGACCATCCAAACCCCCTTGGTCGGGAATATCAAGGAAAGATTTTATCATGCTTGCTTCTAAAGGTGAATACCTTGTCATGCAGGTGTCGTTACACCTTTTACTAGTGTACATATCATGCCTATTTTCCACAGCCTGGAACCATACCCCATCATTAGCTAGCCAGTTAATGGACATAGCATCTATTAAGTCTATTAACTTTTTCTTTGGCATGTTAACAAGTTGGAGCGGCAGGCCATTTTCAACCTCAAAACCTAACACTTTAGACAAGCGATTAATATAAATAGGGAATATCTTAGTGGAGACTTTCTCCTCGATTAGCACCGCCTCTTCTAGTCCTAATTGGTGTTGAACTTCATTAAACCAAATACCATAATGCAATATTGCCCGCCGGATAACATCTACTATAAACTGGGCTAGTTCACTTTGGTTTAATTCTTCCAAGCCGTCTTTATTACGCATTCTTACACCCCTCCAGTTAATAAAACATAATAAAAGGATAATAGCATCTTCGGCAAGTGGAAGCCGTCTGGCGATTATCCGATTTAAGACTTCTCACTCATGTAACTCTTTATGAATATAGCGAGATATTGAGAGTATACGCTAGATACCAATACCATTTAGTATTTGTCTCCTTGCATCTTAGCGAGTTACATCTATAGTAAACACCGTATCCTAGAAGCGTAGATAGCAGAGCAGTTTTATTGAGGTTTAAGGTGTACTTTTCAAGCATTTATGTAAAATCATGCGTAAATCAACCCTCTCTCTGTTCTTCTTGATAGGCAATCTTATAGATGCTATAATGCCGCAACCTATCTTGTGCCTCGCATTACCTGTGAACCTATTACAAAACTACCAGAGTCCAGCGGTTTAAATCAAATACTATCAACATATGGAAGACGATATGGGCGATAATGTGAGTAAAAAATCGGTATTACTTATTACTACACTGGCTGTTTTTCTTACCGCTTTTATGGGGTCCTCCATCAATATTGCACTTCCCACAATTGGAAAAGAGTTAGCGATGGATGCCGTCTTACTAAGTTGGGCCGTTACCATCTATCCTTTAGCTGCTGCTACCTTTCTTGTTCCTTTCGGCAGAATCGCAGACATATACGGCAGGAAGAGAATTTTCACATATGGCATACTACTTTACACTTTATCATCTCTCCTTCTGGCAATTTCAACTTCTAGCGCAATGCTTATAACATTACGATTTTTACAGGGAACTGGGGCTGCAATGCTCTTTACTACTGGGGTAGCAATTCTCACCTCAGTATTTCCTCTTGGTGAGAGGGGTAAAGCCTTGGGAATAAATCAGGCTGCCGTTTATTTAGGGCTTTCTTTGGGCCCATTTATAGGCGGATTGCTGACACAGCATTTTGGATGGAGGAGCATTTTTGGAGTTATTGTACCTCTGGGCTTAATAATCATTACCTATACTTTTCGCAAACTGAAAGGTGAGTGGGCTGAGGCAAAAGGAGAAAAGTTTGACATTATCGGTTCCATAATCTACGGTCTTGCGCTTGTAGCGACAATCTATGGCCTTTCCCTTCTACCAACGATTTTAGGAATATGCATGGTTCTGATTGGCGTCTTGGGAGGCTTAGCATTCATCCGGTGGGAAACAAAGGTGCCAAGTCCTGTTTTAGACATACGTCTCTTTAAGAATAACATTCTGTTTGCTTTTTCTAACCTGGCAGCATTGGTAAACTATAGCGCAACATTTGCCGTAACTTTCCTCTTAAGCCTTTATTTACAATATATAAAAGGGTTCGGCCCACAAGATGCGGGTTTTATTATAGTATCAATGCCTGCCGTGCAAGCTATTTTTTCACCTGTTGCCGGCAGGCTTTCAGACAAAATTGAACCCAGGATAATTGCCTCAACAGGTATGGCATTAACTACCGCAGGGCTTACTCTTCTACACTTCTTGGACCAAAACACCACAATTGTATTCATTCTGGTTAGTTTGTTTATCCTCGGTTTTGGCTTTGCCCTATTTTCTTCGCCCAATGTAAACGCAATCATGAGTTCTGTGGGAAAGAAATCTTATGGTGTAGCATCAGCAACGTTAGCAACAATGCGACAGATTGGAATGACGCTTAGTATGGGAATCGCTACTCTGATATTTGCCTCATATATTGGTACGGTAGAAATTACTCCTCAATACTACCCGTCCCTTTTAAATAGTGTAAGAATGGCATTTATTATCTTTTCCGCTCTTTGCTTCTGTGGTATATTCGCATCAATTGCAAGAGGAAAAGTTAGGTAAGAATCTTTAGTTAACTTCGTATGTAGTTACACCTAACAATCGAAGGTCTTTCGGGGAAAAAACTTTATTAAGGCTTATGGTTAAACCCCTCCCCAACAAATTCACCTGAAAACATTCGAGGGATAGCTATATATTAGAGGAGATACGAGACAGGGTGAATAATAGTGACACAGAAGTCCTTGCAGAAAAAATACGAGAGGAGGAACAAAAAATCGGAGAAATAGAAAGGAGTGACAGTTCTGGGTTCATCAAGGGATTGTGGTTGCGATGCTGTTACAATACCCTCCACGAACTGAAACTGCTTTTGAGTATCAAAACCGAAGTAGGTGAGATAAGGAATTTGAATTTTTATTTGAGCAAATTTCAGGTCTCGTAATGTTATAGATATTTTTCTTCACTTAATTATGAAACAAGAACCCATTGGGACTTCATAAAATAATTTGTAATTGTTTTTTTCTAAAAATTCATCAACAGCCTTTTTAGCCCCTGGAAATTGAGTTATTCCATAGTCATCACATACAATTACTCCATCTTTGACTAATTTAGGATAAAAGAAATTTAGACTATCCAATGTTGGTTCATATAAATCCACATCAATATGCACGAATGAAAATTGCCTATCTTAAAAGGTTCCCAGAAATTTTTGTCTACTAATGTATATTCTTGTTTCCCTTTTTCTGCAAATGTTACATCATATCCAACTAAAGAGAAGGTTTTCTTAATAGCCGATTTAGTCAATGATTTAATCATTTTTCTCTACTTTTGATTTGTGAATTGGTGAACATATTTTATTTGGGATTTCCCATTTCAATTCACAATGAGGCAGCCTGACCCTTATCGCTCGTGTTACAAATAATATATCCATGGCACCTAGTTGTCAATAACCGTCTCTGAGCACTACAGTACCCAGAATCCTCATCTATTTGCGCTGTCCAAGCTCTCCACTGGAAACAATCCAAATTTGGTTTTATTCAAGTTCCGAAATAAACAGTGCTTCAAGCATACCGTTTTTAGAGTTTGGGACAGATGGAACTAATTGGCAAAGGGTATATCTGGGGACTTATACAGGCACAATAGCCAATGAGGTTACCCTTTGTTTAAGAGGGTCGAGCCATAATTACTACTATACAACAACCGCGATCCCTGCTGGCTGGAACTTATTATCCTTTGTTTGGAACGGCAGTAGCCAAGACATTTATGTAAATGATGTTGCACAAACAGTATACACCTATAAACCTTACACCACTCCGTGGAATGGAACCACCAGTTTGATTATAGGCAAATTAGGTGCTAGTTATCTTCATGGCGGGGTATCCATATTTCGGGTTTATAATCGGGGTTTGACTAGCATTGAGGTTCAGAACATCTTTAACCAAGAAAAACATCTATTCGGGATGTGAGTAGGACAGAATACTATCACGCCATCGTGTACCCAAGCTACATTAAACTCGCCAATGAATATTGCCTCCTCCCGTTCCGTAACTGCATCTTTAACAGCCTCTTCTTTGGAAACTGGTATTCCCAAAGTAGCTGCCGGCTCGTGTCCTGCTTCACTCTTCTTCATTTGTTCGGTAGGGGGCATAGGGTACTCGCTTTCCAAGTCTAATTTCTGCTCACAATAGTACTGCTCCGCGATGGTGCTGATACTTACCATGCTACGATCATGTCTCAGGTTACTCTTGCACTTACGTGGTAAGTTGGCAAATATTTCTTCGTACTTTCTTAAGATATCTTCTGCTATGCCCATTTACTTTCTCTTCTTTTTTTCACGAACCCTGATATCTCTCCTTATCTGTGCCTCACGATTTCGCCGTATTTCCTCATCTGTATCTAAGGTAAGCGGAGGCACGACTACAGGACTACCATCCTTATCAAGGGCAACATATGTCACATAAGCCGTAGCTGTATGCCGAACTTCGCCAGTCATTAAGTTTTCAGACTCTACACGAACACCTATCTCCATCGATGTTCTCCCAACCATATTCAGACTGGCTTTAAGCGTGACAAGGTCTCCAACAAAAACAGGATGATGAAAATTAAGATGGTCGATAGAGGCTGTTACCGCATTTTTTCTTACGTGCCTAGACGCAACTGCACCTGCTGCCGAATCTATAAGTTTCATTATGACACCACCATGCACATTACCAGCTCTATTTACATCCTGAGGGGTCATTACTTGTGTCATTATGAGACTGCTATCTCTAACTCTTTTTGCTTCCATTTCGTTCTCTCCCTCCCTAATCTACATAGCAATATCCGCCATAGTCAAGATAGACATCTTTCACCCATAGTTGCTTTACTAACTAGAATCGAGTAAAGTCAAATAAACCTATGATTTATTGTTTAAAAGTATCTACTATTATATAACCCAGATGTATAATTTTGAAAGGCCCTAGAAAGTGCTCATTTTGGACAAGCAGGCACTTAAGCTATCAATGGGTAGGAAAAAGCAAAGGTTCTTCTATGGCTATATTATAGCTGGAATTGGCTTCTTTCTCATACTGATAGGAGCGGCGATAGTAACTAGTTATAGCGTTTTTTTCAAGCCGTTAGCAATCGAATTCGGCTGGACAAGGGCAATGACATCTGGTGCCTACGCAATGTGCTTTTTTCTGGGTGGTCTTCTAGGCATTCTCACCGGCAGATTGACTGATAGATTTGGTCCTAGACTATTAGTTACAGCCTCTGGATTTCTTTTAGGCTTGGGCTGTTTGCTGATGTCACAGACTAACACAATCTGGCAGCTATATCTGTTCTTCGGGGTAATGGTAGGAGTGAGCCAAGGTTGTAGACTCGTTCCTATTATATCTACGGTGAGTAGATGGTTTATCAGCAGAAAGGGGCTGATGACGGGCATCGTAACGTCCGGGGTAGGTTGTGGTCAAGTAATTGGACCCATCCTCGCTAGTCAGTTAATTACTAATTATGGCTGGCGTACTTCCTATATCATTATGGGCCTTGTGGCTCTGGTAGCAATTGTTATAGCTGCACAGTTTCTCAGGCGCGACCCAAGTAAAATGGGGCTGTTACCATACGGAGATAGAGAGTTAAATCAAGAAAAAGGTCTGGCTCCAGAAGATGAAGACCTTTCTTTTCGGGAAGCAGTTAATACCAAGCGACTTTGGACGCTTTCAACTATATATTTCTGCTTTGGCTTTTTCGCAGTTGCTATTTCTTTACACATTGTACCTCATGTCACCGACTTGGGGATTTCGATAGTTAGTGCTGCCGCTATCCTTTCTACTATTGGTGGGATGAGCATTGCTGGCAGGATTGGCACGGGTAGTGTTGTGGATAGGATTGGCGGTAAGCAGTCACTTATTATCGTCTTTATTCTGGCGACAGCTGCTTTGTTCTGGCTGCAATTTGCCAAAGAGCTGTGGATGTTCTACCTGTTTGCCATCATCTTTGGCCTTAGTTGGGGAGGTTCGGTAGCATCGCAGGCGCCCATATTGGCTGAGTCCTTTGGGATGAGAGAACATGGTGCTATTCTGGGACTAGTTATCTTCAGTGTTTCACTTGGAGGCACTATTGGTCCCCTCTTGGCTGGCCACTTGTTTGATGTTATTGGTAACTATCAGTTAATTTTCCTAGTTTTTACTATACTCAGTCTCACAAGTCTTATACTAGCATTACTATTAAAGCCCACTAAGAAACGAAGGCATTGCTGAGAGAAGTTCCCTTGAAGGCTTATGGTTAAACCCCTCCCCAACAAATTCACCTGAAAATATTTGGCAGCTTCCCTCGCTTTCTCATGTCTTTTTAGTGTCTCATAACTCCCAAAATCAGCCCTGTTATTCCGCTGTTTATCAGCGAATCAGCGTCCGAATAGATTAGCTCGTTCTCAACCATTTTCTCGCCTAAATAGACACAAAGTACTACCTAACAGATTACCAATGATGGATACTCTTCCATTTTCAAAACCTTTATCCTTTTAATAAGGTGGTGATGTTACAATGACTGTGAACAGTAACTTTGAATCACTCACTTCTGCAATGAAGGCGAAACTTGACCCTGGTAGCCGAATCTTGAGTAGTGATGAATCAATCTATAATTCTACAGCGAGAAATCCTGACCAAAATAACATTAGTGCGAGTTCGCCATCTGACACAGTGAAAAAACCTACTGATATCATTCCTATACTGCAAGACCTACAGGATACATTTCAAGCCCTACAGGACAAATTGCAAGCTCGATAGAACAAGCCCTCAACTCAGCAAGTGGACTACTTAGTAAGCAATAACTATCGCCGTGCAGCCTAGCTTTTATCCTCTTATACCTCATTACGCTACTTAAATAAGAATAACCTTGGCTATATTACGGCTTTGAACCACACCCAGAATGCGATAAAAGTCACATACAAAATCTACATCTATTCGTATAATATCAATTAAAGAGTGCCTGACTGTACCAGATAAGGGTAAAGGAAGTAACATGGCTGTTGTTAAGTTTAAAAGTTGCCCTCGATGCCAAGGGGATGTCTTTCTTGATAGCGATATGGATGGCTGGTATGAACAATGTCTCCCATGTGGCTATCGGCGGGACCTTAAGAGCTTAGAAGAGTTTTATGAGACCACGGTTGAAAATGAAATCGACCGCACCTAAAAATGGGCTCACCTCATGCATAAGCCCTCCGATAAGCACTAAAGCATTCACACCCTATTATAAGTCTTGGAAGGAACGATATAATCTAACCACTCGTATTAACAGCAGGACATGAGGGTAAGCTAATCACAAAGCTCACCCGTCATATATTTATAATCGTTATCGCTTCGTTCAGCTTCGCTTCTCTTGAATATCACTGCGCTTCTTTTCTATATCTCTTCATTTCTCTTCTCTTCTGGCACCTTCAACGGTACCATTATGCGCCCTCGTACAAGATTATGAGCTTATTCCCTGCCATTAGATCTAATGCCCATTCAATATCCTCAATTGTAATCTCATCAATACATGGGGCAACTTGTTGTTTAACCACCTTTGACTTTCCTGGTACTCTCCCCTGAGAATCACAGTGGGTAATAAGCAAAATGTTAGGCAATTGTGGACTTTCGTGTTAAAATGGTCTAAAATCGTATCTACGCCAGCGTAGCTCAGGGGTAGAGCAGCGGTTTCGTAAACCGCCGGTCGATGGTTCGAATCCATTCGCTGGCTCCACCTAGATTTAGTGGTTGACTGTGTGGCTTACGCAAGATGTAGGACCCGCAGTTTTTTTAGCCCAAAATAAACTGCGGGTCGTTTCCACATCAACGAGGGGTCAAGTCAATATCAATTTTGGGTCAACGATTTTTGACCCGGCAAGGAGGCTTGACTATGATGAAAACAAAAAGGTTGGTGTGGAACCAGGTGGACAAATCAAAGATAACACTGAACAGTTTGGTAGAAGAGTATCTTCTAGTATGTCGCACTGAAGGAAAAAGCCCTAAGACTCTCAGAGGCTACAGGGAGAAGCTGGGAAGATTCTCCCGCTGGCTTGAAGGAAATCTAGGTGACTTTACTCTTCAGGCCGTACGCACATATGTTGGCGAACTTCAAAGAGCAATGAAGTTTGAAGGACACCCCTATAATCCGGTTCAGGATAAAGGACTTTCCAGCGTAACCATAAAGGGACACGTCGTTGTAATAAAGGGCTTTGCAACCTGGCTCTATGAGGAGGAATACACTGGCGAAAATGTCCTTGCTAGGCTCAGGCCACCCAAAGCCACCAGAAAAGTAATGGCAACCTTATCTGAGACAGAGATAAATAGAATTCTCTCTTCTATTGAACAAGACACGTTATCCGGATATCGGAACACAGCTGTCGTACTACTGTTCTTAGATACGGGGCTTCGTTGTGCAGAGTTAGTGGGACTCAGGATGGATGATCTTTTTCTCGCAGACCAGTGTCTGAAGGTAATGGGGAAAGGCCAGAAGGAGAGGATAGTACCGTTTGGGGGATCGAACAGCAAGGGCTTACTGCGATACTTGAATTTGAGGCCCCAGATCAATAGCTGTAGTAGTGTGTTCCTCAATCGCGACGGCGGACCTTTCACTGAGAATGCCGTGAAGATGGTCTTTGAACGGCTGGCCAAAAAAGCTAGTGTACCACGCCTTCACATTCATCTGCTTAGACATACGATGGCCACGAATTATCTACTGAGTGGTGAGAATCCTATAAAATTGCAACGTATTCTAGGCCATGAGACTCTGGAGATGACGCGTAGGTATGTTGACATGGTAGCGGTACAGACAGCAGTGACAGAATCGAAACAGTCACCGGTTGACAGAATGCGCCTGAAAAAGGTATTAGGTAAATAACTTAAAGCTATTGGGGAAAACGATCAGGGGTTCGAAACCTGTACGGCCTACTTGATTAAAGCTAATTCATAGCTAACTCAAAGCTATACAAAACCACCCGCAAAGCAGGGTGGTTTTTCTTTTTAGCCGATAGTGACCCCCTGATTCGTCTAAGAATATTCTGCCGTATCACCCCTCTTACTTGCCCGCTGGACAATTTACAGGAAAGGCAGGCAAGTACAAAATGAAGAGTAGAAGACGAAATCTGCATTGGGGTGATCTTAATATGGCGGAACTGGAACTGGGGAAGTTAATCCTGCATTTTGAGCAATCCAATAAAGCTGAAGGCAAGTCACCCAAGACCATAACTTGGTACACAGAGATGATTGCCGGCTTTACCAGGTTTCTCACCGGCACAGGCAGAAGACCGGTGCTGGCCGAATTTGATATCTCGGCAGTACGAGAATTCATAATTCATGAGCAGGAAAGGGGTTTATCCCCCTACACTGTACAGGGCAAAGTAAGGGCGCTAAAAGCCTTCGCCTCCTGGCTCTTCAATGAAGGCTACACCACAGACCACGTTCTCTATAACCTCAAAATGCCAAAAGCACCACAAAATCTTATTGAGCCCCTGACCACTGCTGAAATTGACCAACTGGTGAAGATTCAGAATCCTTTAACAGCATTAGGCTGCCGTAATATTGCCATACTGGTACTATTTCTGGATACCGGGCTCAGGGTTAGCGAGTTATGCGGATTACACGCTGACGATGCTCATATCGAGGAAGGCTATCTCAAGGTAATGGGTAAAGGGGCAAAGGAGAGGGTCGTGCCTATCGGTGGTCTTGCCCAGAAAATGCTGTGGCGCTACATCATTCACTTTCGACCAGAGGACTCAATAGAGGCTGATAACTATGTTTTCCTGACCCTGGATGGTAAACCACTGTGTCCTAATGCCGTCAAATTGCTACTGAAGCGATGGGGGAAGAAGGCAGGGGTGCCGAGGTTGCATGCTCACCTTTGCCGCCATACCTATGCTACCAACTTCCTAAACCATAAATGCGGTGATGTCTTCCGGCTGCAGCAGATACTCGGACATACCACACTGGAAATGGTGCGAAGGTATGTACACTACGCCTCAACTCAGGCCATGATCAATGGCAGACCGTCTTCCCCTATGGACCATATGGGTATCAGAAGACTGAACGGATACAAGATTGACCAGGTGTTGAGGAACAATCATAAAAGATCCGGTAAAGACAGCTTTCCTGGGTATAACGACAGAGGCATGGTAAGACGAAATGACCGGTAAAAAGATATTAGTGGGCAGGCCGAGGCTTTCTGTTGATTTTGCGATAGTTTTGCGCTTGCGTGATATTGATAATTTAGGCTGGTCGCGGATGGCTGAGGCTTATCGGGAAATAAGCGGCCAGTACATGAGCCGGGACACCATGAAGCGCAGATACCTGGAAGCAAAAGCGCAGGAAGTTACCACAGCAAATAGCACGGATTAAAGGCCCTGTTTATATGAGCACAATACACCCATCTTCCCCTTTGCTCTCAGGCTGGAAGCAGGAAAGTAGCACTATGGAAACAAGGCTGACGCCCAGGATAGCAGCAATGATAATCGGCGGCCTAGAGCAGACGGTGGACCGGAGAAGATGTAGGAAACAGGGCTAGAGCAATGAAGGCGTACTTAGAACCTGATGAAGTAACTATGATGGAGAAGGCAGCGTCCAATCTGCGGGACAAACTGCTTATCCGGATACTCTTCCACCTGGGCTGCCGAGTTACTGAAGCTTTGGGCCTCACTGTGGATGACATAGATTTCAGCCGTGCACTTCTAACCATCAAGCATCTGAAAAAGCGGCTTAAGCTGTCCTGCTCTAACTGCGGAACAAGGCTTGGGGCAGATCATACTCCCCAACGAATTGTGCACCTCACCGGAACCCGTTAGGCTATATTTTAGCCTAATTAGAAGGAGTCTACAGCCTAGAAGTAATATACATGACGTACTGTTTAATAGACTTGAAGACCTTGACAGGTTTAGAAGAGATGGTATAATGCACTTAATAAACCGTATACGAACTTCACATATGTGCTTCGTGAACGTTTAGACGATTAAATGTATTAGTTCATTACCATCCCGTGAGAATAAGTGTCAAATCAATAAGCACTGCGGTATACGAACATAATAGGTTTAGCGGAGGTTTTAACAATATTCTCTATGCACTACCCATATTTCTTTATCCTTCAGTGGGGAGCCTAGGGATTCAATCGTTCTTGGGCTCCCGCGTTATTCTCCCGACACATCCAGCGTATTATTGCTTAGTGAAATGTATCGATCGCAAAGGAATAGTGAGTCATTGGTAAGTGGCATAGGATTTACTGAACTTAGCCATAGAATGTAGGCAGGAAATGATTTGAGACGTCCCTCTAGAGGAAGGTATGAAAAGGGTTATTAAGGATTACGCAAAGGAGTGAAAATGAAAATCTGGTATCAAAGTTACTCAGCAATAGGCTTTGACCCGAGGTGGAAGAATTATGAAGACTCTCTCAAAAGATATGTCCAGAAAGTAGCTAGACCGGATACCAAAGTCGATGTCTATGGGGTTGAAAAAATGGCTCCAAGGATGGTTGAATCCGACTATATTCAGTATCTACACATATCGCAGGTCATAGATAAAGGTCTTCAAGCTGAGCAAAAGGGGTATGATGCATTCGTCCTGGGAGGCACTTTAGACCCAGGTGCTATTTATATTAGGGAGGTGCTAAATATCCCGGTTGCTTTTATAGCGGAGAGTTCGTTCTATGTAGCCTGCCTAATAGCTCCCAGATTTTCTGTAATAGCGTCAGGTGACGCGATCCTACACGGACAAACACGGTTGGTGAAACAGTACGGTCTAGAGCAACGCTTTGTACCAGGCGCTCATCTTGGAATTGAAAACACATTACAATTTGTTGAGGAAATGGGTAAGAATCCGAAGGGAATCATCAACAAGTTTACTGAGATAGCCAGCAAACCAATTAAACAAGGTGCGGGCGCATTAGTACCAGGTTTCGGCGCTCTTACCTCGTTCCTATCCGAGCATGGCATTAGAGAAATTGACGGTGTTCCCATTGTGGATGGTGTGGCAGTAGTAATTAAAACGGCAGAGATGCTGGTAGATCTTAAGAACATGGGCATCATGAGAGGCAAAAAGGGGTTAGATATATCTCCTGTATCAAAGGAAGAGTTAATGGCAGCGCGGAAACTATATGGAATCGAGTAAACGAAAATAGGCCATGATTCTAAAGCTGCTTTCTTGAAATGTCTGATTGAGTTTGGAAAGGAGGGAGATAGAGATGTAATGGTAACTACCATCAGCGAAGTTTGCAGAATTGATTCGGGAGGAAAAACATGAAAAATAAAATAATATGGATCGTAGTAAGTGTGTTGGTGGTGTTAGGTTTGCTAATGGGGGGTTTTGGCTGCGCTGCACCGTCACCAGAAGTAACGCCAACGCCAACCCCAGCCAAACCGACGCCAACCCCAGCCAAACCGACGCCAAC
>Ga0180009_10005616_pt1 | contig 13421 bp, 15 predicted proteins | sample OS_PC_MetaG_FD_123537 | JGI IMG/M metagenome (GOLD analysis project Ga0180009, IMG submission 123537) | Groundwater microbial communities from the Aspo Hard Rock Laboratory (HRL) deep subsurface site, Sweden - OS_PC_MetaG | ecosystem: Environmental > Aquatic > Deep subsurface > Groundwater... | reverse complement strand
AAGAGACGGTTGCAGGGCTCCGGCACATAGCGCCTTAGCCTTGCAACCTTTGTCCAGCCGCCAGCGTATCCGCTTCCTCCTCCGGAGATTGTCAGCCAACAGGCTGACTGAGGCTTTTGTAATGAGCCCTCTAATACCCTCTGCTCCCTCAACCGCTTCAGCAATAGCTTCAGCTTTCGTTCGCTGTCCTTTTGGAAGGGGCAAGCGCCGCCGTTCGCTTGCTCCTTTTTCTGTTTTCCGATGAGCAAAAATAGAAGTAGTTGAAACTTTTGGCTGTGTTTGTGGAGCGTTTTTTAAATTGTCTGAAGCCCCCCTGATGTTTTAGGAGGAGGTGGGGATAAGTGGTTTATTTATTAATTTCTAAAATCTGCTGTTTACCGGTCATATTTTTTTGTTTGGTATACTATTACAACCCGTACCTTTGCTATACTAAAATCTAGTATGGGGTTAAAAATACAGTGTTACAAAATCCAAATTATACTTGCAATTTCATCCAAAAACACTATTGTTTTGAATTAGGCTAGTTTCGTAGTATAATATAATATGACAGTTAGCACTCAACTAGTGAGCAGTGAATGAAAAAAAACAAACTAAAGAAATCCATATTTTTTTTGTCTTTGGGTGTCCTCTCAGGAATACTTCTGAGTCTGTGTTTTCCTCCTGCATCTTTCGGGGTGCTTGCGTGGCTGGCGCTCGTTCCGCTTTTTTATGCGGTAAACGAAGCTAAGAGCGCGCATCAGGCGTCAAATATAGGCGGTCTTGCCGGCCTTGTATTTTTTCTGATAACAATACAATGGTTTTTCAAGTTATTTGGTCCGACGGCTATCGGTCTTATGTGTATTCTTGCTCTATTTATTGCTTTGTCTATGGTACTGACAAAAATTGTGCTAAATAAGTACGGTATCTTCATCGGCTGGCTTGTTGCCGCGCCTGTCTTCTGGACGGGCCTTGAGTATTTCCGTTCTGAAAAATGGTTTCTTGAATTCACCTGGGTGGGTCTTGGGTTCTCACAGGTGAATACTCATATACTCCAAACGGCTTCCGTGTGGGGGACTTACGGCATATCATTTATGATTGTTCTGTCTTCGGGATTGATAATCACGGGTATTAAACGAGGTTTCAAATATATTGCCGCGGGTATTCTTCTGCCTGTCCTGCTCGGGTTGTGGGGATATAACAGAGTTTCTAATTTTGCTGATAAAAAGGGAGAACTCAAACGCGTCGGGCTCATACAGGACGAATCTTTTAATCTATCAAAGCTTATGAAAAAAGAGGCCGAAGCAATCGCACAGGGAGCTGATATAGTTGTGTGGCCGGAATATGCAATTACGATGCAGGCCGGGCGTCGTGTGCTTGAATTAATGCGGCTGCCTGAAAAAGACAAAAATATCTTGCGGATTATAGGGGCGATGATAGAACAAGGGGATAGGTCAATTGAAAAGAGTTCTTTGCTTTCAGACAGCAGAAGAAAGAAAAACATGGTGGAAAATTTTGCTCTGGTCATAAACGGAAATTCTGACATTATCGGACGTTATGATAAACACCATCCGATTCCTATTATTGAAAGTCATGTCAAAGCGTCACCGGATGTGAAACCGGTAAATACTCCTTTGGGCAAAATTGGAATACAGATTTGCTACGACCTTGATTTTGAAGATGGTACGCGGAAACTGGTTAATCAGGGCGCTCAGGCCATTTTTGTGACAAACCTTGATCCGATGTCATACGGCAGGACTCAGCACCTGGAGCACTCGGCAATGAGCCCTATGCGGGCGGTTGAATCGGGACTGTGGGTCGCAAGAGCCGCTTCTTCGGGTTTATCACAGATTATTGACCCCGTTGGTAGAATAATAAAGACAATGCCTGCGGGCACGGACGGGGTTTTGACAGGCGATATTTATCTGAAGAAGGGCGGTACAATTTATACAAAATGCGGTTGGCTCCTCAGCAGGATTTGTCTTCTTTTTACAATCTTCTTCATTGCGGCATTATTTTTAAAAAAACTGATTAAAAATCAAGGAGGGGCAAGATAATGAAAGCAGAAATGAGAAATGTGAAATTTCAAAAGATAACCCTTTTGATAATAAGTGTATTATTCGTTTTACCCTCAGCCGCATTAGCTAATATGGGGAGTGTGCTTTTGATTGCAACAGTTGTTCATCTCTTTATTGGAAATGTGTTCATCGGAATCGTGGAAGGTTTGATTTTATCTAAAGTATTCAAACTCAAGAAATTAAAAACAATTCTTTTGCTCATCCTGGCTAATTATTTTTCGGCATGGTTAGGGTATGTATTAATCAATTTTCAAATTGATCCACTATTCAACCTGCATAATGTCCGGTTTATGCTCTATGTGTTTATTGTGGTTGCATATCTACTGACCATTTTGATTGAATGGCCGTTCATCGCAATTTTGTTTAAAGGTGATACCCGATGGTTATCAAAGAGTATTAAAGGATGCATATTAGTTCAAACAATCAGTTATATTCTTTTATGCAGTGGGTATTGGATAGTGCGAACTACACCATTCTACAAAGAAACGAAGATAGTGCAATTATCTAATATGGAGCTTCCTGAAAATGTGATGGTATATTATGTAGATGATAGTGACGGTGATGTCTATGGCGGTTTACTCGGCGGAGAAAAAGAGAAAATTTTTGATCTTAATTCAATACCGGAAGATAGGCTTGTTCTGTGGCCGGACTTTTTGAAATCAGCAGAATTGGATTTGGTAGCCGGATTCAGAGGAGGATCCTATGACTGGACAGTTATACAAAAATCAATTGCTGCAAAAAGCGATTATTCATTAGCGGGTAGTTCGTTTGTCCTCAGTTTTCAGAAATATATTACTGCAGAGGCTGAAAGGCTTGCCGAAGCCCGTGATAGCCATTGGAATTTCAATACGAGATGGTGGCTGTCCGAAGGTTTGGTAGGACTAAATATGGAAACCGAGGAAAGGGTGAGGATTAATTATGAAATACCTGCTGTAATGTGGAATGCCCGCAGAGCAACACATTTGCCGGATGATAAAGTTATTTTTCAATTCGGCAAGCGGCAGATTTGCATCTATGATGTGGTTAAAAAAGAAATTGCACTTGTGGCATACGGCCGGGACCCGGTGGCGGTGTTGCGGAAATGATAAAACTGATTAAAAATCAAGGAGGACTTGTAATATGATTTCACAGGAGTCATTAAGAGGTTGGCTGGTAATCGGTTTTGGCCTGGTCTGGTTACTAATGACAGTTTTAAATGCCCGGATAGCATTGTTGATGTTCGTCAGAAAAAAAGAACATCAACAATCCTTTTTTGTATTTCTCGGAGGAATTGCTGCATTTTTTGCATACAGGGTTGCTCCGTTGGAAACTGTTTTGAAATGGAAACTCTTTCTGCTTGCAGTTATACTTGACTTCGGTTCAGTACCGTATCTTATTATATCTTTACCGGCGCTTATATCATCTTACCGTGAAAATGCAAAAGAAGAGGAGAAAAAAGAATGAGTTTTCGTGATAAAATAAAAAGCCTTAATCACTGGAGTTTTTACCTGATTATAGCAGGTGTAGCTATAGAGTTTTGTGATGAGCCGTTGCTATTTGTCGGTATGGTATTATGCGGAGCAGGATTAGTTTTTTTTGCAAAAAACAAAGTGAAATCGGCATGGTATGGATTAGCCGCAATAATCCCTGTATTTGGTCCATTATTGGGTATATGTGGAATACTGCAAGTTAAGAAAACTGTAATAAACAATACGTCTATAGAAAATTATGATTATATAACCCGATCAAATTATCGTGCAGCAATTCGCGATGCTGTCATCATGCAAATAATTATTCTAATACTTGCCGCTGTGGCGACAGATTACGGTCAGATGTTACAGTTTTGGGGATTTTCCATGGCCGCCTATTGGCCGATGGCAATTATGCTGATTGTTAGAAGCAAAAAGAAAACAAGCAGAGTGGATATAAATATCATACGCTGGGGATTTTTATTTTTGATAACTTTCTTTACCCCGGTTATTAGTATGTTTGTTTGGTATTTGAGAGGAATATTCTAATGACTGCGTATACAAAATCTTATAACCGAAAACGCTGGGTAGGCGCAATTATATTTCTGTTTATACTGTTGATGGTCAATCTGTTTTTCGTATGTATGTGCGGTTGGGGGGCGGCAAAAGCAGGAGCTGCCGATCTTGCGTATATACTTATTCTGATAAGGTTAATTGTAGGAGCATACAAGGGGCAGAATTATAAAATAGCTTATATGTATTTAGTTTTGATGGTTGCTATCATGCCTTTAGTGAAGTTGATGGCTATGATGTGCGGGGGGCATTAGAAGTATGTTGATGATGCTCGTTCTTATAATTTTAGCTGTAGCATTTTTCTATGCAGGTATATTTTTAGGTAAAAAAGAAAAACGTATCCATTTGCCTGTGCTCGGGTTTATTCTACTGCCCGTTGTTGTAAGGATAATATCAACGCAGACATCATTAAATTTTCCTCCGTTTAACTGGTTTATAGGGGGAAGAATAGCGGACCTCATCGTTTGCTTTTGCGTTCTTGTTATTTTCGGGGCGGGATACGGCTCTATTGAAATCAGGAGAAAGCGAATCGCGATTACTGTATTCAGTGTACTCATAACAATGTTTTATGTCATTTACCCGGAATTCTTTTCTATTTTTCTGCAGGGCAAGCTTCAAAAATTGCAGGGCAACATCTACAAGGAGGGTATTTGTTTTCAGACGAGCAGGTACAGCTGCGGGCCGGCAAGCGCTGTGATGTTCCTTCACGCTGTGGGTGTAAAGTCAACTGAAGCCGAGATGGCAGCACTTGCCGAAACAAACAATTTAACGGGCACGTACATCGATAAACTCACTAACGCTGTTAATATAAAATTAAAGCCTGCCGGCTTGAAAGCCAAGTATGAAAAAACGGACTACGACACAATTCAATCACTTAACAAACCATTTCTCGCTAAAATCAACCTCCGTTTTATGGTGGATCATTATATTGTCGTGTTTGAAGTAACAGATGATGAAGTGATTGTAGGCGATCCCCTTGAAGGTAGGGGTCTGTATTCAAAAAAAGCATTCCTAAAAAAATGGAGGAGGGTTGTTATTCGGAGTTATTAAGCATAATTTGATAAAATATAAAATGACAGAAGCAACAAACACTCAGGAAAAGCACGGGGACATCATGCCATCCCTCCGGGAGGTAAACCTTTCGGCAGACAGGGGTACCTTTTTCTATTTGGGAATGTGTTTCAAAGTAAAAAGGGGTAAAATATGACTGAAGACATAAAACAGAAAGACGAAATTTACGGTAAGCCCGCTGGGCTTGGAGCAAGGATTGCCGCAGCATCTTATGACGCAGTCATTGTGGGAATAATATTTGTAATCCCCTTAGTTTTAATAGCTCAAGATCATTGGATATTAGCGCTATGTGTTTTGCTCGTTTTGTTAATCTGCTTTGTGTATGGGCTTGGTAGAAATGGACAGAGTATGGGTAAGCTGATAGTTGGAATAAGGGTGGTTGCATTAGATGGTGAACGTGCAGGATACTGGAAAATAATAAGGAAAACGATTGGCTATGTGCTTAATATAATATTTGCATGGGGGTCTATATTATTGGTTTTCAGATTATTGAGTAGTATTAACAGTTTAAGACCCTGGGATTCACAAGATATACCTCTTATTCAACCAATATTGGGCAGTGCAGTAATTGTTCTTTCTATGTTTGCGGGATTGTTGACGCTTCCGTTTAATAACAATGAGCGTTCTGTTTCAGATTATATTGCCGGGACAAAAGTTATTTATAAAAGCATAGTCAGGAATGCTTGGAAAATATTAGGAATAGGAATCATTGTTATTATTTTTGCGGGCATCGTATTTGTGATACCGCAATATATATCGCTTATTCATAAGGCACAAACAGAAGAAGCAAAAGGTAAATTAGGTGCATTAAGATCGGCAATAACTATTTATTACACTAATTACAATAATGAATGGCCTGAAAGGCTTGATGATATTGTTCCGATTTATAGTAATAATTACAGAACGGACCCTGGTGAAATTTTAACACTGCATATGTTGAAAGGTAAACCCGACACATGGAAACTTGACCCGACTCCCGAAACGGATATTACCGCCGAGGATATTGATAACTCAACCGCGTGGATGTATAACAACAAAACAGGTCATCTTGCTGTAAATTTCAATCAACCGGGCTATTGGGGTACGCCCTGTCATACGTGGTAAAAATGCCTGAAGACATAAAACAGGAAAAGAAAGGGGACAGGTACCTTTTTCTGGGAGAGGTTCTTTGCGGGAATGTACGATGTCTTTATAGTCGTAATCGTTATAATGCTGCTGTCGTTACTTTTAGCAAAAATCTTTGTAAAGTCAACGCCCGGCACCATTTCCCCGTAAATGAATGAGGGTATGCAAAAATTTCAAGTGCATATAGGAGGAATTTTGTTATGATACATTTTTTTATTATTTTTATTGTCATAGTTTGTATATCATATTTTCTTGTTAATCTAATCGTGGAAAAAGTCCCGGTTATAATGAAGGGAAAAATGCTGAAATGGCTAGTTCGCATTACAGGTACAATTTTGTTCAGCTGTCTTTTATGTATGCTGGCATTTTGGTCATTCCTTACGATATTCGTTCGGGAGCCGTCACAGATACCGTTTAAAGAACAGGAATGGAAATCAGCAAAATATCAAGAATGGACAAGATACCGCATGTATAACGATTTAACTGAAAAATATAAATTGATTGGCATGACAAGAGAAGAAATAAATACTCTCTTAGGAATCCCGGATAGAGACTATCAGGGCAAATGTTTCTGGTATGAAATGGGTCCGGACAGTGCCTTTATAGGGATAGACAGTAGGTGGCTGGCAATCTATTTTGAAAACGACAGGATTGTGAAATATGACATTAAATACGATTAGAAAGAAAGGGGACATCATGCCATCCCTCCGGGAGGTAAACCTTCCGGCAGACAGGGGTACCTTTTTCTGATTCTATTTCGTCGCGAAAAAAATTGAATAGGGGGATATAATGGCAGAGTATCGCTTTCTAAAATCTTTGGGTTTTAAGGAATGGCGTGAGGATTTTCAAGGACACAAAATTAGAGTAACAAACACTTGGTTTGGTGGCGCAAAGCTTTTTATTGATGATAAGTGCTGTGATGTCAATACGGACAAGGTGGTTTGGTCGATTAAGAAAGCACTATTGCGTGCCAGAATCGACCCCGGAAACCCTGACAGTCCAGTTGTCGAGGTGTTTGCAAAACCCAACGTGGTGTTCCCGCTCGGCATCTGCGTAAATGGCAAATTGCTGGCTAGTGAGGTCGTTGAGAAAAACTGGTCCAATGTAGTGGTGAAAGCGGTAGGTCTTGCCGCATTACCACTCGTCTATTTACCGTTCTCACAGTATGCGGCCACTTCGTCGTGGGGTTCGCAGATGTTTGTAGAATTAGGTATCATTTTCATACTCCCAATGTTTGTGGTGGTTCCAGTTTTACTATTGGCGCCTATTTTATGGCTTTTCCGCAAGACTCGTCGTGCTGCACTGGTCGCACTGGTGTTTGCAGTGACATATTTACTGGCCATGGTTGTCGCAGTGAACTCCGGACACTGGATAAGAATGAAAGGCTTCTCACGTCTGGCGAATAGAACAAAACCTTTGGTGGCGGCGATTAGAGGTTATGAGGCCAAGTACGGGCATCCCCCGGAAAAGCTAAGTATACTGGTTCCCGATTTCATACGGGCTATACCCACCACGCAAATGCGAGCATATCCACGATTTGAGTATATTGTGGGAGAGAAAGCCAAGGATTTCGACAACAATCCCTGGGTTCTGACCGTTTTCACTCCTTCAGGGGGTATAAATTTCGATCAGTTCATATACTTACCGCGACAGAATTATCCAAATCGGGGATATGGCGGCTATATTGAGAGGCTGGGAGATTGGGCTTATGTACATGAATAAATCGTCCAATATACGATATGAACAGAATGCTTAAAGACGTGGATAATTTAATAGCATGTATAAAAAGAAAGGGAAAAGAAAGGGGACAGGGGTACCTTTTCCTATTTGAGAATGTGTTTCAAAGTAAAAAGGGGTAAAATATGACCGAAGAAACAAACACTCAGAAAGACGAAATTTACGGCAAGCCCGCAGGGTTCTGGGGGAGGGCATTAGCATGGATGTATGATTGCATTATATTAATAACTGTTATAGTCGCTTTATCTGTTCTAGCAGATAAAGTATTTGGAGTAATACTTTTCCCGTGGTGGTGGGTGTTGTCATTATGTTATTTTGTACTTTTTCAAGGTAAATATGGCCAGACTCCGGGTAAAATGTTATTGGGAATCAAAGTTGTAAAAACCGACGACAGTCCCGCTGGTTTCATCAGCTTTTTTATCCGGACACTATTGTATCTTCCGGTCTCGGCGACTTGTTTTGCCGGTTTCGTTACAATGGCGTATAATAAGGACAAGCGGGCAATACACGATCTTATTGTAGGAACCAAAGTAATAAAAATTAGGAGGGTTTCCTTTTGGGTGTCAGTTCCCATTATACTTGTAATCTTGTGGCTTATTTTTATGCAGATGCTTAATTTTCGTAGACTAATAGTAAAAGCAAATCAAACATACGCAAAAGAACAACTTAGTGTGATTAGGAAGGCTATAAATATTTATTATGGTGATAATTCCGGGTGGCCGAATAAACTAGATAGCTTGATTCCGGAATATCTTGATGAAATATATGAAATTAAGTTATCGAGAGGACGTTCAAACACGTGGAAGCTCGACCCTACGCCTGATACGGATATTACCGCCGAGGATATAGATAACTCAACAGCATGGATGTACAACAATAAAACAGGAGCATTAGCAGTTAACAGCGATAAGCCCGACTCAAAGGGCATCCCGTATTATGAGTGGTAAAAATTATAAATTAGGAGGGAAAAAGTGAAAATAAAGTTCAAACGAGCGGGAATTATAATTGGAATCATCGCATTTTTTATGGTCGTTTTAAACAATTGCGCGTGGGCTAATGTAATTTTGCCAATATATTCTACTGGATTCGGTTTTTGGACACTAATCATTTCAATGCCGATTATAGTTTTGCTAGAAGTGTTGATAATCTCATATTTAAGTAGGAAAGCAAATATACAGCTAAAGGGTCCAATCTGGAAGGTGTGTTTGAAAGCTAACTTAGTTTCCTCGTTCTTTGGATATATTATCGGTTTGATTTTCGCAGGTATTTTGAAGTTTATATGGCTCAGGATAGCAGATTATTCCAGCAATGTTCTTTTTATGCGTCAATTATTTTTAGGTTCGTTTATAGCTACGATAGTAATAGAAGCGTTAGTTTATCAATCCAGCTGGTCAGCAAAAAAATGGTATACACCTGAAAAAAGTTTTTATTTTTGGAGTTTTGCTTCAAATAGTCTCACATACGGTATAATTGGGTGGTTTTTTGTATTGGGCTGGTTGAGACCTCAGGATACAGCGCCGGGAATATGGTATTTTCTTAGAATGGCAGCTAAAGCGAACGCTCTTCAATAAATAGTTCAAATAAAAGCGGGGGAATTGATGAAATGCGCTAAGTGCGGTTACGAGAATAGAAAAGAAAGGGGACAGGTACCTTTTCCTATTTGGGAATGTGTTTCAAAGTAAAAAGGGGTAAAATATGACTGAAGACATAAAACAGAAAGACGAAATATACGGCAAGCCCGCAGGGTTCTGGGTGAGGCGTGTTGCCAATGTGCTGGACTTGACTATTTTATGGATAGCATTAAACACAGTAATGTTTGCTTTGTATTTTGAGGCTAATAAAATTTCCAGCTTCACAGATTTTCTATCAATATTAATTTTTCATGCAGGTGTTCTATTAGCAATTTATTCAATTCCCATTATATTTTTAGTGTGGCTCTATTTTTATCTAATGCACAAGAAGTGCGGTCAAACCTTGGGAATGATGATCGCGGGCATAAAAATTGTTAAAGATATTACCGGTAAACAAATAATCTATATTAAGAAAACTCCAAAATTAGCAATTGCAACAGCAATATGTATTGTCTCAGTATTTTTATGTGCAATATTTTTCTGGCTTTTTACAACAGCTAAACACATAAAAGAAATAAGCAAGCCTAGAGAAGAAATAGTATCGGAGTATTTAGCAACAAGGCCGGATATATCAGAGGTATTGAGGGAATCAATAACTGAAGGCAAGGTAATCCTGGGAATGAATCCTGGTGAGGCTGCCGCTGCGGCAGGAGGTAGATATTTCTATGAGGTAACTTGCTCAACAGATAAGCAACGTCCCTCTCCAAGCAAACTGATTCTAAGGTTTCATAACAAAACACAATACGATAGTATAGAATCAATCCCATTTGCGGTTTATTTCGCATCAGGCATTGTATATAAAATTGAGGATAGTTCTGCGGATAATGAAGCAAATGAACATTATTATTCGGGAAATGATTTTTCGCATAAAGGAAAAATTGATGCGGCAATAAGTGAATATAAACTCGCGATAGAAATAAAACCTGAACATGCTGACAGTCATCGAGCTTTGGGCTGGCGGTATTATAAAAAGGGGATGGTGGATGATGCGGTAAGAGAGTGCCAATTAGCTATTAAATATGATTCGGCCGATGGTAAAGCGCATTATAATCTGGGGCTTGTTTATTATTTTCATAAGAACATGCTAGATGAAGCTATAAATGAGTATAAGCTTGCCGCAAAATATCTTCCTAAATATTCATGGGCGCACTTTCGCATGGGGCAGGCATACAGCGATATTGGACAGGTTGATAAAGCTATAGAAGAATATAAAAAGGCAATTGCGCTTAAACACGAGGATTCCGGTGTTTATTATAATTTGGGAAGCATCTATCACAGCAGGGGATTTCTGGACGCAAGCATAGATATGTTTAAGCGGTCTGTTAAAATTGACCCGAAAAACGCTAATATGCACTATATGTTAGGACTTGCATATTATGACAAAGGTCTGAAGAAAAAAGCCCAAAAAGAATATAAACGCTCTATAAAATACAATCCCGGTTATGTCGGCGCCCATTACGGTCTCGGTAGAGTTTATTACGACCGGGGCGAGTTTGATAAGGCGGAAAAAGAATTTAATCTGGCTGTAAAATGCGACCCGCAGTATTCAGGCTCTTATTTTTTACTGGGTGAAATATATTTACAGCAGGAAGAATATGAAAAAGCATTGGATGCGTATTCATCTTCTTTAAAATTAGATCCCGGCAATGATGCAATAAAAGAAAGACTCAAGAGCGTAGAAGCAAAAACGGCAAGTAAATAAAATGAAATGCGCTAAGTGCGGTTACGAGAATAAAGACAATGCAATATATTGCGGTATGTGTATGGAGCCGTTCGGTAAAAAACCTGCAGAGAAACCGGAAGTATTTGTAAAACAAAAAGTTCCAGCACCCATTGACGAGAACATTCTCCGACAGACCTGGATATGGTGCCTTGCTTCATTTGTCGCAGCATTTTTTATAACACAGAAAATCTATTTTGTTTGGTTCCCCTTAAGATTTCTAAAAGTATTCATCCACGAGATAGGGCATACCGTTGTTATGTGGCTGTTCGGTCATTTCGCGATTCCGGCTGTAAATCCTTTTGATACAGGGGGAGTTGCGATGAGTTTGTCTTATACGCCAGGCTTCTGTATTTTTTTGCTTATCGTGATCGCGGGCGTCACTATTTTTTACAGAAAATCCCGGGGAGTGGTCCTTGCAGGTATAGAAGTGATGATTGTTTATAGTCTTTTTGCATTCACTCCCGGAAAGGATTGGCTGATAAGCGCTTCAGGTATTCTCGGCGAGTATGTTGGAATGGGAATACTCTTATATATCTGCCTTTTTAAGAAGAATCTCAAAATAAACTTTGAAAGATTTCTGTACGGACTTCTGGGGTGGCACATGCTCATAGAGCGTCTCAGTTTTCTTTTCAAGCTTAAAGCCGATAGGGCTTTTTATAACACTTATGTCGGCGGTTCAAGCTGGCAGACGGGAATGATAGGTGACCTTGCTAAAATTGCCTTTGACATCAATTACAGATTCTCAATGAATTCGTTTAATACGATTGTGAATATCTTCATTGTTCTTGCGTTTGTTCCGCTGATTATTTTAGCTGTAATTATGGTGAGAAGGTTGAAAAGCAGATGTTTGTAAATTATAACTTTTTTATATCGGTAGCTCTGGGTATTGTTTTATACTTTGCAGGCCGAAAAATAAGAAGCGCTGTTGAGACGGGCTATGTCAAAGCCATAATTGGTATTGTGTTTTTTCTTTTATGCATTCCAGCTTTGTCGTTTGCCATATATTACGTACATCTTTTTGAAACACCGCTCTGGTATTACGAATTCAGGTCGGTAAATAATATAGAAATCCTTTCGGGTTTATGCGGTTTGTTCGCGGGTTTCATGGAAACAGACAAGATATACAAAAAACGAGTACAGAGAACATTTTTCAGGAAGAAATATTTAAGAATGAGTATGCTTTTGATTTGTCTGCCTTTTATCAAACCGGTTCTGACTCCGGGAGGGATATTTTTTGATTTGAAAAATCAGTGGAAGGAAGGGGTGTGTCTGCAGTCAACACCCTCAACCTGCGGCCCCTGTTCGCTGGTAACCATACTGAAATACTATGGAGTTACCGTATCCGAAAAAGAAGCAGCTCGGGCATCATATACATCTTTAACGGGAACAGAAATCTGGTATATTGCGAGATATGCGGAGAAAAAAGGATTCAGCAGTGAATATATGAAAAAGAAATCTCTGGCTGAAGTTCCCGTTCCCTCGATTATTGGTGTAAAAACAAAAGACTACGGACACTTTGTTGCGCTGCTGGAGGTAAATGAAAAAGCTTATGTTCTGGGCGACCCTCTCTATGGAAGACTTGTTTTGACGAAAAAAGAATTCAATAAGTTGTACGATTTTACCGGGTTTGCAATTCATTTCTCTCGTTAGCAACACCCACACCTTTTGAGGGTAGTATTTTGAATAAGGGATTAATTCACTGGGGTATATTTTTCAAACAATCAAAAAATATAGCACCTCAACACAGCCAAAAGTTTCAACTACTTCTATTTTTGAGCATCGAAAAACAGAAAAAGGAGCAAGCGAACGGCGGCGCTTGCTCCTGTATTTCAGAGGGCCCCGGACCACATCGGCTACAGGACAGGCTGAGAGCGAAAATCCCCGAAGCTTTTTAGCGAGGGGGGAGGTTGAGAGAACAGGGGGCAGGAGAGGGTTTATTACAAAAGCCTCAGTCAGCCTGTTGGCTGACAATCTCCGGAGGAGGAAGCGGATACGCTGGCGGCTGGACAAAGGTTGCAAGGCTAAGGCGCTATGTGCCGGAGCCCTGCAACCGTCTCTT
>Ga0180009_10005615_pt1 | contig 13421 bp, 12 predicted proteins | sample OS_PC_MetaG_FD_123537 | JGI IMG/M metagenome (GOLD analysis project Ga0180009, IMG submission 123537) | Groundwater microbial communities from the Aspo Hard Rock Laboratory (HRL) deep subsurface site, Sweden - OS_PC_MetaG | ecosystem: Environmental > Aquatic > Deep subsurface > Groundwater... | reverse complement strand
TTAAGTATATAATATCCCATGCCGTTAAAGAACAAAAAGCAGGTCATAAGCTGGTGTATTTTTGATTTTGCTAATTCAAGCTACTCTGCAGTAATAAGCGCTGTCATCTTTCCTGTCTATTTTGCAAATTATATCGTAGGCAATGAATCAGGGCTTGGCGACCTATGGTGGGGAAGAGCAGTTTCATTAAGCATGGCTGTTGTAGTTCTCACCTCACCTATTCTCGGAGGCATTGCGGATTTCAGCGGCATAAGAAAAAGGCTTCTTTTCATATACACTCTGCTGTGCATCTCTGCTGTTACCTCATTTTCTATGATCCAGAAAGGGATGGTTTTTGAGGGCTTCATCCTTGTAATTATCGCTAATATCGGTATGGAAGGAGGATTTGCATTTTACAATTCATTCCTTCCCGAGATAGCTGAAAAAGAATATCACGGAAGGGTATCTGCATGGGGCTATGCTGTCGGCTATGCAGGCTCAATACTGTCGCTCGTTCTTGCACTTCAGCTGATAAACAGGGGGTACTTTGATTTAACATGGTCGATGATTGCAGCGTTCTTTGGAGTCTTTTCCATTCCCGCATTCTTATTCCTGCCAAAAGACAGGAGAAAGGGGCCGGGACTGATGCATTCGGCATCAAAGGGAATGCGTTATACATGGGCGACATTCAGGAAGATATGGACAGACAAAGAGACAAGGAAGTTCTTAATCTCTTATTTCATATTTCAAGACGGCGTAAATACAGTGATTGTATTTTCAAGCATCTTTGCAGCAACAACACTCGGATTCAACACGCAGGAACTGATAATGCTTTACATCGTTGTTCAAATATCAGCCCTTGCAGGCTCATTCATAATGGCAAGACCGATTGATACTTGGGGACCGAAAAAGGTTGTCTCTCTGTCTTTGCTGATGTGGTCTTCTGTGTCAATCCTTGCTTATTTTGCGGAAAACAAACTCCATTTCTGGATTATAGCCTCAATAGCAGGTTTTGGTCTCGGCGCTGTTCAGGCAGCGGCAAGGGCTTTTTTCACACAGTTTGTGCCTTCAGAACACGAATCAGAATACTTTGGCGTATATTCCATGGTAGGGAAATCTTCTGCTATATTCGGACCTCTGCTGTTCGGATACATATCTTCGTCTTTCGGAAGCCAGCGTCCTGCAATATTATCAGTGGCAGTATTTTTTCTTGCCGGTCTTATAAGCCTTCAATCTGTAAAAGGCGGCGGTCCTAACACATGTGTAACAAAACAGGAAGGAGATTGTCCTTGAGCGGTTTTTTTTGCCGATATTCTTTGAATTTTCTACAGAAAAATAATGAGGCAAAAGCCTCGGAGGGCGATAGCCCGAGAATGAGCGAAAGGATAATCTCCTTCCTGTTCTAAATAATCACGGATACTTGAGCTGCAATCTCTGAATTGCAGTTGATTTCCCTGTCTCTTCATCTACCTCTATAACTACTGCTGACAATATCCCTTCGCCCTTAGCCACTTCAAATTTCATAGGCATCTGAAGCAGAAACCGCTCTATAATCTGCTCTTTCTCAATACCTATAACAGAAACCACAGGCCCTGTCATTCCGACATCCGTAATATATGCGGTGCCGTTAGGAAGTATCTTTTCATCTGCTGTCTGCACATGCGTATGCGTGCCGATAACCGCGCTTACTTTACCGTCAACAAAATAACCGAACGCTATCTTTTCTGAGGTTGCCTCTGCATGGAAGTCCACTATGATTATATCCGTTGATTCTCTTAGTTTCTTAATCTCTTCTTTGCCGGTCCTGAACGGGCAGTCAAGGGCTGACATAAAAACCCTGCCTGAGATATTCAGCACTCCGACCTTTGTTCCGTTTGAAAGAACATGCACTGCGCTGCCGCATCCCGGCACACCCGGCGGATAGTTCAGGGGCCTGAGTATCCTGTCTTCTTTTGCAATGTAAGGGATAGAATCCTTTTTATCCCATATATGATTGCCGGTTGTAATGACATGAACACCGCAACTCAGTATCTCGCCGGCTGTTTTGTCTGTCACGCCAAAACCGCCGGCAAGATTCTCACCGTTTGCAATTACAAAATCTATCTTGTACCTATCAACGATATTTGACAGGAGTCCCTTGATGGTTGTCCTGCCGACCTTGCCGACTATGTCGCCTATGAATAAGATTTTCATCTCGTTACTAATATAAACGCATTTATTGTTTTTACATTTTTTGTCATTCCCGCTTGTCGGGTTGTCATTCCGACTTGTTCGGAATCATTCTGAAGAAGGATGCTGGACAAGCCAGCATGACAGACGGGGGAAGGATTGCGGACAAGCCGCAATGACAACGTAACAGCAATTAGTACGTTTGTATTACTTCGCATATTCCACATATCTGGATTCTCTTATAACAGTAACCTTTATCTGGCCCGGATACGTCATCTCGGATTCTATCTTCTTTGCCAGGTCTTTAGACATTACCGCTGACATATCATCCGTCATATCTTCAGGCCTTACAATTATTCTTATCTCTCTGCCGGCCTGTATTGCATAACACTTCTCCACCCCTTTATACGACATTGCCATCTTTTCAAGATTCTCAAGCCGCTTCAGATATTTCTCTATGCTTTCCCTCCTGACACCAGGTCTCGCAGCAGAAAGCGCATCAGCAGCGGCAACCAGCGCCGCCTCTGCTGTTATAGGGTCGCCTTCTCCATGGTGAACAAGTATTGCATTTGTCACCTTCGGATTTTCACCGTGTTTTTTTGCAATGTTTGCCCCAATCTCCTGATGCGAACCCTCAACCTCATGGTCCACCGCCTTGCCTATATCATGTAGAAGCCCTGCCCTTTTGGCAAGCTTGACATCAATTCCGAGTTCGCCTGCCATCATGCCTGCAAGATACGCCACCTCTTTTGAATGCTGAAGCACGGGCTGTCCGTATGATGTTCTGTATTTGAGTCTGCCGAGAAGTTTTATTATCTCAGGATGTATTCCGGAAAGCCCGATATCAAAAACTGCCTTTTCTCCTTCTTCCCTGATGTTTGCATCTACTTCTTTCTTAACCTTTTCAACAATCTCCTCTATTCTCGTCGGATGTATCCTGCCGTCCGCAATAAGCCTCTCAAGTGAAATCCTCGCAATCTCTCTCCTTACAGGGTCAAAAGCCGAGAGAGTTACAAGCTCAGGAGTATCATCAACAAGAAGGTCAACGCCTGTAGCCGCCTCAAGCGCGCGGATATTCCTGCCTTCTCTTCCTATTATCCTTCCCTTCATTTCGTCATTTGGAAGACTTACTGCCGATGCCGTGGCATCTGTAACATACTCACTCGCATATCTCTGTATGGCAAAGCTTATCGTTTCCTTGGCTTTTTTCTCAGCTGTTTCTTTCACCTCATCTTCTATAGTCTTTGCAAGTTTTGCCGCCTCAAAACGAGATTCCTCTTCCACCCTCTTAAATAGTTCCGCCTTTGCCTCATCAGAACTTATTCCTGAGATTCTTTCAAGCTGAAGAGTCTGCTCCTTTAGCATCTGATTATATCGGTTGTCTTTTTCCTGTATTGCCCGCTCTTTAGAGGCGTATTCTTTTTCCCTTCTTGCAAGGTCATGTTCCTTTTTATCTATCTGGTCAAACTTGCGGTCTAATGTCTCCTCTTTCTGCCTAAGCCTTTTATCAAGCTGGTTTAACTCAGAACGCCTCTCTTTCAGATCTTTCTCTGCCTCAGCCTTAGCCTGATAGACAATGTCCTTTGCCTCAAGAGATGCCTCCTTTTTTCTGGTCTCTGCTTCTTTTTTTGCCTCTTCAAACAGTTTTATTTTTTCTTTCTCAATATCTAATTGCCGCGGCTTCAGAGAGCTTCTATATATAAAGCTCATAATTGCCCCAACCGCAACGCCGACGCCAACAGCAATTAACACCAGATATGCTGTATCAATCATTGGATACTATCCTCCTTTTCACTCTATATTTAACGCAAAAATACGGCATCAATAAATACCGCATGCGTGCTCACTCATTGGGTGCAAGTAAAACGGCTTTTGCGCAACAACAAAAATCTGTTCTTACGCGTTTCAGGCAGGAGATATGGATTCAGTGTTTCTGTTAAGGAGTAAGCGGGAATATATGCCCGGCATGTATTTTACCGGCATACTTTATTATACGGCTCAATAAGCTGAGCCAACAATCAAACCCTTTATTTATATTTTCCCTCAGAAACATAATTTCCACTATAAACGCCTGCCCGGCCTTTCTAACTAAGCGTCCCGACAAAGTCGGGACAATGTAAAATTAATAAACCCACCCTGCCGTGCAAATGAATAATCAGATCCGCCCATAAATATAGGTGGGTGTCTTGAAGGGGACTTCAGGCTTCCCCGCACTTTGATGCGGGGCATGCACACCGTCCTCCTTACTCAGACTCCCTAAAGATCTAATTTGCCGGATCAACTTTTTCATCTGTCACCAACAGGGCAGGCAGCCCTATCGCCCCTTCTGATTATCTTATGACAAAAGTATAACAAAAGCAGCGCATTTAAGCAAGAAAAAATCTTTACCCTGAGCGCTTTTAGCTTGTATTAAAAATCTTTTTTGAATAGACTATTACGATAACTAAAAATGGCTATGACAGGAACAATCTTAGCAGGCGGAGAGAACCGGAGGATCCCATTGCTGAAGGGACATATTGAGATCAATGGGGAAAAAATAATTAATTCCAGTGTCAATCTGATGAAAAACTTATTCGGAAGGGTAGTTATAAGCACAAACGCACCGGAACTTTATTTTTACTGCGGGGCGCCGATGATAGGAGACATTATCAATCAAAGGGGACCGCTCACCGGTATCTTCTCTGTCCTGTCAAACATTAAGGATGATGCGATATTCGTAGTCGCCTGTGATATGCCTTTCCTAAGCGAAAAACTAATCAGGTATATGGTTGAAAGATTTAATGCAGAACACAGAACACAGAACACAATCCCCCCCACCCACCCCTCCCCCTCGAGGGGGGAGGGCAAGGGAGGGGGTGAACGTCTGGACTCTGGACTCTGGACTCTGGACTCTGAGCAGAGGTATGATGCTGTGATACCTGTATTTGAAGGAAAGCCGCAGCCTCTTTTTGGGATATATTCAAAAAATATTTTCGGCATCATTGAAGAAAGACTTAATAAAGGACTGAGGAGATTAAAAGATTTGTTGACAGAGATTAACGTCTTATATATAAAAGAGGAAGAGGTAAGACAGATAGACCCTGAAGGCAGGTCATTTCTGAATATCAATACAATGGAAGACTATGAAACCGTAATGCGTAATGTGTAAAGCGTAAAGCGTAATGAGTTAAGGAAAATACCCATTACGAATCACGCATCACTCATTACGACAAAAAAGGAGGTAAGATATGTTTGGTTTAGGGATGCAAGAGCTAATCATTATACTGGTAATCGTAATTGTCCTTTTTGGAGCAAAGAGGTTGCCGGAACTCGCAGGCGGTATTGGAAAGGCTATAAAAAATTTCAAGAAATCCATGTCAGAGCCTGACGAGATAGACGTCACACCAAAAAAACCAATTGAAGAAGACAAAGAAAAGAAAGAAAAAACAGGACAGGAAAAATGATGAGTTAGGAGTTGGGAATTTTGGAAAGAGGACCAATAGCAGAGATAGACCTCAGCGCTATCGCACATAATCTTAAAACAGTAAAAAAGATAACAGGAACCAGCACAGTAATAGCTGTTGTAAAGGCAGACGGCTACGGTCACGGCGCTGTTGAAGCTGCCCAACGGCTTATTAAAGAAGGGGCCTCTTATCTTGCGGTTGCATACACATCAGAAGCTATTGCCCTGAGGCGTGCAGGCATTAAAGCGCAGATAATTGTACTTTTTGATAAAAATAATATAGAAGACTATTTAAAATACAGCCTGATACCTGTGGTCCATGATGTTAAAACAGCGCAAAGATTCTCTAAAGAAGCAAAGGCAAGAAAACATAATGTCAATCTGCACATAAAAGTGGATACAGGCATGGGAAGGCTCGGTTTTAATATGGAAGACATAGAAAAAGAGATGAGCGCAATATGTAAAATGAATTTCATATCGGTCAAAGGGCTTATGAGCCATTTTTCCGATGCCGACCTTTATGATAGGTCATACGCCTTAATGCAGGTTGAGAGATTTAACAAAGCAAGGAACGTCCTCAGTAAAAAGGGCATCAAACAGATTCTTTGCCATATGGCTAACAGCGCCGCTGTCATGACCCTTCCTGAATCGTACTTTGATGCTGTCAGACCGGGGCTGATGCTGTATGGACATTCGCCGATACATGATACAGGATTCAAGATGCAGGATAAAAAAAATCGTGCATCATGCATCAAGCATCAAGCATCATGCCTAAAACCTGCCATGACTGTCAAGACAAAGATACTTTCCATAAGAAGATTTAAAAGAGGAACTCCTGTAAGCTATGGCAGGACATTCGTTACAGCAAGAGAAAGCCTTATAGCGGTATTGCCCGTTGGTTATGCTGATGGATATCCGAGAGTCCTGTCAAATAATGCGGATGTTATTATCAGAGGAAAACGCGCCCCCGTGGCCGGCAGGATATGCATGGACACTGCAATGGCGGACGTTACAGAGATCAGAGACGTCTCTGAAGGAGATGAGGTTATTCTGCTTGGCAGACAGAAAAACACTGCTATCACAGCATTTGAACTTGCAGAAAGGGCAGGAACAATTCCATATGAAATCCTGACCTCTCTGGGTAATAAATCACGACGGGTATACATTAATGGCTAATATTCTGCTTAAACCTGTTGAATTGTTAGGGCGTTCAGTCACGCTGTTCTGGCATGGCTTTGTGTTATTTACAGAAGAACTCGGAAAGATTATGCTTTTCCTTTGTTCTGCGATAAAACAGCTTGTGCTGCCGCCTTTTGAACTTAAAAACACATTCAAACAGGTAGTAGAGATTGGCATTAAATCCCTGCCTGTCGTGCTTATCACAGCGGCATTTACAGGCATGGTCCTTGCGCTTCAGAGCTACACAGGATTTAAGAGATTCAACGCCGAAGTAATGGTTGGAACGGTTGTTGCCCTTTCTATCACGCGCGAACTCGGGCCTGTCCTTACAGGCTTGATAGTTGCAGGAAGGGCTGGCGGTGCCATGGCTGCAGAGCTTGGCACAATGCGCGTGACAGAACAGATAGATGCCTTGGAAACATTAGCCACAAACCCTGTGAAGTATCTGGTTGTGCCGAGGTTTATTGCAGGCATAATCATACTCCCTTCGCTGACAGTTGTAGCAGACATCATAGGAATCATCGGAGGATTCTTTGTTACAGTGAATGTCTTAGGCGCTAATTCATCAGTATACTGGAGAAGGACATGGGACTACCTTGAAACAAGCGACATATACAACGGCCTTATTAAAGCGTGTTTTTTTGGCGCATCCATTGCTATAATAAGCTGCTATAAGGGTTTTTATACCTCAGGAGGCGCTGAAGGTGTTGGAAAGGCCACAACAGGAGCTGTGGTTTTGTCATCAATGACCATATTAATTTCCGACTACTTTTTATCGGCATGGCTATTCAAGTAAAAAAGCGTAAAGCGTTATGCGTGAAGCGTTATAATCTTGAAATACTTTCCATGCATCACGTATTACGGATTACGTGTTACGGTAGAATATGATAGAGATTATAGATTTGCATAAGGCTTTTGGCAGAAACCATGTGCTCAGAGGCGCAAACCTCAAAGTTGAAAAGGGCGAAAGCATGGTGGTGATAGGAGGAAGCGGTTCGGGAAAGAGTGTTCTTATAAAACACATTATCGGGACACTCAAGCCTGACAGCGGCTCCATATTGATAGACGGAGTTGATATTGCAAAACTTAGCGAAAATGAACTATATGAGACAAGGAAAAGATTCGGCATGCTTTTTCAGACGTCAGCCTTGTTTGATTCAATGAAAGTATGGGAAAATGTAACGTTTGCATTAATGAGGCACGGAAAATTGAAAGAGAAAGACGCAAAAGAAATAGCCAGTGAAAAACTCAGGATGGTCGGCTTAATCGGAGTGGAAGATCTCATGCCATCTGAACTTTCAGGAGGAATGAAAAAAAGGGTTGGACTTGCAAGGGCAATAGCCCACTCTCCTGAAATACTCCTGTACGACGAGCCTACAACAGGGCTTGACCCGATAATGGCTGACGCAATAAATGACCTTATAATAGAGATGAGGCAGAAACTCTTGGTCACATCAGTGGCTATAACACATGACATGCGCAGCGCATATAAGATTGCAGACAGGATTGCAATGCTCTATCAAGGCAGAATAATAGCCGCCGGCACTCCTGATGAAATAAAAAACACAGACAATGCTATAGTAAGGCAGTTTATAACTGGAAGCGCAGTCGGACCAATAAAAATAGAAGGAGTAACTGTATGAAAGGAATTTCTACAGAGCTAAAAGTAGGTTCTTTTGTGCTTGTAATTATTGCCATCCTCACATACATGACATTCAAGGTAGGCGGCTTTGAATGGGTAAAGAAAAAGGGGTACGTAGTCTATGCCGAGTTCAAAAATATCGGAGGCCTTGACGAAAAGACAAGGATAAAGATTGCCGGTGTTGATGCCGGCACCATTGAAAGAATTGAACTCAAAAACGGAAGGGCAAGGCTTACGCTGAGAATAGATAAAAATGTTGTGCTGTATTCAGACGCCTCTGTAGGTATAAAATCAACAGAACTTTTAGGAGACAACTATATGGAACTGAAAATAGGTTCGCAGCCGCCTGAGCTTAAAGACGGAGATATGATAAAAAATGTGGTAGAGGTCGTGGATATTGACGACCTTGTGAGGAATCTTACAGAGGTCTCTGCAAACATCAACAATTTCGCATCCGCCCTCAACGAATCCATAGGCACGCCAGAGGGAAAAGCAGCTCTCAAGGAATCTATCCTGAACCTTAAAGACATCACCGCAGGTCTTAAAGATACAATATCCGTAAATGACAAAAAGATGCGGACAGCGCTTGACAATATCAACAATTTCATCACATCAATACACGACCTTGTAGAAAAAAACAAGGAGCCGCTGACAGCAACAATCAGCAATGTAAAAGATTTTTCAGCCTCTCTGAAAAAAGATGGGCCTGAACTTGTGGCAAACCTCGAAAAGGCATCTCAGGAACTCAAGGCAATGATAGAGGAGAACAGGCCGTCTATCAAGAGCGCAACAGAATCAATTGACACCATCTCCAAAAAAATTGCAGGCGGCGAAGGCAGCCTCGGCAAACTTGTGAAGGATGACAGGCTCTACGAGTCGTTAAATAAGGCTGCTGAAGGTGTTAATAAGCAAATAGGCGCTATAGACAGATTCAGGACATTCATAACATTTCAGGCTGACTATCTCACAAAACCAAAGGATGCCAAAGGACAGTTCTATGTGACCCTCCAGCCAAAACCTGACAAATACTACATAATCGGCATTGTCAGCGACCCCGTAGGGACTGTCAAGACAACTACCACGACTACAAACGGCTCAGCTGTTACAGAAGAAAAGGTAGAGAAAAAGATAGAGTTTACAGCGCAGTTCGCAAAGAGATTTCAGGACGTTGCTTTAAGAATCGGTCTCACTGAAAATACATTCGGAGTTGGCGCTGATTATTTCTTCCTGAAGGACAAGGCAAAACTCTTTGCTGATGTCTGGGACTTTGGAAGTGATGAAGAAAATGCAAAAAATCCCCATGTAAAGGTGGGTGTTGATTACTTCATATTCAAACATGTATTTCTTTCTGCAGGCGCTGACAATATCCTTAACAAAAAACATCGCGGAGCTTATGTGGGCGCAGGGGTGAGGTTTGAGGATGAAGACTTCAAATATCTCTTCGGGACAATACCAAGAGTTCCCGGAAAGTAATTGCGATACTGCCTTATCCCAAAAAGATCAAGATGCAGGAAAAAATCTCAGTATCCTGAGAAGTGTACAGTTAAAACTATAATTTCTGCCTTCCATATGGCGAGAGATTTCTGAATTCTTTTATAATCCCGGGCATTATTTCAATAACCTTTTCCACCTCTGCTTCAGTATTATACCGGCTCAATGAAAACCTGACAGAGCCGTGGATAGCTGTGGCAGGGATGCCCATTGCCCTTAAGACATGGGACGGCTCAAGAGATCCTGATGTGCATGCAGAAAAATCTTTAACAGTAAAGAGGCAAAAACCTCGGAGGTCGCCGCGGCGACCGAGAATGAGCGAAAATACTATATTCTGCCTTCTTTAATAAGGGCTAATATTATCTTCTGGCAATTTTCTGCTGCTGTTTCTATGTCCCACAGGTCTCTATTCCTGTCCTCAACTATATTGCTAATTCCCCTTATCTCGAGCATTGGTATGTTGTATATCGCACAGATATGTGCAACAGCAGCGCCTTCCATGTTTTCGCATATTGCATTGAATCTCTTTTCAATCTCTCTTGCCCTTCTGCCTGTGCCGGTAGCGGTAGATACGGTAACGAAAGCGCCTGACTTGACTTCGGTAACGAGTGGCGAGTGACGAGTGACGAGTCCAGAAAACTTGACAGCTTTTTGCATGAGATTTTTATCGAGCGGAAATTCATTAAAATATTTCTTCCTGCCTTTCTTTAATAAAGGTGTCCCAATTGCATCAGCTTTATGAAATCCGTCTCTCAGCCAGAGCCCTTCATCACCGTATATCTCCCTGTCTGCAATCGCTATATCCCCTGCCCTGAGATTCGCCGAAGGATACGCACCGCCAATCCCAAAGTTTATTACAGCGGATGGAGAAAATTTTTCAATGAGAAGAGTTGCTGCGTGCGCGGCATTGGTCTTGCCGATGCCTGAGATGATATGAATGATATTTGTCTTCCCGATCTTCCCCTGATAAACAGGCAGCGCTAAACTTTTGTCTTTAATCCTTCTGAGAGTTTTTAAAATAGCCCTGCTCTCTTTTTCTGTTGCTGATACCAGACCTGCAAGTTTATTCAAAGACTGCCTCCATGCAAGATTTAAACCTTTATCTGTCATCCGATTTTACCATCAGCGCTTTTGAAAAAACAAAGTAAAAAGTGTTAAGTTAAAGAAACAAAGGAGATTGATGATTATGCAGAGAGTCCCCATGACGCGCGAAGGCTATCAGAAACTTCAGGAAGAACTTGATAGACTCCTGAAAGTAGAGAGGCCTAAAAATATTCAGGCAATAGCAGAGGCGCGTGCGCATGGCGACCTTTCGGAAAACGCAGAATACCACGCCGCAAAAGAAAAACAGTCCTTCATGGAAGGGAGAATGCAGGAACTTAAGGCAAAATTAGCCCTTGCTGAAATAATTGACCCTTCAAAGATAAATCAATCAAAAGCAGCTTTTGGCGCTAAGGTAAAGGTGCTGGATACAGCAGCGGATGAAGAATATATTTTTGCGCTTGTAGGCCCTGACGAGGCGGATGTTAAGAGCGGGAAAATATCCATAAGCTCGCCTGTCGGCAGGGCATTGATAGGTAAAGAGGTGGGCGATACAGCAATGATTAAGGCACCTGCAAGAACAATGGAATACGAGATATTAGAGATAACCTTTGAGTAAATACATAAGAGCAAAAATAACAGAAAACACTCCTATAAACAAAGACCACAACCTTCTTGTACTGAGTCCGGATAATATTCAGCAGCATCCACTTCCGGGTCAGTTTTATATGATTGGAACTGATTTTTCATATGACCCCTTACTTAAGCGTCCCTTCAGTATCTTTAGAGAAACATCATCCGCCGAAGGCGGCGAACTGCAGTTTCTTTACAGAATCAAAGGCAAAGGGACTAAAAGATTGAAAGAGATGAAAAAGGGAGAAACTGTAAACTTGCTCGGCCCGTTAGGCAATGGCTATCCGATGCCTGGCAAAAACCTTACTCCTATTCTCATTGCAGGAGGTATAGGGATTGCATCGCTGTTTCCTCTTGCAGAGAAGCTTTCAGGAAATATCCATCTTTTCTATGGCGCAAGGACGAAAAATGAACTGCTAATGCTTAATGAATTAAAAGGGCTTGTGAAAAAGGAACTGCTAATCAGCGCTGATGACGGCTCCGAAGGTACAAAAGGCACAGTCGTTGATGTCTTGAATAATTTTTTCACTCGTCACTCGTCACTCGTCACTCGTCACTTGCTTTACGCCTGCGGCCCATCACCAATGCTTGAGGCTGTTTCTAAGTTTGCCGCAGAAAAGGGAATCAAAGGCTATATCTCTATGGAAGAAAATATGGCATGCGGTGTCGGAGCATGTCTGGGATGCACAGTAAAAACAAAAAAGGGCTATAAAAGGGTATGCAAAGAAGGGCCTGTCTTTTCGGCAGAGGAGATTGTATGGTAAGCAGTTATTTTACCAAAGGATATGATATTGCCTTTGAGTACGAAGATAAAAATTTGCAGACGAAGAGATATGAAATTACTCTTTCGCTCATTCTCGCTACGCTCCGAGGTTTTTGCCTCTTTATTATTGGAGATTTTATAGAATATCGGCAAAAAAGCCGCTCAAGAGCAATTTCATATCTGTACACAATTTGAATTGAATTATGGATTTAACTGTAAACATAGGAAAGCTGAAACTTAATACCCCTGTTATGACTGCATCAGGGACATTCGGTTATGGCGAGGAATATTCTGAATTTGTCGACCTCAACAAGCTCGGAGCAATTGTTGTAAAGGGACTCTCTCTCAAACCAATGGAAGGGAATCCATCTCCGAGAATATATGAAACTCCATGCGGAATGCTGAATGCAATAGGACTGCAGAATGTGGGAGTTAAAGAATTCCTGAAAACAAAACTGCCGTATATAAGAAAATTTGACACAAAACTGATAGTAAACATCTTCGGGAACACCATTCAGGAATACGTGAAACTCTCCCGTATCCTTGATGACGCAGGTGTAGACGGGATTGAACTGAATGTTTCCTGCCCCAATATCAAAAAAGGAGGAATATTCTTCGGCACAGACAAAAAAATGCTCCAGAAATTACTCTATAAGGTAAGGGCAAGTGTCAGGAACGCTGTCCTTATAACCAAGCTCTCTCCGAATGTCTCATACATTCAGGAATTTGCAAAAATAGCGGAAGAATGCGGAAGCGATGCAGTATCGCTTATAAATACCATACCGGGGATGGCGATAGACATAAAAACAAGAAGACCGAGAATAGCAAATATAACAGGCGGGCTTTCAGGCCCCGCGATAAAACCAATTGCTGTAAGAATGGTCTATGAGACATTCAGGGCAGTTAAAATACCGGTTATCGGCATGGGTGGAATAATGAACTCCGATGATGCCATTGAATTCATGCTTGCAGGCGCAACAGCAGTCGCAGTCGGAACCGCAAATTTTATAAATCCGTACGCAACCATTGATATAATTAAAGGCATAGAATCATTTATGGCAGAGAACAGCATAACTGATATA
>Ga0180009_10005614_pt1 | contig 13423 bp, 13 predicted proteins | sample OS_PC_MetaG_FD_123537 | JGI IMG/M metagenome (GOLD analysis project Ga0180009, IMG submission 123537) | Groundwater microbial communities from the Aspo Hard Rock Laboratory (HRL) deep subsurface site, Sweden - OS_PC_MetaG | ecosystem: Environmental > Aquatic > Deep subsurface > Groundwater... | reverse complement strand
TCAATCTTAAGCTTTCCATCTTCAAAACTCATTCTTGTTGAAAGATATATTTTTTCCAAGGGGGAGATTCCCAGAGATGAATTTAATTTATTTAAACTGCCAGTAAACTCCAAATGATAATCATTTTCATCAAATGTTGTTGGGAAATAACAATAATACTGGTGTCCAGAATTCAACAATGCAAGGATGCAGTGGCCATTCCCAATCTTTTCAGTTTTTATTATATCTATTAGCTCTTCATCAACCACATCTTTCAAAAAAGCGTTAGTCACTTTATTTGGGACATTGTCCTTTGGGTTGATGTTCTTATAAAGTTTATCGGAAAATGAAGTAAGCACATCAAGGGTTCCATCTTCTTTTTTCTTTACAAAAGGTTCTGATAAAATCCATCCATAATTCTTTCTTCTTATCTTCAAGATTTCACTATTCATTTCTTTTAGGACGACCCCCTTGGAAGGACACCAAAGGTATTTATCTCTTCCAATCTTATTGTCATCCTCCATTTTGTTTTGGGCGATAATCTTCTCTGCAAGGTCTCCGACTATCTTGCTTAATCCAGAGGGAGAATCATTTTTTAATGATCTTAAAAATTTAGCGTACCCATTTTCATTTGAAGGAGGGGATCCCTTGCAAGAGGAATTTATCCTTTCAATCCATAATGGGGGGATAACTATTTCTTCAAGTTTCTCGGTGGCGACATCATTCTTTATCTCAAAAATAAGCCCCTCAATCTTCCCAGTTGATTTCTGTTGCCAATCTTGAATTCCGATGTTCAACATGACATAAATTGGATCTTCCTGTTTTTCTACAGGTATTGAAATTGAATATGCGGGAGTTTGACTATCCGAGGGATATAATTGGATTTCTTTTACGGAATAATCTTCAGATAATCTTTCCAGGAGGGATTTTTTCTGAACTTCTTTTTTATTATTTTCATAATTAATAATATGGCTCATAATCCATCCGAGAACATTAGTTGCCCGAGTGTAATTCCCTGGAAATATCTTTTTCAGGGCCTTATTGACAAGATATTCTGCAGCATTAAGTTTGGCCGTAATGAGTTTATCCTCCCCCTTTGGAAAAATCTCTTCAAAACTACCATGCATCTTTCCATCTAGTGCTTTCATGGAATATATTGACTGTTCTGAACTAGATGTTTCACATCCTGGAGGAGAGAACATGAAAACAGAACTTTTCGATTTATTTAAAACAAATGTATTTTCAAAACCTTTTTCTTTTTTATAATCTTTAATAGAAACCATTAAGTCAAGATTATATCCATCATTTTTCCTGAGACTTTTTTTAATTTCAATATCTATTTCAGAATTCAATTTTGAATCATATTGTGAAGTAGTTTCTAATGGGATTTTATAATTTTTTGCAATGAGTTCTTTTAGGGGTTCATTCACAAAAAAGAACCTTTTTAGATAGTCTTCCAAATTTTCCGATTTTTTTATTTTAATGTCTTTAGAGTATTTTGAATAATCCTTGCTTTGACGAAATCTTTCTTCTACAGTTTTCCACAATTTTTCGATGCTTTTTCCATTCAAGTAGTGAATATCCTTTTTAAGATTAGATATTTCTCCGGGCGTAATCACAAATTTTATTTCAGAGGCATCTACTGTATCCTTTATTAGCCTTGAAGAGGAGCTTACAATTTGGTTAAGCTCTTTAAGATAATTATAGGCATCATTTAACTTATTGTAATCCTCTGATTCAATCTCCCCTAAAGAATCCAGATATTCTCTTGCAATTTTTCTGTTTGGAATAACTTCCCTAAGTGCATAAACCTTTGAGTTAGAATTCATCAAAGCAATTGCCTGCCACGGAAACTTTATTCCTGCTCCGAATAGATTACCTATGGATTTTATCCTACTTGAGAGATCTTTACTTTTCAGAATAGTGCTCTTTGCCATGCCATATATTTCATAATCTAACTCATGCAGACCAATTTCAAGAAGCCTTTTTTGATGATTGATTAGAGCAACAGAAGAAAGTTTGATAACTTTTTCATTTTCTGCATTTAGTTGTATGATCTTTCTATCTTCATTTATATCGACCCTATGCATTTCATTATTTAATTTAACTTCAGAAAAATATCCAGAAAGTTGGCTTGGAAAGAATAACAATGCGGGAAGTATGAGTTTCTTGATCAATCTCATTATCGAGATTAGACCATAAGCTTTAAATAATAATCTGGACTTAATTATATATGACTAACAAAAGAGGAGCGATTTCAATGGAAATTATAATTGTCATAATCCTTGCTCTCATAACTCTTGTTGTTGTTGCAGCAGCCTTCACGGGAGGAATGGACCAGCTTATGAAGAAGATTGCTGGAATTGGAAGCACAATACCTGGGGAAGAATTTGCGAGTAAAACATGCGAGAGCTTATGCAAATCAAATTCATCAAATTTCTGCACCTATGAATTTTCTGGAGATTTAAAGGGCAAAAAATGCAAGGAACTTTATAGTTGTCCTCTAGAGAACCTTGCAGAGATGAAACCTTCTTGTAAGTAGGCATCTTTAAATGCCCGAGAATCAAGGATTTCTGGCACACTCTGAAGATATTCTTCAGGATGCCCCAAATTCGATGAATTTTTAAGCATAATTCTTTTTTATAATTCATGAATAAAAGAGGACAGATAACTCTGACAGAGGTTGGGTACTTGCTTCTTGCATTGTTAGTTGTGGGGGCAATTCTAATGGCCGTTTCAAGAGGTTGTGATCTAATCCAATCGAATAAAGAGAAGGCACAGGCTGAAGGAACCCTTACTCAGCTGGTTAATTTCCTAGATTCTATGAAGGAAAATGAACAGAGTACTTTCATTATTTATTCTCCAAAAGAATTTTATCTGACAAGCTTTAAGTCATTTTATCAATGCAGTACTGACTGTTTATGCATTTGTGAAGATGGGGCCTGTTTGGGCGATAAGAGTTATTGCAAGGATATCAAGAAGCCAGTGAAAGAAAAACTACTTTTTGAAATTGTAGGGGTTAGTTCTCTTCTTATAAACAATCAAAAAGATTCCTATCAATTTGTAGATGCAATAAGAGATATAGCAGAAACAGAATCTGAAATTTCCTTGAATTGCTCGGGAGAACTTGTCCCACTTACCAGGAATAAGAAAATAAAATCTTCCGTTCTCCCCATATTTGAATTGGCTCAAAAGTATGCTTCTGAAAAGGGAGTTCAATTAGTTGTTACGGATGCTTACAGAACACTAGAAGTTCAACAGGCAATGAGGGAAGCATATAAGTCGCTTGCATGCAATCCTGTTGGAAGTGGGATGAATTGTCCTCATGTAATTGGGTGTGCAATTGATGTATGTCTAAGCAGGAATGGGACACTTACTGATATTTGTTACAGAACAAAGAAAGGCCTTTCTCCAACTTTGAAAAATGAAGATACTCTTCTCCTGAAAGAAATTATGGAGAAAGCAGGATTCAGAGGAATTTCAAGCGAGTACTGGCATTTTGAATATGGCCTTTCCCCAGTTTATAATCAGGACAGACCCATTGTAGATTATATTCCTCCAATATAATCCATCTTTTTAATTATGCTGGGAAATGAACAACATTTCCAGCACGACAAAAACATTCATTGAATGTTTTTCACCACATATTTCTTTAAAAATAAGGAGGATATCCCCTCATTATGAAAAAATATCTTAATAATATCTTAAAGGCAGGGGCATTGGCTGCACTTTTGGGAGCAGCATATTTCTGTGGAAAAAAAGATCCAAACAATTCTTCTCCTGCTCCATCATTATTTAATTTTGGAAAAACCGAGGTTGCAGATTATGTAATTAGGCTTCCAGATGGAACAAATAGGATAGAATATGAAAAGCTAGTAGGTTCTCCTTGGCAAGATTTTACAAAATATGGAGATTTGGATCCTCGGGCATCAATAAATGAAAAAGATGTTGTCTTATGGGCACCAAAAGGAAATTTTACAAATCGATCCAATCCAGCAGGAGCAATATTTGGCAGCAGGTGGGAGATGGATTTATTTCATGGACAATTTTTTCAGAAAGTAAACAACCAGCAAAAAATAGTTGAGCAGACAAATATCCTCAATCCTTCTGATGGAATTCCGGGAGCCCTAATAGTGCCTAAATTCAAAAAAATTGTAAAGGGTAACTGGATTGATGAAGGATTCTTTGCATACATTTTTGTTGACCAGGATTATATGGATCAGATAAAAAATCCAAAATTATATTCTGGAGGATATTCTCCTCTGCGTTTTGTAAGGAATCTAAATTTTAAAAAAGAAAAAGACATATTCTTTGAAAAAATTGACTCTCTTGATTTCATCAAAGATAAAAATTATAAAGTGCTTCCAGACCTTTTTGTGATTGCAGATTTTAATAACAAGAAAGAGCATATACATCCGATGATTTTTGAAAATGTGTTATATACGGTATTTGGAATTTACAAACGCGGAATGAAAGATTCTTCAGTTCTCAAGTCCTTTCAAGAGGATAAAGAATCATTTAATAAAAAATCAAATAATCTTGAAAAATTATTAAACAAGTGCTTTAATGGGAACACACATAATCAATTAAATAATTATTATCATCTCTCTAAAATGGAGAATCCTCAATCTTCCTTTTTTGAGATGTCTGTCCCTGATGATACGGCTCATTGTTCTTATACTTCCCCTCATGGGTCTAGGAGACTTTCATTAAATTATGATGTTACTAGCATGGTAATCTCATTAAGAGAGGATAATGAGAAAATTTTTAAAATAAAAATGAAACTTAGCAAAGACCATTTGAATAATTGGACAAACCTTTCATCAGATGAAGTTAATTAAGGGATGCTTTCTATATTCTGACAACCAAATTGTTTTATAGATTCAACATCAAATGGAATAAACAATACTGAAGCATAGAAATCTCTTTTCTGTCCAATTAACTTTTCCCATGCGCTTTGTAATTCAAATCCACCATAGAATCCAGTAACACATCCTCCTACTCCCCCTATTATCAGGCCCATGCCTGTTCCTGCAAGGGGTACGACTGAACCAATTGCTCCTCCAATCGGGGCACCCAATTTTGCACCTATCCCGCATGAAAGGGTGGCCGTAGCTAATTCTGAAAAGATGCTTGCTTTGTTAAAAGAGAACGTTGTGGCATATCTTTTAGTTGTTTCATATCTATCATCTTTTGTAATTGAAGAATTGTAGACTGCAGGAGAATTTGTTAAATATTGCCAGTAGGTTATTTTTTTACCTGGAATATCATTGTTAATCATCCAATCTCCAAATCCAGTTATTGTTGGATATTTTGTTTGGATTTCACTATCGAATGCAGTTATTGAACAAATAGAACATGTCTGTTCCCACCCAGGCGTTACTGAAGCTCCAAATACGTCGATCTTTCCTTCTCCAAGCATCCACCAGCAGTCATACATTGAATTTGCTAATTCTCTTTTGATATCATCTTCATTTTTGACAGAAACTTTTTCATACCCCTTCGGACATTCTCCACCCATGGTGAGGCATTTGTATTCTGTTTGACATTTTAAATCTGAAAGGGTTTTTCCAATTGGAATATTTTTGACATCCAATCCCCTTATAAGAACAGAAGAATGACAAGTCTCCTTAGTTATGCTTCCAGGAATCACACCAGTTATATTTGCAAGGGCAAACCCCACGACAATTAGAGAAACAACCGTAATTATGGTTGTAACCAATACATAAGTTTCTAATCCTTTTTTATTCATCATCCTAATATCCTTGTTTTTATTGCTTTCCATGCAAAAAAGGCGATTGCACCCAATATTATCACAAGTGCGATATAAACGAGAGTCTCAGTTTCCATACCTTTCTTTGTCATAGTTATCTTTAGAGAAATATGTTAATAAATCTTTCAATCCAATAAGATTTATTAAATCTCCTTGGCATGGTGTTTTATGAATAAGGGGGGCGATAGTGAGCTATTGTTGATTGTAATCCTGGCAGTTTTGATTATTTCTGTAACCGCATCATTATTCTTATGGATAAATAATGTTTCCTCAGGAAAATTTATTCAAGCACAAGTTGATGCAAAAGAAAGTGCCTTGATTGTCGATACAATGAGGTCTGGAACAACCTTAATCATAAATAAAACTCTTCATCTCAATGGAAATAACCTTGTTGCGGAGTTTGGAGGAGATGCAATTTCATATTCAATATTCAATTCAAAAGTCTCTTTGCAGAAGGTAATTGATGGGGTGGAGGTTAAAGCATGAAGGGATTGAATAAAAAGGGACAGGTTTTAAGCAGTGCATTGACTCTTGGATGGAAACTTTTTTTGATTGCGGGAATAACTCTTTTTGTGGCTTTGACAGTTGGAAGCATTTTCACAGCAAAGCAAGATATAAGGCCTGCAGAAGTTTCTATACTTGCGAACAAAGTCATGGAATGCATCACTAACAATGGAATCATAGAACCTAACTTCAATTTAAATGGATGTTTTATTGAAGATAATGAACTTTATGTCTCTGCAAATCTGACTTCTATTGAATCGAACTTTTCAAGATTTATTTTTTCCGGAAAACAGGATTTGGGGGTTTTCTGCAAAATTCCAGATATGATCAAGGAAGGAACAGTTTATTGCATTGATCAAAAGTATTATGTTTTGATAAATAATCAAAAAATTGAAAGAGGAATGTTGGAATTGACAGTGGGGGTGAAAAAATATGAATCGAATATCTAAGAAGGGACTAGTTGGCGAGTCATTGACACTATTTGTTGTTACCATGGTTGTCATAGCCCTCTTATTGGTTTTCTTTTTCATGATAAAAGGGTTTGGCAAGAGCGGCTCCAATGTTGAGGAGATGGAATCTTTTTCATTGGAAGATTCTGCAAAGTTTTCATTGGGTGCATATATTAACACTCCTGTAAATATGGAATACGGCGGGGAGAACATTACCATCAAGATGTCAGAACTGATGAGATTGGCAAAAATAAATGGTGATTACAAGAAAATTCTCGAAAGCAATACCAGAGCAATTTTCAAAGAAATTTATGGGGGAGATTACCATGTTTCAATAAGTTTCAATAATTCAAATATGCTCTCTGTTGGAAGAAGTTTGGCTCTTCCACAAAAAACTGAAAAAATATCTCCAGAAAAATTCATCCTTAAAACAATTTCAATTCCAGACATTGAAATAGACCTTTACATATTTGAAAAATGAAACATCAAAAATTGAAATCTAAGAAGGCACAGGTTCTTCCAGAATCACTGATACTTTTGGCAGCAATAGCAATATGTGCCTATTCTCTTTATATAGCATATTCATTTGAAGCAGATTATTCTGACAAGCTTTCCGTGCCACAAGAGCTTATCCAAGCGTACAATAGCCAGGATAACTTTGAGTTGTATGCAAAAGATGCAGCAAAACTTTCTGTTGAAGAAGCATTCTCAAACATATTAAAATCAAATTTCTTAAACATATTAAAATCAAATCCGGATTGCAGGATTATCCCAAATGAAAATATTCCTATTTGGAGTTCAGATTGTGTTTCCAAAAATAAAGTTAATGAGGAATTTTTAACAGAAATAAATTCCAAATTTAAGGAATTGTTGAATTCTGATAGAAAATATAAGATTGCCCTTGGGGATAAAATCCAATTTGAGTTTGAACCATTTACTCTTAACATTTCTGGAGAGAATTATTCCGGGACATATCAATATCAAACACTGTTTTCAGTTGAAAACCCTCTAAAAGAAACTCCTGAAGCAATATATTCAAGGGTTGCCGCAAGGATGAAGGATTGCAATAATAGCGAAGTTTATGATATTTGCATAAATAAGATGGTTCTAACCGATTACACAATTAATTGTGCTTCTGGAAAGTATTTGATTTGTTCACTAAAAACAAAGAAAAATTACTTCTTTAATGGTTCATTTGGAAAGGTGGAGTCAAAATTTGCAGTTAATTTCTAAAATAGTTAGTGGTCCTTTTTTGCAATGCTTAGAAATTGCTTAAAATCTTTATGATTTTGGCAATGCTGGAATCAGAATTCAAGGCATTTTTAGAATTTCTGACATCCCAAAAAGAAATAGCTTCTTTTTTAGGACAAACTTTATAAACAAAATTATTTTTAAAGTTAAATGATAAAGGCAACATATCCTCAGATGGTTAAAAGAATCTGTGCAGCTGCAAATCTGACTGAGGAAGAGGTTGAAAGAAGGGTTCTTGAAAAAAAATCAAAACTTTCAGATCTTATAAGCAAAGAGGGGGCGGCACAGATCGTAGCTGCAGAACTCGGGGTAGATTTTGATGGTCAGAGAGTAAAGATTAACGAATTAATGAGTGGAATGAGAAGATTATCAATGGTTGCCAAGGTTACAAAAATGTTCCCATCAAGAGAATTCAAGACCAAGAATGGAGTTGACAGCAAGGTTATGAACATGTACATTGCTGATGAAACCTTAAGCACAAAGTGCGTTCTTTGGGATGTAAATCAGATAAAACAGTTCGAGGAAGGAAAAATAAAAGAGGGAGATGTTGTTGAAATAAAAGATGCTTCAGTAAGGGAAAATAATCAGGCTCTTGAAATCCACGTAGGGTCAATGTCTGAAATAAAATTGAGTACTGAAAAAATAGAGAACATTGTTGAAATGAAATCTGCTCCAGAGGTTAAGCTGGCAATGATAGCAGAAAATGCAAGAGCAAATGCTCGGGCAGTCATAGTACAGGTTTTTGAGCCAAGATTCTTCAATGTTTGCCCAGAGTGTGGCAAGAAAGTCAATCTTGATGGGGACAAATTTAATTGTCAAACGCATGGGCCAGTAATTCCCCTGGAAAGATCACTCATCACACTAACGATTGATGATGGTACTGCCAATATAAGGGCCGTAGGGTTCACAGATGTACTCAAAAAACTTTTCTCTGTGGATGATTCTGGAATAAAGTCAATCACTCCTGAAAGAAGAAATTCTCTTCTTGGAAAAGAGATGGTGTTTTCAGGAAGGGGAAGAAAGAATCCGATGTATAACAACATGGAATTCCTAATAAATGATGTTGAAGAAGTCAATGTGAACAAAGTGATAGAAGACCTTGGCCCTAAATAATTTTTTCTTAATAATGCTGAGAAAACACGGTTTTCTGGCATCCTAGAAAACTGGAAGTTTTCAGGACACAAAGAATTTTCAATTTTTAAGTGTGCTGGGAATAATTGAAGTTTTTTGATTATTATCCTTTATCATCTTCCCAATTGCGAGTTTTTATCAATCCTTTTTTGAAAGCATATTATAAATTAAGATAATCTTTATATAAGCTCGCTAAACTCTGTCTTCAATGCTAAGAAGCAAAGCGCTTCTAGCATTGTCAAAATTAGGAAAATTTTAAACAATGGCAAAGGAAAAAGATAAGAAGGCAGAACTTACCGACTTGCCCGGCATTGGTCCGGCAATTGCAGAAAAGTTGCAGGCCGCAGGCTTCTTAGACATTCTGTCTGTTGCTGTTTTAACAATTAAGGAACTTGAAGAGCTTGCAGGATTAACAGAGGCCACTGCAAGGAAGACAATACAGGCCGCAAGAAAGATGGCGGATCTTGGATTCAAAGATGCCACAGAATTTCTCAAAGAAAGAGAAGAGATGCTTTATATTTCTACAGGGTCAAAGAACCTAAACTTGCTTTTAGGCGGAAAGGGGTTGGAAACTGGCGCAGTTACTGAAGCATATGGGGCATACGGATCTGGAAAGTCACAGATGGCACATAGTTTGGCAGTACATGCACAACTTCCAAGAGAAAGAGGCGGAGCAGAAGGGATGGTGGTGTTCATAGATAGCGAAGGAACATTCAGACCAGAAAGGATAACAAGTATCGCGGAAGCATTGGGTCTGGATGCTTCTACAGCTTTAAAGAACATATTTGTTGCAAGGGCATTTAACTCAGATCACCAGATGCTTCTTGTTGAAAAGATTTCAGAGTTGATTAATGAGAAAAAGCTTCCAATAAAATTAGTTGTAATTGACAGCTTAACATCTCACTTCAGGGCAGAATTTTCTGGAAGAGGTATGCTTGCCGATAGGCAGCAGAAGTTGAACAAACACATACACTCCCTTATAAGGCTTTCTGAGCAGTACAAGGTTGCTGTATACATAACAAACCAAGTTATGGCTAATCCTGGAGTAATGTTTGGGGATCCAACTACTGCGATTGGAGGGCATATTCTCGCACATGCTTGCTTGACTCCAGATACTTTAATTCAACTTTCTGATGGGAATATTCGCAGAATTTCAGGCATAAAAACAGGAGAAGGAATAATTGCCAGCAATTTTTCTAAATTAAAATTGGAAAATGCGAATTGCGATGTTTCTTTTGTAAATCAGTCTATTAAAGAAGTACTAAAAATATATGCAGGAAGCATTATAAAAGCATCTCCTTTGCATAAATTTTTTATTTTAAAAGATTTTGGCATTGGTGAAGCAGAGGCAAAGGAACTTAAAGAAGGAGATTTTATCGCACATGCAAAAAAAATTACAATTGAGGGAGAAGAACAGCAGCTTCCAAAAATCGACGGCAAAAGGTTGGTGAAAATTTCTTCAAAAGGAAGCGATCTAATAAAAAAGGCTTTTGCAGAGAAAAAAATTTCAAGAAAAAAGAACCACAAATGGCTGGGCATTGAACCAAGACAGCTCAGAAGGGTCCTGAACAATTCTTATCCCACTGGGATTGATACAATAAAAACAATTGAGACAAGATTCGGATTGCAGCTTTTGCAGCATATCATCCCTGTTGAAACGCACAAATATAGAAATTTGTCTATCCCCCAAGTAATGACTCCAGAGCTCGGACAAATTTTCGGCTATTTTTTGGGTGACGGCAACCTTGGAAAATTTGGTCTGAGATTCAGAGATGAGCGTCAAGAAGTTTTAAATGAATACAATACGCTTTTTAGCCATGTTTTTGGAATTCATGGAAATATAACTATAATAACAAATAAAAACTGCTATAACCTTGGTATCAACAGTATTGAAATAGCAAAACTTTTCAATGAAACTCTGCCAGATATTTTTGATATCATAGGAAGAAGCAAAGAGGAAGTTGTCAAAGCATTTATTAAAGGTTTTTCAGATGCAGAAGGTTGGATAAGCAAAAAGGAATGCAAAATAAGAATATCTCAAAAAGAAAAAGAAATTTTGAGATATACCCAGCTTTTCCTGCTCAGACTGGGAATAAGAAGCAAAATTTATTTTGATGTTGGAAAAAAGAAAATAAACCATCTTGAAATTACAAACCGCGATTTGAATGATTTTTTGCAGATAGGATTTACTGCGGCAGACAAACAGAAGCGCCTTTTTGAAGCAGTAGATAAAAATCAACAAAAATATACAAAAGAAATAATTCCCATAGAAAGAAAAGCATTATGGAAGTTGCTGAAAGAGTGCAAAATTCATCCATCTGAAGCAATACATTCTAGGCCAAAAAGTTATAAGTACATAAACAGAAAAGAGCTGGAAAAGGCAGTGAGCTGCTTAATGGGGAGGAAAATTGAAGATAGGCAGGTAAAGCAAAAAATAGAATTTATAATAAAAATTCTTAATGCAGAGATAAGGTGGGAAAAAATAACCAAAATAAAAAGAGAAGAAAACAATCAGCCCCTTTTTGACCTTAGCATTCCTAAAAATGAGAACTATATTGCCAATGGTTTTATTGTCCATAACAGCCATTATAGGTTGTATCTTAGAAGGGGAAGGAAAGGTTCAAGGGTTGCAAAGATGATAGATGCTCCAAATCTTCCAGAGAATGAGGCAGTATTCTGGCTTACAACCGACGGCTTAGCTGATGCCGAGCCAAAAGATGCCAAAGAAGCAAAGGAAGAGTAATTATTCTCAATTTCCATAAATCTTTAAATCTAAATTTTTTCTATTGATATTGATCATTATTGCAGGGCGAATAGTATAACGGATAGTACGCTGGCTTGCGGAGGTCGAGCCTAATGAAGAATAGTTTTTTGTCAAAATAAAAACCTTTAAAGCACATTGGCCCTATCTATCTTGGCCCCTATCAGCTAATGGATAGGCTAGGAGCTTGCGGAGCTTCCAATCCCAGTTCGAATCTGGGTAGGGGCGTTATAGTGCTTTTATTGGCCGGACTATTGAGATAAATTTATCCACTTCTTCACCTGAAAGTCGGACTTTATTAAAATCCAAATGTTTCGTTCTTCTTTGTATATATATTTTTGAGTTTAGGCCGAAAAATTCTAAGCCTTTCACAAAATCATCAGAGAGTTTTTTAGAAACAGACCCAAAATATATCTCTTTTCTGCCTTTTCTAACATAGCCATCTGAATCAATCAATCCCCTAAGAAAACCAACTATAAACTTTTTATTCAACAATAGATTCTTATCTCGCAGTCTCACCGTTGACACCTTTTTATCTTCCCACTTTAGATAGTCTGAGCAAAAGTTTCCCAGCACCTTGGAATTATAATAAAGAATGGTAACGCTCTTGCCATAATGTCTAAAGGGGATTTTGCCAGTAAGGCGTTTTAATGATTCAATGTAGTAATTTATGACTTTTATCTCATTTTTGTTGAAAATGAATCGTACATGCCATTGCCCCTTTTTAAGATCATGAAACAAACTCCCATCTCCTGCAAAGAAACCGATTGCTTCCCCAACAAGTTCTAAATCATTGTTGTTAAGATCCATTAAAGGGTATTTTCTTCCGAGTTTTTTGCGCATGTAGTAATAAATTGTAGTTTTGCTTAAATTTGTAATCTTAGATATCTCATTAAGACTTTTACCTTCAATAATCATCTTCATAATTCTATCCCTTTGTTCGAAAAGTAATCGTTTCATGGGATTCTAAATGGCGCATCCTTTTTATATTTAATCGGGGTTCGAATCCCCGTTCGCTCGTTTACGTCCCAACATATTTATGGTATGAAATATGGGGAGATTCCTCGTGGGGACGTAGTTCCTTCTATATTGTTTGCACAATAATCTTTTTAAATAAAGTCTGAAAGGGATATTGATGGAAATAACAGGATATTACGGGGGAGAATATCATAAGGAGAATTCTAGAAAATTCATCAACATACAAAGCAAACAAGCTTTCAAAAGTGTTGGCTATATCCCCCTTACCAGTAGGATAGAGAAAACTTTAACAGCAAGAAATTTTAAATGTGAAGGCGAAGCCCTATATCTTGTCTCTCAAAAAAATGAAGGAGAAATTTGCAAATTCCATCTATATGACCGTCCATATTATAATGCGCACAGGAACAAACTACCGAAAAAAAGAATATACCTTACTTTTCTAACTTCCAACTGGGGATTGCATCTTCCGGATGAGGTGATCGAAAAAACCAGAAGAGCGAAGTCTGTTGAAATAACCTCGTCCAAAAATGAAGGGTATCTAGAAATAAGATTCGTCTGATGGAAAGGATTCTGATTGTGTGTTATCCGATTATTATT
>Ga0180009_10005613_pt1 | contig 13425 bp, 9 predicted proteins | sample OS_PC_MetaG_FD_123537 | JGI IMG/M metagenome (GOLD analysis project Ga0180009, IMG submission 123537) | Groundwater microbial communities from the Aspo Hard Rock Laboratory (HRL) deep subsurface site, Sweden - OS_PC_MetaG | ecosystem: Environmental > Aquatic > Deep subsurface > Groundwater... | reverse complement strand
GAGTTCGCCTGATATTGGCGGGTATTTATCTATTCTATTGTTATTATGTTTTATTTTGAGTAACAAACAATCGAAAAGTGTGTAGAATTCTTATATCCATTCACTCACGCGAAAATCGGTGTTCAAGGAAACAATGAATATTCTATTTGTAAATACTCGACATTATTATGGTGGAGGAGACAGCACCTATACCTTCAACCTCGCGGAACTACTAAAACGAAATGGTCATCAAATCTCTTTTTTCGCAATGAAGGACCAAAAAAATCTGTATGATATAAATGAAGATCTTTTCGTAAGCCACATCGATTTTAAGGACATGAACCGGAATAAGTCGTTTGTCACTGGACTAAGGGTGGCAAGTCGTGCAATTTATTCAGTCGAAGCCCGTAAGAAGTTCTCTGTGGCTTTAGAACGAATCAATCCAGATATCGTGCATTTGCATAATATCCACTGCCACATAACACCGTCTATTATTTTCGAGGCTAAAAAACGTAAGCTGCCGGTGGTATGGACCCTGCACGATTACAAGATGATTTGTCCCAACGCAAGCTTCCTTGTTGATACCACCCACAAGATCTGCGAAGCCTGTGGAAACTGCAAGTATTATCAAACCATACTCAAACGATGCAAAAAGGGGTCACTTCTAGCCAGTACCATGGCGTGCCTTGAGGCATATTTTCACCGGATAATAGGGCTACGGAATTTGCCTGATCTCTTTCTTGCCCCAAGCTCCTTTTTAATGAACAAACTTTTGCAAAGAGGCTTTTGGCCTAAAAAAGTAATCCACCTTCCGCTGTTATTGCCGGATAAGATGTTCGAATGCCAGGGTGAGGATCTGGGCTACTTTCTGTTTTTTGCAAGGCTTGAGCACATTAAAGGGATCTTCCAGTTGATCGAAGCATGCCACAAAGCGCCAGAGATCACGGTAAAAATTGCTGGACGTCTCGAAGACGATCGCGTAAAAATCCTGCTAAAGACGCTGCCGAAAAATGTTGAGTACTTGGGAATGCAACAGGGAGATACGCTTCGGAATCTCATATCCAGCGCAAGAGCCATTGTGTTACCTTCGCTATGGTACGAAAACCAGCCATTCAGTATCACAGAGGCCTTTGCCGCTGGAAAACCGGTTATAGCCTCAGACTTAGGCGGGATGAAAGAGCTGGTTGAAAATTTCCAAAGAGGTATTCTCGTTGCCCCTGGGGATACCGAAGGATTGGTAAAGGCAATGAATTGGATGAAGGAGCATTCCACAGAAGCAAGGGCGATGGGAGAAAGGGCGCGGGAGTATGCACTTAGAGAGCATTCCGGCAAAAAGCACTATGAGCGGATCATGCTTATCTATCGGGGATTGTTAGATTCTGATTAATGGAAGGATTGAAGGTTTGTTACATCAAGCCATCGACACTACCTGGGGTCACTATATGCTTTTCATTCAAACTGCTTCAATTAGGATATATAGTCAAGCTACTGATTTTACCAATGGCAATGATTATGCTCTTCTAAGAAACTATGGTACCTTATGGAAAATATAAATACATGCAATAATTGTAAAAGTAGTGATTACAAAGTGATTTATAAAAAAAATATGGCACAAGCACATCAAATTGTAAAATGTAATACCTGTGGATTAATGTATGCTTACCCTTTACATATAGATCATACAAAAAAGTATTGGGAAGGCAGTTCAAATACTCCTATAAAAATGCCTCTGTTTTCAGAACAATTCGAAAAAATGCTTGATATGAAAGAAAAGATCCAGGTGTCTGATTACTTATCATCAATTAAACATGTGGAAAGATTACTTCCAGTGAAAGGCAATGCATTAGAAATTGGTAGTTCAAGAGGTTATTTCTTACATGAGTTAGAGAAAAGAGGATGGAAGATAACCGGTTTGGAACCGACAGATACCCGTCGTGAGGAAGCAAAAAGAATATTTGGGTTTGATTTAATACCAGACAAACTCGAAGATACCTCTTTTCTTGATAATAGTTTTGATGCCATTTTTATGTTCCATGTGATTGAACATGTCTTGAATCCTTCATTTACTATTTCATTGCTATATAGATTTTTAAAGCCAGGCGGCATTTTGGTGATTGAGACACCAACATACGATTCCTTACCATACAAAGTATTACGCCACAGAGAACGAAGTATTAGATGTTATGGTCATTTTACATTCTTTACGAAAAAAACATTAAAAATTATGTTGGAAAAATCGGGATTCACAACAGTGAGACACGACAGAGTTGGAAGAACACTCACTTTCGAGAGATTATTTTGGAATATCTCAGTAATTTTTAAAAGTGAACTCATAGATAGTATTCTAGAAAAAATAAGTAGGATTGGCAATATTAGGCAATTTAAGATTTATTTGAATATGGGTGATATGCAACGCATATACTGCAGAAAGTAAATATCGAGAGGGTAAAGATCACTATGAAGAAAATTTATATTGCAGGTTGTGGAGGAATGTTAGGTGAAGCATTTTATATTCAATTTAAGAATGATTTTGAGTTAAAATGCACTGATAAAGATGTAAACGAAGATTGGTTGTCATTCATTGATATTAGGGACTTTGATAGATACAAACAGGATGTTCAAGATTTTAAGCCTGACTATTTGTTCCATCTTGGGGCTTATACTGACCTAGAATTCTGTGAAAATAATATCGACGAAACTTACCTCACTAATACACTGGCGGTTGAGAATGCTGTTTACATGGCAAATAGCTTAAAAATTCCGATTCTCTATATCAGTACCGCTGGTATTTTTGATGGAAATAAAAACACTTATGATGACTGGGACATACCGAATCCATTGGGTGTGTACGCTCGTTCAAAATATATGGGGGAACGTTTTGTTGTTGAAAATGCCAGTCGTTATATTATTTGCCGTGCCGGATGGATGATGGGTTCCGGACCTAAAAAAGATAAAAAGTTTATTCAAAAACTAATGAAGCAGATAAAAGATGGGAAAAAAGAACTATTCATTGTCAAGGATAAAGACGGTACACCAACCTACACCCATGATTTTGCTCAAACGGTAAAGGCCTTGATAGAGAAAAAATATTGGGGTTTATACAATTGTGTGTGTGGAGGACAAACAAGCCGATTGGAGGTTGCAACAGAACTCATTAGTTTGCTTGGACTTGCAAATGAAATAGAAATTATACCCGTCGAATCTAATTTTTTCAAAAATGTGTATTTTGCTGAAAGGCCTGCATCAGAAAGGTTGATTACAAAAAAACTTAATCTTAGAGGCCTGAGTAAAATGAAAGATTGGCGAGTTTCATTAAAGGAATATATAGACAATTATTACAAGGGATATCTTGATTGATAAAAAACTTAGAATTGCGGCTTTTGGTGGATTTAGGTCTATTCCACCTGAGGAAGGTGCAGCGGGATCTGATAAGTTCGCTTATGAATTGTATCCCCGATTAGTTAAAAAGGGCCATTCATTGACAATATATAGCCGGTTATATCCTGGGCAGAAAAGTAAGCTTTCAAAGGAATACAAGGGCGTTCATCAGGTTTATTTTAGAACCATTAACAAGGCCGGATTTGACACACTCATTCACTCATTCAAGGCAACTTTTCATATTATTTTTCGCGACACGGCTGATATTGTTCATATACATAGTGGTGCCAATAGCCTATGGGCTCTTTTTTTGCGTCTTTCAAAAAAAAAGGTGTTTATTAGCCAATTTGCTATGGACTGGAAACGAGATAAATGGCCATGGTATGGCAAGTTATTTTATCTTATTTCAAATTATTTAACCGCATATATACCTAATGCTGTGATTTTTGATAATATTTTTAATAAAAAATTCTTTGAAAACAAATTCAAAAAAAGGTTCTATTTTATTCCATATGGGGCGGAGGTCCCAGCACCTCAAACAGACACCATTATTATTAGGAAATTAGGATTAAGTGAAAACGAATATTTTTTATTTATTGGTAGGTTTATTCCTGATAAAGGGATTCATTTTTTATTGGAAGCATTTAAAAGAATAGATACTAACAAAAAACTAGTGTTGGTCGGAGGATCCCCAAATCCAAGCAGCTATGAGGTGAAGCTCAAAGAAACGTCTGATAAAAGAATAGTTTTCCCTGGGTACATCTATGGCGACGATGTAAATGTCTTAATAAAAAATGCATATATTTATGTGCAACCTTCTTTAATTGAAGGTTTATCTCCTGTCATATTGACTGTAATGGGTCTTGGAACGCCTCTGATATGCAGTGATATCCGTGAAAATACTTATATCGTGAAAGAAAATGCAACTCTTTTTAAGGCGGGTAGTGTTGACGATCTTTATCAAAAGCTTACTTATTCACTAGTTGAGCATGAGAAGCTTAAAGAAAAAGCAGGTTCAGGTAAAAAAGATATTCTAAATCGATTTAATTGGGATTCTATAACGGATCAATTCATTGATATATTTCAAGGAAAAACAGGAAAGGAAAATGATTAAAGCAGGCGTAGTTGGAATTGGTAAGATGGGTGTTTCCCATTGTTCAATATTAAATGCGCATCCGGATATTGTAGAAGTTTCAATATGTGATTCATCAGGGTTTCTGCTCTCCGGTTTCAAAAAATATTCTAACTTCAACTGTTATAAAGATTACAAGAAGATGATCAAGGAAAACGAAATTGATCTGATTTTCGTAGCCACTCCGTCAAAATTTCATAAAGAGATGGTGCTCTATGCCTTGGAAAATAACATTCATGTTTTTTGTGAAAAACCCCTTTCCCTATCTTATGAAGATTCAAAAACAATGACGGATTTAGCAAAAGAAAAAAATCTGGTCACTCAAGTTGGTTTTCACAATCGGTTTATCGGAACATTTCAGGCCACAAAACGATTTATTGAGTCAAATATGATAGGTGAAATATTCCATATTAATGGTGAGGCTTATGGACCTGTTGTGATTAATAATGAAGGTGGAACATGGAGGGGAGATCCCAAAGAAGGTGGTGGGTGTCTTTTTGATTATGCTGCTCATGTCATTAATTTGATGGAATATCTTGTTGGAACAATTGAAAAAGTATCAGGGACAATCCTAAAAAAAATATATTCCAAAAATGTTGAGGATGCTGTTTATTCTAATTATTTCTACAAAAATGGAATTACAGGTCAGTTGTCAGTAAATTGGAGTGAAGAAACATACAGGAAGATGTCAACCAAAGTTGAAGTGCTTGGGAAAAAAGGCAAAATCGTTTCCAATGCCCAGGAATGTCAAATGTATTTAAAAGAAGACCCTCAACAAGAAGGTTTTGAACAAGGCTGGAATAGTTTCTGGATAACTGACCAGACAAAACCGGTATCTTTCAATCTGAGGGGAGAAGAATATTCGGCCCAGGTGGATTATTTTATCAATCAGGTGAAAGAAAAAAATGCAAATAGTATTAATTCATTTGAAGTCTCACTTGAAACAGACAGGGTGATCGAAATGCTAAGAGAAGATGCCGAGAGGAATAGATAATGGATAAAGTAATTTTTGGAGATAATCAATTTTTTGGTGTCAATCACATGTCTGAAGAAAAGGCTAGACAGCAAATGAAAAAATTTAAAGATATTCAAAATATTTTGCACATCGTAGATTTTATCAATGATGTTGGAATAAAGACATTTATGGTAACTACATATGATAAAGTCGAATATATTTGCGATCATATCAGATCTAATCCAACCCAGTATAAAGATTTCAAAATTAATCCTTGTCTTCCTTATGCTCATAAATACGCAAATGCAGTCGCAACATATGGTATTTTGGGAACATTAAAAAAATATTTACAAGGGAATATTATTCAATCCGTATCCAAAGGTGGGATCGCTTTGGTGAAAAAAGACTTTGAAAAAATGATGGAGCTTTTAATTGATGCAGAGTTGTCCATGTTTAGAGGAATCAATGTCGAGACTATTTTTTTACAAAATGTTGTCACGGATCTGATTTTAGGACTGGGAGTGTACGATATTTATGAAGTTTTTGCACAGTATGTTAGAAAAAAGTATAGTGCTAAGCCTGGGTTCATAACAATGAATCTGCCAAAGCTGGTTGATGTATTAAAAGAAAAAGAGATTAATGATTCTATCGTTTGTGCTTCAATTAATAAGATCAGTTTCAGGATGTCTGGTGGAATTGATATCTATAAAGAATGCTTGGCTGAGAATACTTATAAAATAATTGCCATGCAAGTATTAGCGGCAGGTGCTATCAAGCCTGATGAGGCAATAGAATTTATTGGAAATCTAGGAGGCGTGGATTCCATTTTGTTCGGAGCTTCAACAAATAGCCATATCTTAGATACAAAAAATTTAATTGAAAAATATCTATGATCCATCTCAGAAAAGACTGTTGTGAAAATTTAATGCAGAGAGAGAATATCGGATTGGTTGTGTGAACATTGTTGAGATGGTCGACGATGAACTTCAATATCAAGAAAGACTTATAATAGCGAAGAGGTTTCTTTTCTGGTATCTGTTATTATTGGTGTGTCTCAGCTGTTTGACAATCGGGTTGTTTGTAGCCGGGGCTGAATCTCGGTATCAGGTCATAGGGCCAAATTTAACTAAGAATAAAGACTTTTCTCCTGACTCAAAATACTGGCAGATCAAAAACAGGGCGTTGACGGACTTTTCAGCCTTGGACAACTCCCTAGTGTTGTCGATTCCCCCAGGAAAGAAGACAGTTAGTATTTCTGCTCTGCAGATAGTAAAACTTCCCGCCAAAAGACGCTACAGGATTTCAGCCGAACTTAATGTAGAAAATATAACCGTTCTGCCGGACACTTGGCACGGTGGCAGATTGCTGATGATTTCCCTGACTAAAGATGGAAAAGCGATTTGGAGTAGACCCCATCTTGCTGCAAAAGTGTTTGACACGGATGGGTGGGTGAAAGAATCCAGGGTTTTTTCTATTGGAAAATCCATTAATTGGGTCAGGGTTGGCATTCAGCTTACTGGCCTGGCAGGAAAACTGGCGGCACGAAATATTGAGCTGGTGCCAGTGGAGGAAAGAACGCTGTTCACTTGGGCTAAACGAATCCTGTTGGTCTGTTGGGGGTGCCTGATGTTTGTGGGGATTGTCAAGCTTGTTTTATTCGATGGAAAACGGCGGGTCTGTTATTTTCCTCTTTTGGTTCTGATTGTTATCATCTCCGGTGTGACAGCCTCCCAGTCGGTATTGGAAAAAATTGAATCCGATCTGAAAACACAATTTATTCCCGTTGTCGGCAAGGCCAGCGAACCAGCCGCTGGCGTTTCCTCAAAAACTGAGCACTTCTGGAACCAGGATTATCTGAATCTGACGGAATTCAAGAAATACATTTCACTCAGTATGGCCAAGAAAACAGGTCACTTTTTCCTTTTTTTCTGTCTCTTTGTCTCGCTATTAAGGGCCGGTTTACCAGGTTTTACGAAGGTCCGGATCGTTTTGGTCTGCCTCCTGTTTGCGTTTATGACAGAGATGCTGCAGTTCTTTGTTGATGGCAGGCAGGCGAATCCGATCGATTTCGGGATCGACGCGGCTGGTATTATGACGGCTGTGATATTAACAACGATAGGGTCCCTTTTTGGTTCCCCCGGGTTCATCCGGCGGTTTAAATTCTGGTAATTCCGGGACGATCAGATTTCACTGAAAAATAAAAAAGCCGAATTCCTTCTGGATCACGGATCGGCCATAACACCGAAAGCGGCTGGGATATACCCCTTCGTTTTTTCATGTGACCGCTTTTGCTTGGTGTCAAAAATCTTACCACCTTCTTTTACCAGAAAATCTGTCCGGCGGGTTCAAAAGCACTTCCGGCAATAGTGTGGTGGAAAACGACCCCTTTTTTTGACCAGACTTTCGATTTGAAAACCCCCACTTTTGTTGTACGTTTCTCTTCGATAAAATCAGAAAAATCAGTGTCGTTATTCAGCTGGTTAACCGCCTGATTCTGTAACAGATTGAACAGTTACGCCAAGTTTCAGCTAATGTCCGGTCAAGAGCGGTCTGTCGCTGGGTGCACCAAAAACATGTGGGGTTGTGCTCATAACCGCTTCAAGAGGTTATTTATTCAGAAAAACGCATGAATCCATCCTTGGAGCTCCTGGAATTCATCCCTGGCTTCCAAGGTTTTATGAACAAACAACCTCTTTCCGCTTAGAGATATCCACACATATTTGGTACACCCCTGTCGCTTCGGTCCAGCTGAAATCAGGGTACACATAACAACGTGCATGTCCCCCGATTTCAGCTAGAAATGAATCAAGGCTAGTGGGAATGTTGACCCGATCGACTCAGCAGGAAAATAAACGATATTTTAACGAGATTCCGGCACTGACGTGTCTGAAATGCACTTAACAAAAAACTCTCCTGAAAGTGCGACGTCAGTGCCGGTCCATCGTTTCAAAATAAAGTCTGGGAGGTATACGAGGTATACGTTGATCGGAGAGGAGACTGGTATGTCATTGAACTCATTCTCGACGGCCCTCCATAGCCGTCTTCCGAGGGCGGTCGTTCACATCGCCATCCTGGCGATGTTCAACCACTCCCAATCCGTTCAATAACATACCAGTCTCCTCTCCTCACCGATAGACAACGTGGTGAATCATTACGAAGGTTTTTCACTTTCCATTAGTGTTCCAGCTTCTGTTTTTCATTCAACAGCACCTGCAAAAGGAGATGATCTTGAGAAACCGGTTTATTTTATTGGGCATCGTCCTGATTGTGTTTCTTTTTTTGAGTGGTGGAGCACTGGGCCAGGGGGTCCAGGAGAAAGAGATCCGCATCTCTCCCATCTCCATCCACTGGAATGCAGATACGCGTCAGTTTGAGGCTTATTTTGATGTCGTCAACGGGACGGAAGAAACTGCTGAACTGACCAGCATCATCATTTTCAAGCGGACGGATTCCAGACGTCACTGGCGGGGGGCTCACCTACCAGCACTGGCCGCAGGCAGACAGCAGTCCTTCAAGCTGGCATTTCCGCCTGCAATCATGCTGAAAGCCGAATTTGACTCCATCACGGTCAATATCTACGGCAAGGACTACGAGGGGCTCATCGATCACTCTTCCCGGTATCTCAGAATCAAATCCCAGCCCGTGGTGGATGACGACAAAGCCCGGGTGGAAATCACGGCTATCCCCACCCCAAGGGCCAAAAGCGAAGCTGAAACGGTCAAGACCCTGGTTGAGCTGGATGCTGACGGCCAGGAGGTGGCCGGTTTTTCCAGCCAGGATTTCAGCTGCACCCTCAGCCCGGTTGAACCAGAAGCAGAAGCCGAGAGTGAGAAAACGGTTCAAACAGAGGCAGTTCCCTCAACACCGCAAATCATGGAGACCCCTGTTTCCGAATTGTTGGATCGTGTCGAAATGTCGACTCTTTCAGGGATCGAACCGGTTCCCGAACTGCTGGTAACCATCAGCGACGCGAAAGAGGCCCGGGTGGATCAGCTGAAACTGTCCCGGGAACTGGAAGTTCTCGATATCGGTTCCAGGGACAAGTTGCTGGCCCTGTATATTGCAGAAGGAAAATCGGATGTGATTGCCAAGGCGTTATCGGACCTGCACGCCCGGGAGCCGGAAAATATCAACCACACCCTTTCCCTCTCCCGGGTGCGTCACGAACAGGGGGATATCCGGGGCGCCCTGGATGTTTTGAAGTCCTCCCTGAACAGAATCTACACGTCGGCCAGAATCGCTTTGAACCAAGTGCTGAACAGCGGCGGCAAAAAACAGGCAGCGCAGGGTCAGGCTGTCTCGGACGAAACCTACCTTGCCCGTGAATTCAACAAGCTGGGACTGTCGCTGCTGGAACAGAAGCAATATGCCGATGCCGTGTCGGCGTTTCAGTCGCTGAACACGTTGAAACAGGACTATCCACTGGTCCACTATCATCTCGGTCTGGGTCGCCTGGGACTGAAGCAATATCACCAGGCCAAGCAGGCATTTCTCAAGCAGAGCGAGGCGGAGCTGCCCCGGAACCAGCAGATCGACAACCTGAGTTCATTGACCGAAGTGTTGGCGGTGACTCTGGAGGTGCCTGTCATCCAGACAACAAAGGACCAGTTCCAGGGGCTGCTGCCGCAGGTGGAGACTCCTGCAGAAACCAGTCGTATCCAGCAGCAGATTGCCCTCCTGGACTCCCTGCTGGTCCGGGTGGAGGAACAGCGGCTGGCCAGTCTGCCCGACCTGGGTATTCAGCTGGCAAAACCGTTTTTCCTGGCGGATGTGAAGCCGGGCCAGGCGGTGGTAGTGGATTTTACGATCACCAACTCCGGAAAAACGGCCAGCAGCCCCTACCAGGTCAACTACCAGCTGAAACATGAAAAGGGAATGGTGACCGATATCCCGGCGACCGACCGCTTCAAACCGCTGGCGGGGAATCATGCCTCCTATGTCTGGAACAAGCAGTTTACCGTGCCGGAAGATATTCTGCCGGGGACTTACCGACTGGTGGCGACTATCGAGCAGGTGGATGCTGCCCGCGAAGTGGCCTACGAGAATAACACCTTCGTTTCCGAACCCGCCCTGGCCATCGTCCTGCCCGCGCCCGAACCGGAACCCGCTGTGGTGGTGGTCGCTGCCCCTCCGGTGGAAGAACCGAAACCACTGGACCTGTTGAGCGCCCGCACCGAGGCACTGCAGGCTGTACCGGATATGCCCGCCATAGAGGCTACCAAGGGGGAGTTTCATGACCTTCTGAAGCAGACTGAAGATCCGGAAGAGATCCGGCGGATCCGGCAGAACGTGATGGCACTCAACTCCCTGATGGTCAAGGTGGAGGTGCAGCAACTGGGCCCCCTGATTTCACGGACAGAAGCCCTGCAGAACGAACCGGACGTGGCCGGAATCGAGGCAACAAAGCAGCAGTTTCATGGAATCCTGCGGCAGACAAAGACCCCTGAGGGCATCCGTCGCATCCGGCAGAACATCACCATCCTCAATGCCCTGCTGGACAAAGAGGCGGAGAAACAGGCGGCAATGCGACCTGCTCCGGACACCAGGGAGATAAAAGCTCCCGAACCGGAGCAGACAACAGCAGAGAATATAACACCGGAGCGTCCAGAGACGGTTGTGGCAGAGCAGCCACCGGAACCGATGGTTGTGGAAAAAGCCACGGTCGTGGAAACGGTTCCGGGGCCGGTTTCAGCCGAACAACCAGTTCCGGAAGAGGCGCCTGCCAGGACGGGGGCTCGGATGTCGGCCTATATTCTGTCGATCCTGAGTATATTTTAGGATCCAGCTCAGGAAGCTGGTTGTTGAAATGTTGAATGGTTGTTTATAAAGGTATTCGGTAACTATTCACCACTTTTATATTGCCATCAGAGCGAGGACCAGTATGTCATTGAACTCATTCTCGACGGCCATCCATGGCCGTCTTCCGAGGGCGGTCGTTGACATCGCCATCCTGGCGATGCTTAACCACTCCCAATCCGTTCAATAACATACTGGTCCTCGCTCTGACGGCTGAATAGGAGATGAATCGTTACCGTACTCGTGCCTATTCAACTAACAAGTTATGGCGTCATTAACTCGGAAAAAGTGAAGAATCGTTAAACCCACCCAAACCCATCATGGAAATGAAAAAAACTTATTCGATACGGATTGCAGACGGTTTTCGTGGTTGTGCATCGGTTGCAATGCTGGTCTGCCTGATGCTCTTTTCAGCCGATCCGGTCCTGGCTGAGGTGTTGACGCCCAATCAGAACAGTGAGATCCGGCAGATGCTGGAGAGGTCGGTTGATTCGGCGGAGCGGGCCAAATTAACCATGCTGCTGGTCAATGATGCCGTCGAACGGCAAAACCCTGTGGATGAGCGGACCTACCGGGACACCCTGTCCCGGGAGCTGAACGGCAATGCGGCGTTTGTCGATCAACACTGTGCCAACCTCTATCGGCTGGGTGTCCTTGCTTACAACGCCGGTGTGCCGGCTGACGCGTTCCGGTATTTTGAGCAGCTGCTGGAGGTGCTCCCCCTCTCCCAGACCCGGCTGCGGAACCTGACTCTGCAATATTTAAGCAGGCTGGCCGCACAGATCGACCGGGTTGACCTGGAAGAGAAATACCTGTCGCTGTATGTGGTCGCCCAGGGAAAAACCGCCGCCTTTCATGAAACATCCGCCGGTTATGAAGCACTGCTGCAGCTGGCGGCGAAAACAGGGTCGGGCAGGGAGCACTACTATTTCGAAAACTGGCATGAAAGCGCCCTGCGGACCGGTGACAAGTCCCAGCAGCAGAATGTCCTGACACGCTGGGTCAATCACGCCACGGTGAGTCCAGCAACCTTTTCCGACAAACCGTTCACCTTGCTGCTGAGTCTGTTCGAATCGGAGCAGGCCTGGAAGGAGTTGCAGGCGCTGCAGCACCTCTATGCCCAGACCACCCCGGACCCGGCTGAGAAAATCCGGATTTATAAGGCCATCCTGAACCGTAACCGGGAGATGGGGCAACCGACGGAGCTGAGTATTCTGACCCTGCTCTATGCCGAGTATCGTCAGAACAACCGCCGGGAGCAGGAGCAGAAGATGCTGAAACTGCTGTCCGCCCGGGAGGACTATCCGGATCGCCGGGAGGCCCTGAAAAAACTGGCCCGCATCTCACTGGAAAACAGCGACTGGGTGGTTTCACGGGAGACCCACGAGGAGCTGCTGAAATTGACGCCCCCCGCCACCCATCCGGAAGGGGTGGTGGTGCTCGACAATCTCATCGTCATCTCCGGCAAACTGTTCCAGGACGACCCGGTTGTCCGGTATCTGAGACAGAAAGCGGTTACCCCCTCTCCCTATATATCCGATCAGGCCCGATATGAGGCCTTTACACGGGCCATGGAGCTTCAGGCACGTCGCCGGGAATATGACGGGGCCTCCAGGCTGTATGAAGAGATGACTGCTGCTCCCTTCCAGGAGAAACCCTATTCCGGGCTCTACGAGATCCATCTCTGGGGGGCGACGGTCGCCGAGGAGAAGGGGGATTTCGCCAAAGCCTGCGCCCTCTACCAGCTGTCGCTGGATACATTGATCAGGCGGGGTAGTTTTTCCGGGCAGGCTGCCGACGGGGAAACGGCCCTGAAAATCGCCCAAAAACTCCTGCTCCTGACGGAGAGCCGATTCCCGGGCAAGTCGGAGATCCCGGTCCTGAAACAGATCCGGGAGATTCACGCCCGGCAGGGAAACCAGGCGGAAATGGCCAAAACCGAACACATTATCGCGCAGAAACTGGAAAAACTGGGGGAGAAAGAGGAGGCGGTTCATTATTATAACGAGGCCATCAAGAACTATCGCGCCACCGGCAATACCGAAACGGCGGGTCAACTGCTGATGCTGCTGACCAACCTGGAGGAGGGGGCCTCCGGGAAACGGCTGCAGCGGCTGCTGGACCTGGAGGAGGTCCAGGCGGCTGCGTCCAATGCAACGGAACTGGTCACGACCCGCACTGAAAT
>Ga0180009_10005612_pt1 | contig 13426 bp, 10 predicted proteins | sample OS_PC_MetaG_FD_123537 | JGI IMG/M metagenome (GOLD analysis project Ga0180009, IMG submission 123537) | Groundwater microbial communities from the Aspo Hard Rock Laboratory (HRL) deep subsurface site, Sweden - OS_PC_MetaG | ecosystem: Environmental > Aquatic > Deep subsurface > Groundwater... | reverse complement strand
TAAGGACAAAGGGGCAACTTTGTAAAGAAAAAGCGGAGAATCGTCTCCGCTTAATTCTGTCTTTATATTTCAAATCTGCCTCAGATGGCAGAGGGGTTTACCTACAGCCTATTTCCTTATCATGGTGAGCACCATTTTAAACCGCTCTATTGCAATCAATGCATGGGGCAGGTTGGCGGGCATAATAATGGTTTCACCGGCATGCAGCAGGTTCGATTTCCCATCGATAATGATATCGGCTTCTCCATCGATTACATGAACCACGGCATCAAAAGGCGCTGTGTGCTCACTCAGACCTTCGCCTTTATCAAAGGCGAACAGGGAAATGTTTCCGGTTTCTTTTTTTATGATGTGCTTACTCACCACGGCCTGATCGGCGTAGGATATGCTGTCGTTGTAAGAGAATTTCTCTCCTTTTATAAATTCGTTGTTACTCATCGGTGTTGTATTTAAGTGTGGTTTTTAATAACAATTAAATTAATAATAATGTAACAAAGATATCCGTTATTCGTCACATGAATTACCTTTATTCAATAAGGATGTTATACCGAATCGGAATAGGTTTAAACGCAGAAAAACCTAATCCTCTCGGTATTAACTGCTTTTAACATGATATTGTTACAAAATCAGTAAGAAGCAGTATAAAACGTTACCGCATTGATTAAAAAATAATAACTTTGAAACAAAAAAAACTCCCTCATGTTTTTCATCGACCGCTGGATTGAAATATTGAGTATCATTCGGAAAAACAAGTTACGCACCTTGCTTACGGGGTTTAGCGTAACATGGGGAATCTTCATGCTCATTATCCTGCTGGGGTCGGGAAAAGGATTGGAGAACGGTGTCCACGATCAGTTTGCCAGTTCGGCTGTAAACACGCTGTGGGTTTGGGGAGGCGAGACCAGCTTGCCTTACAAAGGACTTAAACCCGGACGCGACATCAGCTTCAGGAATGCCGACTACGACCAAATTAAAAGCAGTGTTACAGGTGTTGAATACATCTCCGGGCGAATGTTTGTTTGGGGAAGCAACACCATCAGTTACAAAACTGAATACGGCGATTTCGACATCAGAAGCGTGCATCCCGACTATGGCATTATCGAGAAGTTATCCATGAGTCAGGGTAGGTTTATCAACGATAACGACATCGCTGAAAACCGCAAGGTTGCCGTTATCGGGATGGCTGTAAAAGAGGCGTTGATCAAACAGGAAGAAGCCATTGGAAAGCACATCAACATCAGGGGAATTCCTTTTTTGGTGGTGGGCGTTTTTACCGATGATGACGGAAGGCAGGACAACCAACGGGCGGTTTATTTACCCATATCCACTGCACAAAAAGCACTGGCTACCATCGACAGAATTAACACCCTGGCCGTTACCGTGGCCTCAAATGATGTTTCCGACAGCAAGCGCATGGAGGATGAAATAAGAAAGGACATCGCCGAGCGTCATGTTTTCGACGAAAAAGATAAAAATGCGATGTTCATTTGGAATGCTGTGGAGGAGTTCAAACAGTTTCAGGATTTGTTTGCCGCCATCAGACTATTCATCTGGATCATTGGTGTTGGCACTATTGTAGCCGGCATTGTAGGTGTAAGCAACATCATGATGATATCGGTAAAAGAACGCACGCGCGAAATTGGTATACGCAAATCCCTCGGTGCCACGCCACGATCAATAGTCAGCATGATTATGCAGGAAGCCCTGCTGATTACAGGTTTGTCGGGTTATATCGGCCTGGTGCTCGGTATTGGGGTATTGGAGCTGGCAAACCCTTACCTGCAATCCGAATTTTTCCGCAATCCGGAAGCCGATCTAAGGGTAGCCATAAGCGCTTTGGTTGTGCTGGTTATTGCAGGAATGCTGGCCGGATTTGTCCCTGCCAGAAGGGCAGCCGCCATAAAACCTGTTGAAGCATTAAAAGAAGAGTAAAGCCAGGAAATAAAAATTAAATCAGATGTTTAGTCGCGACAATTGGCAAGAGATTTTTCAAACCCTCAAAAAGAACAAGATCAGAACTTTGCTCACTGCTTTTGGGGTGTTTTGGGGTATTTTTATGTTGATTATCATGCTGGGTTCAGGCGCAGGGCTCGAAAATGGTATTTCGTCGGGCATGGGCAATTTCGCCACCAACAGCTTTTTTATCTGGCCTCAACGCACCACCATTCCCTACAAAGGTTTTCCGCGCGGCCGTTGGTTTAACTTCAACAACGACGACATCGACGCCCTCAGAGCCAACATCCCCGAAATAAAATACCTTGCACCAAAAATTCAGGGATGGGCGGCCGGCGATGGCAGCAACAACACGATAAGAAAAGACAAAACAGGGGCATTTACCATTAAAGGTGAATTCCCTGAATGGGACAAGGTAGACCCGATGGAAATAGAAGGACGCTTTCTGAACCAATTCGACCTGGACGAACGTCGAAAGGTAGCAGTCATTGGAACCAGGGTGAAAGAAGTACTTTTCGATCCTGAGGAACCAGTCATAGGTCAATCTATTCAGATTCAAGGTATTTACTTCACGGTGATCGGCGTTTTTAAACCCCTGAACACCCAGATTAACTTCGGTGGCGAAAAGGAACAAACCATTTACATACCACTCTCTACTTTACAAAAAACCTACAATTACGGCAACGTAGTGGGGTGGTTTTCGGTGACGGTAAACGATGGCGAATCAGCGGCAGCCATCGAAGAAAAAACCATGAAATTCCTGGCTTCACGGCATAGCGTATCTCCCGACGACAAAGAAGCCTTCGGTCATTTTAACCTGGCCGAAGAGTTTGAACAAATGAACGGGCTTTTTGCCGGAATCGCAGGACTGATATGGATTGTAGGAACAGGCACCCTGATGGCCGGAGTAATTGGCATAAGCAATATCATGCTGGTGATTGTCAGGGAGCGCACCAAAGAAATTGGGATAAAGCGCGCCTTAGGAGCAACCCCCATGCAAATTATGACCCAGATCATTACCGAATCGGTATTTCTTACTTCGCTATCAGGATATATCGGATTGGTTGCCGGTGTCGGGCTAATCGAATTGATCAATTTTGGTTTGATCCAGTTTCAGATTGAATCGGACATGTTTAAACGTCCCGAAGTAGATTTTACTACAGCGCTCTCTGCCCTTGCTATTTTAATTGTGTCGGGAGCTTTGGCGGGCATCATCCCCGCACGGCGCGCCATAAGTATAAAACCTGTGGATGCTTTAAGAACAGAAAACTAGCTTCTAAAGTTTGTATGAAATTTTCCGAGCTCTTATATCTGATAGTCAATAAAATATGATTTGTTTTTGACCTTCGTGGCATCTTTGTGGTTCTTTGTGACATAGCTGATAAGTTGTTACACGGAGCTGCACGAAGAAGTCACAGAGGTTCACAAAGAAAATTTCCGCATAGGAATGGAATATGTAATTAACAGTATTTCAATGCCGTTTATGTTTGATAATAATTTAATTATCTGATTTTCACTTAATAGGTATAACTGCGAAACTTGAGTTAGCTTAACTCTCCATGTCGGAAACTTCAAGGTTAGAAGAGATTTGAGACCCTTTCTCTCACCTCACTTACTTCGGGATTAACTCCAAACGACAGCAATGGCTTGAGGTAAAACAACTCCCTCCCGGTCATAAACTTATCCTCACCACCTCCAGTGATATTCAGCATGATCAGGTCGTCGGCTTGCACCGATTTATTTCTCACAGCGTCAATCAAAGTGGCTGTGGCAATGGCTGCTGCACAGTGAATATCGTTTCCTTCAGTTTGTAAAAACAGATCCGCGGCTTGTTTTCCCTGTTCATTGTCAGCCAACAACACATCACCACCGGCATCTTTCATGGCGTCATAAAGTCCACCGATAATACCATAGGGTGGTTTTCTGTTCGACAGCACTTTGGCCGTCATCATCTCGACCTTACGCCGGGCCTCCGCGTCATCAAAGGGTAACATAGCGCGCGAGTCGGCTTTCCAGGCATCATAAATTGGGTGAAACGGAATATTTTGCGACACCATCAATTTACTTTTATTATTCCCGAAACGACCGTCTTCAATAAGTCTGAGGTTAGCCTCCCACGCGGCAATAGCTCCGGTTCCACTTCCAACAGCCTGAAAATAATAGTCGGGAATCCGGCCAATGGTAGTCACTGCCGAGAGAAAAGTTGTACCCATGCCATCGCGGCGGGCCACATTTTTAGCGCCTCCCTCCGCCACGAAGCCCTCCATCTGGCTTACGATATTGGAAAGGTGGATGGCATCGAAATAATCGCTGCCGGCCTCACTTGAAATTAGCTTGACACACGCGTTCAATGGACTTTCAAACCACAGCGCATTCAGGTTGTCGTGAGGCACACACAGCAAGAGCGGAATGCGGTTATCCGAACAAACCTGGGCAAAGGCTCTGGCTGTGTTTCCGGCTGAAGCAACCACAAGCACTTCTTTTTGGTCGGGGCTCATGCGACCACATACAGAGTAAGCTTCTGTTTCTTTGAACGAACCTGTTTTCATCTCCACCCCTTTTTCAGGCCAGTAGCCACTAAAAGTGATATAAAGGTTTTTTAACCCCAGTTCGTGGGCCAGACCATCGCTCTTGTAGGTAACAGGAGCCGATGAACCTTGCAGATACCTGTTCACAGGAAGCCAGTCGGCAAAACGATACAAACCGAAGGAAGTGTCTTTTACCTTTAATTGCTTTTGTGCATAAATAGCACGAATAAGCGCAGGTTGATTTTCGTTGGGAGCTTCGAGCAGCCAGCCGGAATCATCAAAAATTTGGCCTGTAGCCAGAGATTGCAATTTATAAGGGGTGGCTTCTGACTTGATGGACATGGACGTTGGTTTAGTTCAAAAAGTGCAAAATTAGAAAAAGGGACGGGTCGTTTTTCAATTCCATTAAAAAATATGATCACGCAGAGAACGGTGCGCCTTGTCTCCTTCAAAAACAAGATTAAAATAATGCAGGTTTGAGTTATAAGACCACAAGGCGGCTTCTGCATTTTTGGTCTTCTTCAAAGCGTTTAAAAATTTTTTCTTCAGGTTTTTCTCATCGTAGAGCACGTTCCAGTTTTTTTTAATCTCACTGGTTAAGGTTTCAGGCGACATGCTGCGAGGTTGAAAAACAACCTCTACGAAATCGTAACGCGCCCAATCGTCGGGGTAATTGGTAAACAGCAGCCTTCCTTCTGCCTTCATTCTGTCGTACAGCGGTGTTCCGGGCAGCGGAGTTAAAATGGAAGCTTGCATGGCATCGATATCGGCATTCATCATGTACCGGGTTCGGTTCTGCATGGTTTCCGCCGTATCGCTGTCGAGCCCATAGATAAACGCTCCCAAAACGGCTATGCCGTGGTCATGAATTTTTTGATACACTTCATTGAAATGTTCCGTTCCAATTTTCAGGTTGGTTGTTTTGTTGGCCGTTTCCAACTGATCGACGAGTTCAGACTCAATGCCCAGAAATACCATCTTGCAGCCTGCTTCGGCAGCATATTTCAGCACTTCATCATGTTCGGCAATATTCATGGATGCTGCACAAAGCCAGTCTTTTTTTATTCCTCGCCTGATAATCTCCTTGCATAGTTCCACCACACGCTTAGCCGACTTATGGGTATAGCCTATGAAATTATCATCCACAAAATACACGTTCTGCTGAGGGATTCGTTCCAGCTCGTCCACCACATCCTTTACAGGACGGGGACGGTATTTATGCCCGTTGAAGGTATGAACAGAACAAAAATCACAACTCATCGGGCAACCCCTGGTAGTTTGCACACTCCCGAAAGCATAACCCGGATGATACAAATCCATCCGCGGCAAGGGTGATTCAACCAAAGGCATCAAAGCTCCGTTGTACCTCGACTTCATCCTACCCAGTTCAAAGTCGGAGATAAGTGTACTCCAAACACTTTCGGCTTCCCCGATAACAATGGCATCGGCATAATTGAGCGCTTCCTCTGGCATCATCGATACATGAATTCCTCCCATCACCGTGGGAATTCCTTTTTCTCTGTAAACGTCAGCGAGCTCATAGGCACGTGTTACCTGCGAGGTAAGGGCTGTGAGCCCAACCAGATCAGCCTCACGGTAAGTAAATCTCTCAAAATTTTCGTCAATTAGCTCGATGTCCCAGTGCTCAGGGGTGAGTGCTGCAATAATCCCGAGAGCCATAGGAGGATAGATACTTTGGTGATCACGAATCAGCCCCATACGCTTGGTGCTGAGCGGATTGATGAGCAGAAGCTTATACTTTTTTTGCATGGTATCGGCTCTAGGAAAAAGGATTGGTTTGCAAAGATCCCACGCCAAAAACATCAGCCAGATGCCTTATCGGTCGCTCCCCTTCAAAAGCCAGGTTATAATATTGCAAATTAGAGCCGTAAGACCAGATTCCTGCCGTAGCACTTTTGGTTTGTTTGATGGTGCGGATAAATTTACGTTTGAGCGTGGGCTCATTGTACAACCTGTCCCAGTTCTCCTTTATCTCACGCATCATCTCCCCTCGTTCCATCAAATCATGCCTGAACACCACTTCGGCAAAACTGTAATGCTGCCAGTCGTCGGGATAGTTGTTCAGGATGAGTCGGTTTTCCTTTTCCATGCGTTTGTACAATCCAGTTCCGGGTAGCGGAGTCAGAATGGTAGACTGTACGGCATCAATTGAAGCGGCGTTGATGTATTCGGTTCGATGCGCCATGCTTTCCGGAGTATCTGTTTCGAGGCCATAAATAAAAGCCCCCAGAACACTGATGCCATGATTGTGAATTTTCGCGAACACTTCTTCGTAACTGTCGATTCCCATTTTGGCATTCAGCTTTTTGTTCATATCCTTTAGCTGGTCAATTCGCTCCGATTCAATCCCCAGCAGCACCATTCTACAGCCACTCAGCGCAGCATATTTAAGCACTTCATCGTTGTCGGCGAAATTCATTGAGGCCGAGCAAAACCATTCAATTTTTATTCCCCTTTCGATGATTCCCTTGAAAAGCGAAATGGCTCTCTCCTGCGATTTTTTTCCGTATCCAATCAGGTTATCGTCAACAAAATACACCAGCGGATGCTCCACAGTCTCCAGCTCATCAAGCACTTCCTCTATTGGGCGCAGACGATAGGTACTGCCATTAAAGGTATGAACCGAGCAAAAATCGCAACGCATCGGGCAACCACGGGTAGTTTGTATGCTGGCAAACTTGTATTCGGGATGAAAAAGATGCCGCGCCGGCTGCACCGCGTTTTCCATACTCAACATTTCGCCATGATAGCGCTTTTTAAGCTTTCCCTGCTCAAAATCCATGATCAGGGACTTCCAAACACTCTCTGCCTCACCAATAACCACGGCATCGCAAAAGCGTTCGGCTTCGTCGGGCACCATCGAAGCATGAATCCCGCCGATTACTGTGGGGATATTGTTTTCACGATAAAGGGCTGACAGCTCGTAAGCTCTGGTAACACTTGAGGTAAGTGCCGTAAAACCAACTAAATCGGCTTCACAGTATTCAAATTTATCAAAGTTTTCGTCCCAAATCTCAACTTCCCAATTGTCGGGAGTGAGGGTGGCAATTATACCCAGTCCGATGGGTGGATAGATAACATGTTTATGTATGATAAGCCCTTTTCGCGTGGTGTTTAAAGGGTTTACGAGCAGCAGTTTTCTTTTTCTTTCTGTCATCAGTCGTTTTAGTAGAGTGAGCAAAGATAAAGAATTAAATCAAAAAATGATTTTGAAGTCCTCTTCGGAAAAAATGCGACCTTTGCTTTTTTTTGAAACCGGAAGCTTTTAAAAGAATGGCCAAAAGAGGTTTTTTTAGGGATTTTATGGGAGTGCTAAACAGCAACATCGTGTCGTTGGTAAGCGCCTTACTTTTGGTTGTTTTGCTCACCCGATTTCTGGGCACTGAGGGCTATGGTGCATACAATGCGTTGATAGTCATTCCGCTCATCGCGGTAAGCCTGACCCACCTGGGCATCCGGGGAGCTTCCATTTACTTACTTGGGAACAAAAAATACGATGAAAACCAACTGGTTTCCTCCGTGGTAATCATTCTCATCGGAGCCAGTGTGGCCGGCATTTTGCTCAGCATAGCCGGATTTTACTTCTTCAGCAAACAGGCATTTGATTTTCTGCTTATTGGAATGGTTTTGTTTGTCATACCGTTGCGACTGACAACAGTTTATGCGGGAGGTGTTTTTTACGGTAAGGACGAAATGAGGAAAGCCAACGAGCTCAACTGGATGATCAACCTGATTAACCTGGCGCTGGCAGCCGTTCTCGTTTGGGGGCTTGAACAAGGGCTTACAGGAGCTGTAGTGGCCTCGCTTGTTGCGCATCTATATGTGGCGGTGGTGGCCTTGCGCATGTTAGCAGGTCAGTTCAAGCTTAGGTGGAAGATTCATGCCAACATCATAAAACACCTGCTTAAGTTGGGCATCCTGTTCTCGATGTCGTTTTTTGTGTTACAACTAAACTACAAAATCGACATCCTGTTACTCGAGCAGCTCAGCACCCTCGAAGAAGTGGGTCTGTATTCATTGGCCACACAAATTGCCGAGCAACTTTGGCAGATTCCTCTGGCTGTAAGCATCGTGTTGTTCAGCCGAACGGCCAACAATGATGTCAAATTGGGGCACGAAACCGTCCTGCCACTAACGCGGGTTGTTCTGCTGCTGGTGGTGGTTATAGCCATCGGGTTATTTGCCTTGTCTCCATGGATCATTCCTTTGTTCTTCGGTAAAGCTTTCACGTCCAGTAGTTTTATGTTGCAAATCATCCTTCCCGGCATTGTAATCATGTCGGTTTTCAGGGTACTAAGCGGACAAATTGCCGGGTTGGGAAAACCTCAGGTTACCTTGTATATATTCATCCCTGCATTGTTTATAAACATACTGCTCAATTACTTATGGATACCGGCCTACGGAGGAAACGGGGCAGCTCTGGCTTCAGATGCCAGTTATATATTAGGTGTGTCGGGGTACTGGGTGTATTATGCACGACTGAACCATATTTCCATTTTAGAAATTTTTCGCTTTAAGAAGTCAGATTTTAAAGTAATTACCCCACTCGCAAAAAAAATTATAAGCCGATGGAAAAAATAACAGATCTTCCTTTTTTGTTTATCGTGGGTCGTCCACGGTCGGGAACAACTTTATTACGTACCCTTTTTGATGCGCACACACAGGTATCTGTCCCTCCCGAATGCCAGTTTATCGTCAACCTTTACGGGAAATATGGAAAAAAAACCAATTGGACAAAAAAAGAACTAGCTATCTTTTTCAATGAGTTACAGAAGCAGTGGCGTTTCGACTTATGGAAACTCGACAACGAACTTCTGATGCAAAATCTGCTCAAACTCGAAGGACATCATACATACGCCACCATTTGCAAATCGGTTTACCTCACTTATCAATCTGTTTTCCCAAAGGAAGAAATACTGCTACTTGGCGACAAAAACCCTGGATACACCATCTACACGCGCCGACTGCTGAAAATATTTCCCAATGCCAGATTCATTCACATCACGCGCGACTACCGCGATAATTTCGTCTCGATAAAAAATGTAGATTTCGAACTGCCCTTGCCCGCTTTGGCCGCGCAGAAATGGGTGTTCTTTTTCAAGAAAATCCAACATGAGGCTAAGAAAAACCCATCAGCATATATGCATATCAGGTACGAAGACCTTGTAAACCAGCCTGAAGAATCGATGAAAGCCATGTGTGGGTTTGCAGGAATAGCCTATCAACCGGGTATTTTTAATTTTCATGAAAAAAAAGAAGAAGTGTTGGCATTGTACGAACCCGGATTTTTAGAAAAATACCACGCCAGTTTATTGAAGAAAATCAATACAAGTCGGGTAGGGCTTTGGCAAAAGCAGCTCACAGATCGGGAAGTTAAACTATTGGAATACACCGCCGGAACGACAGGTATCAAAGCCGGATACCAACTTTCGAAAACAAGATTTTCATGGCTGACACCCGTTCAGGCCCTGCCGGGAAGAGCAATTGCCGCAGCCCTGTATTTGGCGACACTGGTGGTTGACAAACTTCCTGCCACTATCCGGATGAATTTACTTAGCAAGGGACCTCGTGTTTTGGGTAAATTGTTCTTACGCTTGTTCAACCCGGCTAAATTAAAGGAGATTAATAACCTTACCACAAAAAACAAGACCCCTTAACTGTACCTCTACAGAAGCAACACACTGAAAAAAGTCAGGTTTTAGTAACCTGATCAACGAACTGTTAACGGTTAGGCCATCTAAAAACCATTTTTTTTGGATGCGATTAAAAAAATATTCTACCTTTGCCGCGCGTTTGATAAAAACGTTTGTGGAAAGATTTGATTGATTGCAACCACGGATAAAAAATGCTAAAGCAACATTTCGCCGCGAATCACACAAACCTTCCCTACTTTGTTTAATCATAAATAAATAATGATATGTCATACTATTTTACCTCCGAGTCTGTATCCGAAGGGCATCCCGACAAGGTTTCCGATCAGATTTCAGATGCGGTATTGGACGAAATGCTGCGGCACGATCCCAACTCAAAAGTAGCTTGCGAAACACTGGTCACCACTGGTTTGGCCATGATTGCAGGCGAAGTAAAAACTTCGGCTTACGTCGACCTGCAAAGAGTAGCACGTGCTACCATTCGCCGTATTGGGTACACCAAAGCGGCCTATCAGTTCGACTCCGATTCATGTTCTGTGCTCTCGGCCTTACACGAGCAATCGGCTGACATCAACCAGGGCGTGGTGCGCCAAACAGAAGAAGAACAAGGAGCTGGTGATCAGGGCATGATGTTCGGTTTTGCCAACAAAGAAATGGAAAACCTGATGCCATTAACCACCGAAATTGCGCACGACCTGCTCTTCGAGCTGGCTAACATTCGCCGCGAAGGAAAAGAAATGACCTACCTGCGTCCCGACTCCAAATCGCAGGTAACACTGGAATACGATGATGACGGACACCCCGTGAAAATCGACACCATCGTTATTTCGACACAACACGACGATTTTGACAGCGAAGAAAAAATGCAGGCCAAGATCAAGGAAGACTGCGCCAATATACTGATACCGAGAGTGAAGGCCACTTACAAAAAAGAAATTCAGGATTTATTTTCGGCAGATTTAAAATTATTGGTAAATCCCACCGGAAAGTTTGTTATCGGAGGCCCTCATGGCGACACCGGCCTTACCGGCAGAAAAATTATTGTGGACACCTATGGTGGTCACGGAGCGCACGGAGGTGGTGCCTTTTCGGGTAAAGACGCCAGCAAAGTGGACAGATCTGCGGCCTATGCAACGCGACATATAGCCAAAAACATGGTAGCTGCCGGCGTTGCCGATCAAATTCTTGTTCAGGTAGCTTATGCCATCGGGGTGGATAAACCAGTTGGATTTTATATTAACACCTACGGCACGGCTCACGTAAAGGATGAAAATGGAAATACCATGAAAGACGGAGCCATCAGCAAAAAGATTGCAGGTCTCTTCGACATGCGGCCCTTTGCCATCGTTTCCCGTTTTGGGCTTAAGAATCCCATTTTTGAACCTACAGCTTCTTACGGTCATTTCGGTAGAGAACCGTTTGAAAAAGAAATCGAAGTATACTACGAAGATGCTTCCACTACTTTTTTGGAGAACAGAAACGGTTTAAATGTTTATACTAAGCGTGTTACATTTTTCCCTTGGGAAAAACTGGATTATGTGAATCAAGTTAAAACCGCTTTCGGATTATAGTCCTGAAAGTTTATAAAAACAAAAAAAACCGGCCTAGGCCGGTTTTTTTGTTTTAAATACCCTATAAAAATCTAGCGAACAATAAGCTTTTTTGTATGCAACACTTCGCCGTTAAGCACGATGGAATAAAAATAAATTCCACCTTCCATTTGACTTACATCCATTTTCATGCTTGTGCTTCCCTGATCGAATGTGTACTCACCTACCACAGAACCTAATAAATTTGAAATGCGAACCTGAGCTGTTTTCACTTCAGGAACTAACTGGTAGTTAATGGTGATGAGATCGTTGGCAGGATTTGGGAAAACATCGGAAAACGACACCCCGCGAAGTATGTTCTCATCGATGGCATCAGGACTGGCTTTAAAGATTACCCTGAAAGTCTGACTCTGCGATTCATCGTCCTTGTTGAAAAAAGTGTAATCAACAGTAGTACTACCAGGATGCTCCAGCGGAGTGTAATGTACTGAGAAATAGTCAGGTTCGGTGGTAAACCCCGGAGCCATGTAAAAAGATTCTGTCGATTCATCAATAAAAGGAGCATAACAAGCCACCCAACAGAAATAATTATCTGTGCCTTCGACAGCGGTAATCACTGTTCTGCGCACTTTAACACTCATCCCAATATCCGAAATGTTGGTTACGAGAGGGTCGAAATAAATCTCGCTATCCAAAGGGCTTCCAACAACCTCTATTTCACTGCCATATACGTGGCTATCTTTAGAAAGTTCAAAATATTGAGCCTGTGTCGAAAAGGAAGCCACAAGAGCGATAATAGCAAAAAGTAAAAGTTTTTTCATAGTAATTTTTTTAACGAAAATAATACAAAATCTATACCAAAATTAACTTAACTTTATTCATACGTTAATTAATCACAATTGACATCACAAAAGGGGGTTTGGTTGCGTGCCAACAAAAAAACTGCATCAAACAGGGTTCAAATTCACATTAAAATGACGTGACCGCCAGACAACCATTAAAAAAAAGGAGTTGTCATGATATAGTTCATCTGGGTAGTAGTAAAAAAATATTACATTTGCCCACAGGTTAAATATTTATCAACTAAGCAATTAAACTAAAATCAGACGTTATGACGAAAAGAATTACCTTATTTTTCACACTTTTAATGGTGAATGCCATTGGTTTTTCGCAAACAATAGTAGGCACTGATCCTGAAAACAAAAACGTTGTTTTGGAAGAATTTACCGGAATACATTGCGTTTTTTGTCCTGATGGCCATGCTATTGCACAATCTATTTACGATGCACACCCCGACGATGTTTTGCTGGTGTATATTCATCAGGGCAGTTTTGCCACTCCCTCAGGCAGCGAACCTGATTTCAGAACCCAATGGGGAAATGCCATCGCAGGACAATCAGGTCTGACAGGTTATCCTGCCGGCACGGTAAATCGTCACCTCTTTTCAGGCTGGTCGCAGGGTAGTGGAACGGCCATGAGCAGAAACTACTGGACATCCGCTTCGAATCAGATTATGGCCGCTCCCAGTTACCTGAATGTAGGGGCTGAAGCTACCATCGTTACTTCAACAAGACAATTGGTGGTTGAAGTGGAAGTGTATTATACCGACAACAGCCCTGTATCTTCAAATTACCTGAATGTGGCCATTCTTCAAAACAATATCCTCGGTCCGCAAACGGGGGGCAACATGGGCAACAACTACGTGCACAAACACATGTTGAGG
>Ga0180009_10005611_pt1 | contig 13427 bp, 9 predicted proteins | sample OS_PC_MetaG_FD_123537 | JGI IMG/M metagenome (GOLD analysis project Ga0180009, IMG submission 123537) | Groundwater microbial communities from the Aspo Hard Rock Laboratory (HRL) deep subsurface site, Sweden - OS_PC_MetaG | ecosystem: Environmental > Aquatic > Deep subsurface > Groundwater... | reverse complement strand
TTCGATATGTTGTCTCTACGGTTTGGTGTTTCAGATAATCCAACATCGTTCGCAAGCGGTGTCGGTATAGAGATAGCTTTTGTCCATTTCGACTACGCTCTTTTCACACATCAGGAGTTGGGAATTTCGCATTCAGCGACTATTACATTTAGATGGGGAAATTGATATGAAGATTATTTTCGGCATAATAATATTTTCGTTAATCTTCTATACACTTTCATTTTCTCAGTATGAAATTGATACACTTGTTTATGAGGATACTTCCGAAACGTATATCGAAGAATTAATGGAACAAACGACGGAAGAAGAAGATTCGCCGCTCTTAGATGTTACAGAGTTTGAAATGCCTGTTGTCGATAAGGTGAGCTTATGGAAGACTTCGATAACGTTACGTTCAAGGATAAGCCGGAAGCTGCAGCGCGCGCGAGGTTACGTCGGCGGAAAATATTTAGGAACCCCTATAAAATCGTATCAACGAATGAAGGTTGAACAGGGGAAGAATGTGTCGGCGGGACTTTTGTTTGAAAAGGATGCGGGCGAAAAATACTTTAACGATTTTACTAACGGTTACATCCAAGTGAAGGACATTTGGTTGTTGAAGTCGCTGATCTTGGGAGATTTCATTTTCGAATCGGGACAAGGTTTGGTTTTATGGAGAGGATATGATTTTCAAAAGGGTGCGATAATTACGGCAGGGACATTCAAAGAGGGTAAAGAATTAAAACCGCATTTGTCGTCCGACGAAAACGGATTTCTGAGAGGCGCTGCGGCACGTTTCGAGTTTTCCAATATAAGTGCGGCAATATTTTATTCCAGAAAATATTTGAGCGCAACTATCGATGGTTTTAATAATGTAACGAGTATTTACAACACGGGATATTTTCGAACGGAGTCGGAGATTTCCAAGCGGGCTAATTTAGTAGAGATACTTTATGGATCGAGAGTATCGTATAGTTACCGGGATAAATTGAAACTTGGTGTTACGGGTTATACAACTGAGTTTTCGAGGAATTTATCTCTCTACGGAGGAAAGAAATTTACCGGTCGGAATTACGGGATTGCCGGTTCGGATTATATTGTAAAATTTGGTGAAGTAAAATTATTTGGTGAGCTTGCTTATACTTCTACAAAATATTCGAGCGGCGTAACGGGAATTATGATTACACCATCATCTCAGGTGAAGTTGTTAGCTCTCTACAGAAACTATTCGCATGGATATTTTGGAAGATATGCGAATCCGTTCGGAGAAAATTATGGTGGTTCGAATGAAAATGGATTCTACGTGGGAATGCAATTGGCACCGGTTAAGCGATTTAAAGTAAGCGGCTACTACGACCAATTTGTTTTTCCTGTTTCTTCGTCGCTGAATTATCCGGTTCACGGTAACGAAAAATTTATGCAGCTCGAATCTAAGTTCATAAAAAATATTGACATCTATTTAAGATATCGGCAAAAACAGGTTGATAAAAAAGTTAAAATCTTAGATGGTTTCAATAGAGATGTCGGAATAATCGATTTAAAAAACAAAAATAATTACAGAGTAAACGTCGATTATCATTTGAACCGGAATTTTAAATTCAGATTTAGATTTGAATATCAGACGGTGGGAATGAAATCTTCGGGCGATTACGAAATCGGAAAAATGCTGTATCAGGAATTGACATATAGAGGATCGAACAGATTAGCCATTAAATGCAGGATAAGTCTTTTTAGCAGCGACTCGTTCAACTCTGGGATTAGTCAATACGAAAATGATTTGCCAGGAGTGTTAACCATCCCGGTTCTTTACGGCAGAGGCGTAAAATGGTATGTGCTTGCAAAGTATAGTTTGTTGAATTCGCTCGACATATCAACAAAATATTCATACCTGATTCGTGAAGATGTAAAAAAGATTGGCAGTGGATGGGATGAACTGCCGGGGAATTACGACAACCGAATCGGAATCCAGTTGGATTATAAGTTTTGAGACGATTGGAAAAATGAAAGAACACAGAGCATCTTTCTACTCGCTCAACGAACAAGATATTTCAATACCTTGCCTTTCTCTCAAATATTTAGTAATTTTATGCAAAATATATAGGAATTATGCCAAAATTTAAAAGTGTTGATTATTACAATTTCGATTCTCTTCTTACCGAAGAAGAAATTTTGATTAGAGAAACTGTTCGTGAATTCACGGAAGAAAATATTGTTCCAATTATAGAAGACCATTATATGAAGGGAACATTCCCGATGGAACTCGTTCCCCAGATGGCAGAAATGGGTATGTTTGGTGCGACACTTCTGGCAAAATATGGATGCGCCGAGATGAATAATGTAGCATACGGTTTAGTGATGCAAGAGCTTGAACGGGGCGACAGCGGAGTTCGAAGTTTTGCATCGGTGCAAAGTTCGCTTGTAATGTATCCGATTTACACGTTCGGTTCAGAAGCACAGAAGGATTATTGGCTGCCACTGTTAGCTCGCGGAGAAAAGATCGGTTGCTTCGGTTTAACAGAGCCGGACTTTGGATCAAATCCGGGCGGAATGATAACTAAAGCTGAAGACTTAAACGACCATTATTTACTCAACGGAGCGAAAATGTGGATTACTAACGGGACGATTGCAGATGTGGCTGTCGTTTGGGCGAAATTGAACGGTGTCGTCCACGGCTTCCTTGTAGAGAAAGGCACTAAAGGATACACAGTTCCCGAGATGAAAGGCAAACATTCACTTCGCGCATCAGTGACTTCTGAATTGATATTTGAAGATTGTAAAATACCGAAGGAAAATATTTTCCCGAACACTTCAGGCTTGAAGTCGCCACTGATGTGTTTGAATCAAGCTCGTTATGGAATTGCTTGGGGTGCAATCGGTGCGGCAATGGGATGTTACGACACAGCTCTTAATTATGCTCTTTCGAGAATACAATTCGGGAAACCGATTGCAGGGTTCCAAATTACTCAGGAAAAATTAACTCATATGCTGACTGAAATTACTAAAATGCAATTTTTGACGCTGCAACTCGGCAGATTAAAAGATAAAGGCGTTTCACGATTTCAACAAGTCTCAATGGCAAAACGCAACAACGTTTATCATGCGTTAGAAATTGGGCGAATCGCTCGCGAGATACTTGGAGCTAATGGAATCTTAAACGAATATCCGATAATGCGACATACAGCAAATTTAGAATCGGTGAAGACTTATGAAGGAACGCACGAGATGCATACACTTATCGTTGGTGAAGATATAACAGGTATGTCAGCTTTTGAATAACAGATGATATTCTAATTTTGTCAAAAAAAAAATACGAAGCACAAAACACGAAATCCGAAACAATATCAAAATACAAAATCTTTAAACTTAAAGTGTTTTGAAAATTTAAAATTTGAATTTGTTACGAATTTATCTAAACGATGATATAAGGATTGGAGATGCCTAAAATAAAACTTCCTACATCTAAAGTACTCAATGAAGCTCTAACTTTCGACGATGTCCTTCTGGTTCCACGTAAATCAAGCGTTCTTCCGCGTGATGTTGATGTCACAACGAAGTTGACTCGCAACTTAAACCTCAACATCCCGATAGTCTCAGCGGCAATGGACACGGTGACCGAATCAGACTTTGCAATTGCGATTGCACGCGAAGGCGGTATAGGCATACTACACAAGAATATGTCTATTGAACAGCAGGCGGCTCAAGTTGATTTAGTCAAACGATCTGAAAGCGGAATGATACAACAACCGATCACAATGCGTGTAAACGGTACGGTAGGAGATGCGCTCGCTTTGATGGCAAAATATAAAATCTCCGGTATCCCCATTGTGAATGATGAAGGTTACTTGATCGGAATTGTAACAAACCGCGATTTAAGATTTGAGTTGAAATTAAACTTGCCGATTTCAGACGTGATGACGAAAAAAATCATCACAGCTTCTGTCGGTACGACGTTGGAACAAGCAGAAAAAATTCTTCAGAGATTTAAAATTGAAAAACTTCCTGTAATAGATAATAAGGGCAGATTAAAAGGGCTAATAACTGTAAAAGATATTCAGAAAAAGAAAAAGTATCCGTTTGCCTGTAAAGACGAACACGGTAGGTTGCGAGTGGGTGCTGCGATAGGTGTAGCGTCTGATACACTCGAACGAGCCACAGCATTAATAAGTACCGGTGTGGATGTTGTAGTTATCGATACAGCACACGGACATTCGCGCGGCGTGATTGAAATGACAAAACGCTTGAAGAAAAAATTTCCCGGAACGGAAATCATTGCCGGTAATGTGGGTACTAAGGAAGCGACAAAGGAATTAATTCAAGCGGGCGCCGATGCAGTCAAAGTCGGTATTGGACCGGGTTCGATATGCACAACACGAGTTGTAGCAGGTGTAGGTGTTCCACAAATTACTGCGATATATGAATGCGTGAAGGAAGCTGCAAAATCAAAAATCCCAATCATTGCTGACGGTGGAATTAAGCAAACCGGAGATATTGCGAAAGCAATCGCAGCCGGTGCCGACGCTGTGATGATCGGAGGAATGTTTGCAGGCGTCGAAGAAAGTCCCGGCGAAAAAATTATTTATGAAGGTAGAAGTTATAAACTTTATCGCGGAATGGGTTCTATCAGTGCAATGCAAAAGGGAAGTAAAGACAGATATTTTCAAGACGTCGAAGACGACATCCAAAAACTTGTTCCCGAAGGTATCGAGGGAAGAGTTCCATATAAAGGTTCTCTCGCCGATATTGTTTATCAGATGGTCGGAGGTCTTAAATCCGCTATGGGATATTGCGGTGCCCAAAACATAAAAGAGATGAAAACACTTACTCAATTTGTACGTATGACCGGTTCAGGTTTGCGCGAAAGCCATCCGCACGACGTTGCCATCACAAAAGAGTCACCAAACTATAGGATTTAAACAGATGCCGACTAATCGTATTGTAAAAATCAAAAATAAACTGACAGAGAATAAATTAGATGCTTTTTTAATTACTTTCCCGCCTCATATCCGTTATGTGAGTGGCTTTGCAGGAACTTCTTGTATTTGTTTTATCACGAAGAGAAATAAATTCCTCCTAATCGACGAACGATATTCTGTACAAGCCAAAAATCAAGCTCATGGGTGGAAAATACTTGTTGCGGAGGATTCTTTATTCGAAGGTCTAAAGAAGTATAATCTGATACGTTCTGATTGGAAAGTTGGCGTTGACGGAAATAATATAGTTTTGACACAGTATAAATCTCTTAAAAAGTTATTTCCCGAAACTCATTTTTATCCAAAGGTTGGTTTTATCGAAGAATTTACCTCAATTAAAGACAAGACGGAAATTGCGAAGATTAAAAAAGCAGTCGGAATCACTGATCGTGTTTTTGAAAAAATTTTGGAATACATCAAGCCGGGTATGTATGAATCTGAAATTGCTGTAGAGATAACTTATCTTCATCGTAAGTACGGTGCCGCCGGTGATGCGTTTAAACCGATCGTTACTTCCGGAGTCAATGGCGCAATGCCGCACGCAAGCACATCCGAAAAAAAGATTAAAAATGGGGAAATGGTCACCCTCGATTTTGGTTGTACGGTTGACGGATATAACAGCGATTTGACCAGAACTGTGTTTGTCGGCAAACCAAAATCTTTCGCTTTGAAACTATACAAAATAGTAGCAGAAGCACAAAAACACGCTATTGGTGCTGCAAAACCGGGTATCTCGGCTCGAGAACTTGATGCTGTTGCTCGTAACTTAATACGCGGTGCTGGGTATGGGGATTATTTTACGCATTCGCTCGGTCACGGTATCGGACTGCAGGTGCACGAGCCTCCCAGAGTTTCAGCGAAGAACAAAGTCGTTTTACAGGAAGGCAATGTTATTACAATTGAGCCGGGTATTTATATCCCCGGATTTGGTGGCGTTAGAATCGAAGACGACGTTGTGATAAGAAATGGTGATGCAGAGATACTAAATAAAGCGATAAAAGAACCGATTGTGATATAAAAAAAATGATGTGCGATGTGCGATATGAGTCGTGAGTCTTGGGTCGGGAGTTGTAGGTCGTGATTAGAACTCACCGCTCAGTGCTCACAGCTCGAAGTTTATCCCGACAGAGTCGGGACTCTATGCTCTGTGCTCAAAGTTTAAGCAATGGATATCAACAAAAAATAAGTTAAATGTTAGAAACCAAAAATACACGTAATGTTTTAATCATCGCTTACTATTTTCCTCCAATGGGATTAAGCGGTGTTCAACGGACACAAAAGTTTGTAAAATATTTGCCGCAATTCGGATGGAAGCCGACTGTCATTACCGTGACACCGACTGGTTATCTTGCTGAAGACTACACGCTCTTAGATGAGTTAAAAAATGTTGAGGCAGAAATTATTCGAGTGGGTTCGCTCGACCTGAACAGGTTTTTCAAGAAAAAGGGGGTTGTCCGAATGCCGTCCGAAAGAGTCCGCAAAACTCTTTCTTTTGTCAGTGACATCTTCTTTGTTCCCGATAATAAAATCGGATGGAAAGGGAAAGTGCTAAAAAAAGTATCAGAGCTTTTCGAATCAAAAAAAATCGATATTATATTTGCCACTTCTCCTCCGTACACAGATTTTTTAATAGGCATGGAGTTACACAAGAAGTATAAAATCCCACTCGTTATAGATTATCGCGATGTTTGGCACGAGTATCCGTTCAAAGTGTATCCGACTCCATTGCATAAATACTTTAATTACAAGCTTGAAAAACAGGTATTGCACAATGCGGGGAAAATCATTACCACAAACCGAAAGGTGAAAGAACTGCTTTTATCCCGCTACAAATTTTTAAATTACAACGACGTTCATATAATACATCAAGGATTTGACCCGGCAGATTTCGAAGAAAATATACCGGCACCGCGTTCACCTTTGAATAAAATGCGAATTACTCACGCTGGCGTTTTTTACGGCGAGAGAACTCCAAAGTATTTCTTTCAGGCATTGAATAAACTTTTCAAGCAAAATCCATCCCTTCAGAATAAAATAGAAGTCCTTTTTATAGGAAACTTCCGGAAAGAAGATAAAAAACTAATCGACCAATATAATCTTGGTGGAGTTGTGTCAGTTCTGGGATATCTCGACCATCAAAAAACAATTCAATATTTAATGTCGTCCGATTTGTTCTGGCTGATGATCGAAAACGACGTACAATCTCCCGGTAAGGTTTACGAGTACATCGGGGCGCGTAAACCGATACTCGCGAATATCCCCGAAGGCTTCGTTAAGCAAACCATTTTGGAAATTGATGGTAATGTTGCACTACCTCCACAAGATGTTGACGAAACTGCAATAGCGATAAAAAGGTTTTATGAGAAATTTGAAAAAGGAGAAAAACCCTTAGTGAACAGCGAGATAGTCGAACGGTATAATAGAATTACACTTACTGACGAGCTTTCTAATATTTTCGGATTTCTAACGGAGAGATAAGATGAATGTTTTAGTCATAGGTTCGGGTGGACGTGAACACGCTCTTGTTTGGAAGATTACACAGAGCAAGCTTGTCTCCAAAATATTCTGTGCCCCGGGAAATGCGGGTATCGCCGAATTAGCATGTCTTGTTGAGATAAAACAAACAAACATCCCTGAATTGATTAAGTTCGTCAAAGACAACAAGATTGATCTAACGGTAGTGGGACCTGAACAACCGCTGATTGATGGTATTGTTGATGCTTTCGAATCGGAACGATTGATGATATTCGGGCCTTCAAAGCAGGCTGCGGAGTTAGAGGGAAGTAAAGTATTTGCAAAAAATTTTATGTCCCGCAATAATATCCCTACTGCGAATTTCAGGTCTTTCGAATTTGAAGAGAGGTTTGAGGCGGAACGTTATATTAACGAGGTTCCTGCCCCAATTGTTATAAAAGCGGACGGATTAGCGGCAGGAAAGGGCGTCACTGTTTGTGAGTCGAAAGAAACAGCTTTAGACATACTTGATGAAATGTTCACGAAAAAATCTTTCGGTAAAGCAGGTGAAAAAATTGTAATCGAAGATTTTATGATAGGCGAAGAATTATCCATTCTCGTTGTTTCCGACGGAAAAGATTTTGTCGTCCTTCCGCCCGCTCAAGACCACAAACGAGTTTTGGATGGCGACCTCGGAAAAAACACTGGCGGTATGGGTGCCTACGCTCCCACACCATTTCTCGACGAAAAAATGTTGGGAAAAATTAAATGCACAATTATTAAACCGACAGTTTACGGAATGGCAAAAGAAGGAAAGCCCTTTAAAGGTTGTCTCTACTTCGGTCTAATGTTGACTCAAACTGGACCGAGAGTTGTCGAATACAACTGCCGCTTCGGCGACCCCGAAACACAAGTTATTCTCCCGTTAATCGAGAATGATTTGGTAGAACTGATGCTGGCTTCAATAAGGGGTGAGATATCTAGAATAAAAATCAAAATAAAACCGGTGTCTGCAGTTTGTGTTGTGCTCACATCTCGCGGTTACCCCGATTCGTACGAAGTAGGTAAACCGATTTTCGGATTCGACAAAGTTATTAACATTCCCGGTTTATATATCTTTCATTCCGGAACAAAAAAAGAAAACGATACAATTCTTACTGCCGGCGGACGTGTTCTCGGCGTTACTGCGGTTGGAAATTTAGATAATTTAGAAGAAACAATTATGACAGCATACCGAAACATTGAGCATATTACTTTCGACGGCGCATATTATAGAAGCGATATCGGTAAGAAGGGGTTGGGAAGTAATTGAGAAGATGAGTATGAAAGAATGATGTCCGATATTCGATGTGCGATATGAGCAACTCACTACTCACCGCTCAACACTCTTTGCTCGTAGTTTATCCCGCCATCCCGAATCCCGAATGCTTTCGGGACGGGACGGGACTCTTAGCTCATATTTCAGATTTACCAAAATATTTCATAAATTTAACCATCTCTGTAAACAGATATTCATTTAACGAAAGGAAAAAATTGAAAATATTAGTAACAGGCGGGGCGGGGTTTATCGGCTCACACATAACAGATGCATACATAAATGCAGGACACTCAGTCGTTATCATCGATGATTTGTCTATGGGAGTACAAGCGAATATCAACCCCAAAGCAAAATTTTATCAGATAGATATACGTGATGCAGCAGTAAAAGATATTTTTGAGCGGGGAAAATTCGATGTTGTAAATCATCACGCGGCGCAGGTGGATGTGCGAAAATCAGTTGACGATCCGATGTTCGATGCATCCGTGAACATCATTGGCGTTCTCAATTTGTTAGAGAATTGCAAAGCTTCCGGTGTGATGAAATTTATCTTTGCATCAACAGGTGGAGCAATTTACGGTGAACCCCGTTTACGGGGTGAACAGGATTATTTCCCGGCAGATGAAAATCACCCTGTCCGTCCGCTATCGCCTTATGGAATCACAAAATTAGCTACCGAAAAATACTTATTTTATTATGAACAAATATTTAATTTACCGTATATCGTATTGCGTTATGCAAATGTTTATGGTCCGCGTCAAAACCCTCATGGCGAAGCAGGCGTCGTTGCAATCTTCGCAAAAAAAATGTTGGAGGGTGGTCAACCTCATATTAACGGCGATGGTAAACAAACACGAGATTACGTCTTCGTAGGTGATGTTGTTCGTGCAAACTTGCTCGCGCTCGATTATAATAAATCCGAGATCTTTAACATTGGAACCGGCATTGAAACCGACGTTAACATACTTTTTAATAGAATCAAGATACTTACAAAATCCGCTTGTGACGAACTCCACCTCCCCCCAAAAAAGGGGGAACAACTCCGCAGCGTTTTGGATGCATCAAAAATCAAAAAAGTACTCGGATGGACTCCGCAGGTAGCGTTGGACGGCGGCTTAAAACTCACTGTGGAATTTTTTAAAAACAAAATTAATGGAAAATAAAAACGAAATAAGTAAGAGAGTACTTTCCGGCGAACGTATCGCAGTTGCTCGCGCGATTACACTTGTTGAAAATGAAGACGCATGGTCGATAAAAATTCTTGAAGATATTTATTCGGCAACCGGGCGTGCATATCGAGTAGGAATAACCGGACCTCCCGGCGCAGGTAAAAGCACAATCACTAACAAACTCGCCGCAGCTTATCGTAAACAAAATTTAAAAGTAGGAATTATCGCAGTTGACCCAACGAGTCCGTTCACAGGCGGGGCTTTACTTGGTGACCGCGTTCGTATGACCGAAGTTGAAATGGATGGAAATGTTTTTATTCGCAGTATGGCATCGCGTGGGAGTTTGGGGGGCTTGAGCAAAAAAGCAACAGAAGCTGCCGATATTTTAGATGCCGCAGGTTATGATATAATTTTAATGGAAACCGTGGGAGTCGGTCAATCTGAGTTGGATATAGCTGGAGCAGTCGATACAACCATAGTTGTGCTTGTCCCTGAATCCGGCGATTCTATACAAGCAATGAAAGCTGGCTTGATGGAAATCGCCGACTTCTTTGTGTTAAACAAATCAGACCGCGCCGGTGCTGACCAAGCTGTAATGTCTATAAAAATGATCTTAAATTTCAAGCCAAAGAAAAATGGTTGGCAAGCCGACGTTATCCAAACAGTTGCAAGCGAAGGAAAAGGGATTGATAAAATTGTAGAAACTATTTATCTTCATAGAAAATATTTGGAAGATTCAAATAAGCTGAACGACAAAAGACAAAAACGAATGGTCAATCGCATCCAGGAACTCGTAAAAGAAAAACTACACTTCGAATTTTGGGATGAGACACGTGAAAATTTTTTACAATTGAATATAGAAAATGTAGTCCGCAAAGAATTAACCCCTTACGATTTAGCTGAAAAATTACTGCAGAATTTTAAGGAATAATATTTTCCCTTGCGTTCTTCACGCGCTTTGCGTGCGATAATTCTGTTTTCTTGCTCTTAAGGAAAATATGAAATAAATTTCAAATCGTAATTATGCCTGAACAACAAAATATCGAACATAAACAAACCTGGCACGATGATTATCTGAAGTGGGTTTGCGGGTTCGCCAATGCTCAAGGTGGCACAATTTATATCGGAAAGGATGATGATGGCAGGGTTGTTGGCGTTGCCGATTACCTGCAATTGATGAATGAAATTCCCAACAAAATCCGGAACATGATGGGAATTATCGCGGATGTGAATTTACACGAAGGAAAAGATCACCATTTTATTGAAATAATCATCCCCCCTTATTCAGTTCCTATTTCTTTAAGAGGCAGGTACTATTACAGAAGTGGTAGCACAAAACAGGAACTAACGGGTGCTTCCCTTAATGAATTCCTCATCAAAAAATCTGGTAAAACCTGGGACGAAATAATCGAACCACGGGCTACGCCGAATGACATCGACGAGCAAAGCATAAAAATTTATCTGAGCGCATCTGAAAAGGCTGGTCGGCTTCCGGAATACGATGGACTTTCGCTACCTGACTTGTTAGAAAAATTACGTTTAACAGAAGACAGTCAATTGAAAAGGGCAACCATTATATTATTTGGGAAAGAGCCAGGAAAGTTTTATCCAAATACTTTTGTGAAAATTGGTAGATTTGGAAAGGATGATGCCGATATAAAATTTCAGGAAGTGGAAGAGGGGAATTTATTCTCTCTGCTTTCGGCTGTCTTGAATCAGCTTAACCATAAGTTTCTTACTAAACCCATTGACTTTGAGGGAATGCACCGCATCGAAAAAGGTGAATATCCTGTTGCTGCAATACGTGAAATGCTACTTAATGCATTAGTCCATCGCAGTTATATGGGAGCCCCTATCCAAATACGTGTATACGATGATAAAATAAGTATATGGAATGAGGGTTTCTTACCGGAAGGGTTAACATTGGACGCATTAAAGCGACCTCATCCCTCGAGACCGAGAAATCCGATAATTGCAGATGTCTGTTTCAAAGGCGGATATATTGATGCGTGGGGACGCGGCACAATAAAAATTCTTGATAGTTGTAAAACTGCTGAACTTCCAGAGCCTGAAATGAAAGAACAAGACGGTGGCTTTTTAATAACACTTTTCAAAGACATTTTTACTGAAAAATATCTTGTAGCACTTGGACTGAATGCAAGGCAGGTGAAAGCGGTATTATTCGTAAAAGAAAAAGGACAAATCACTAACAAAGATTATCAGGAATTGTTTGAGGTCGCAAGAATTACTGCTACTCGTGACCTGACAAAATTGGTTGAAAAAGGTCTCCTGAGGTCTTCAGAAACAAAGGGGGCCGGTTCATTCTATCGATTATCGATTGCATCATAATTGCATCAATTGCATCATCATAGCTTCATTTTATATATTTTCTAAAAAAATAATTGGCTGCTAATTGGCTTTTTATAAACGTTTTTCTTGCTCTTCAGGAAAAAATCTTATAAATTCAGAATAAATTTAAAGGAATCAAGCGTATGAATTCAACCGAACAAACCATCCCAACATTTGAAATAACTGAAAACCAAAAAATGGTCCAACAGCTTGCCCGCGATTTTGCCGAAAAAGAAATCAAACCCGTTATAATGAAGTACGACGAATCACAAGAGTTTCCGCTTGACATCGTCCGGAAGATGAGCGAATTGGGATTTATGGGAATCATTTTTCCAGAAGAATATGGAGGCGCAGGTTTTGGTTATCTTGAATATGTTACCATCATTGAGGAGATTTCTAAAGCCGACCCTTCGATGGGTTTAACAATCGCTGCACATAATAGCTTGTGTACAAACCATATCTACACATTCGGAAACGAACAGCAAAAGAAAAAATATCTTCCGGATTTATGTTCGGGAAAAAAGATTGGAGCTTGGGCGCTAACTGAGCCAACCTCGGGCAGCGATGCAGGCAGTATGCGAACTACTGCTATGAGAGACGGCAATTACTATATCCTCAATGGCAGCAAAAACTTTATCACTCACGGTTCTGTCGGTAAAGTTACTGTAGTTTTAGCTATCACGGATAAATCGAAAGGTAAAAAAGGAATTTCTGCATTCATAGTCGACAACGACACACCCGGATTTATCGTCAACAAAAAAGAAAACAAGCTCGGTATGCGCTCAAGCGATACAACCGCGCTTGCATTCGATAATTGCGCTGTTCCGATAGAGAACTTAATCGGCGAAGAATGCAAAGGTTTCCATCAAGCGCTAACGATTTTAGACGGCGGACGGATTAGTATTGCAGCAAATGCGCTCGGAATAGCGCAGGGTGCATTCGATGCAAGTTTGAAGTATTCAAAAGAGCGGCAGCAATTCGGAAAACCGATTTCAGAGTTTCAAGCTATTCAATGGAAACTTTCTGAGATGGCAACACAAATTGAAGCTGCAAGGTTGCTGACTTACAGGGCTGCATTTCTTAAAAACAAAGGTGATGAAATTATCAAAGAATCCTCGATGGCGAAGTATTACGCAAGTGAGGTTGCAGTGATGGTAACAAACGAAGCGGTTCAAATCCACGGTGGAT
>Ga0180009_10005610_pt1 | contig 13427 bp, 10 predicted proteins | sample OS_PC_MetaG_FD_123537 | JGI IMG/M metagenome (GOLD analysis project Ga0180009, IMG submission 123537) | Groundwater microbial communities from the Aspo Hard Rock Laboratory (HRL) deep subsurface site, Sweden - OS_PC_MetaG | ecosystem: Environmental > Aquatic > Deep subsurface > Groundwater... | reverse complement strand
GACCATTGTGTGGTCGGTATTCCGGGTGCGCGAACTGCCGTTGTCGCCCGAACAATTGGCTGATCTGGAGGCCAAACCGCTGACCGTGCGCGCCACCTTTGCTGACATTGGTTCCGCCATCCGCGATATGCCGCGCCCGATGCGGCAATTGGCCGCCGCGATGCTGTGCCAATGGTATGCGATGTTCGCTTACTGGCAATACATAACCTTTGCCGTGGGGCGCAGCATCTACAACACCAGCAACCCCGCCAGCGCCGCCTTTCGCGAAGCCACGCTGACAACGCAGCAAGCCGGCGCGCTGTATAATTTCATCGCGTTTCTGGGTGCGCTGGCGCTGATCCCGGTGGTCTCCCGCTTCGGGGCGCGGCACGTCCATGCGGTGTGCCTGGCCGCATCGGGCGCGGCGATGCTGATGATCCCCGGCGCCAGCACGCCTGCGGCGCTGTTTGTGCTGATGCTGGGCATCGGGATTGGCTGGGCGGGGATGATGGGCAACACCTATGTCATGCTGGCCGATTGCATCCCGCCCGAACGCAATGGCATTTACATGGGCATTTTCAACCTGTTCATCGTCATACCGATGCTGATCCAGACGCTCACCATGCCGCTGATCTATCGCCCGCTGCTGGGCGGCGATCCGCGCAATGTGCTGATGCTGGGCGGCGTCTTGATGCTGGCGGGCGCGATAGCTACGCTGCGGGTGGATGCCGGGCACCGCCGCCCGCGCGAACAGGGGCTGGTGACAAGCTAGGGATGAGCGAAGACAGGGCAACACGCGGATCGGTGCGCACCATCACCGATCTGGCACGGCTGGCCGGGGTCTCCCCCGGCACGGTTTCGCGCGCGCTGGCGGGCAAAAGCCTGGTCAACACCAAAACCCGCGAGAAGATCGAAGCGATTGCCCGCGAACATGGGTTCCGCCCCAACCAGATGGCGAGCGGATTGCGCCGCCAGAAGACCGGGGTGATCGGGGTGGTGATTCCGCTGGGCCATGACACCCGCCAGCAGATTTCCGACACCTTCTTCATGACCTTGCTCGGCTTCCTCGCGGATGAACTGACGCTGGAAGGCTACGATCTGATGCTGCGCCGGGTCGTGCCCAAGGACGATGCCGACTGGCTCGACCGGTTTATCGGATCGGGCATGATCGACGGGGTGATCGTGATCGGCCAGTCCGATCAGTTCGACCGGATCGAAGATGTTGCCGATGGTTATGGCCCGATGGTGGTGTGGGGCAACCACGCCGAAGGCCAGCGCCACTGCGTGGTTGGCACCGACAACCGGCTGGGCGGCAGGCTGGCGGCGGAACGCCTGATCGCTGCCGGGGCGCGGCGGCTGGCGTTTCTGGGCGATACCACCGCGATCGAATTCGCCGCCCGCTTTGCCGGAGCGCAAGATGTTGCGCAGCGCATGGGCCTGGCGCCGATCATCGAACTGCCGACTCACCTTTCCCCAGAGCGCGCCAGCGATGAAATTGCCCGCCATCTTGACGCCGTAAAGGGCCGGGTTGACGGGATCTTTGCCGCAACCGACACGCTTGCGGCGCTATGCCTTACGGCCCTGCGGACACGCGGTGTGGCGGTGCCCGATGACATCAGGCTGATCGGGTTCGATGATCTGCCGATCGCGTCGCATACCGTGCCGCCGCTGACCACGGTCAAGCAGGACATCGCCGCAGGCGCGCGCGGGCTGGTTGATCTGCTGCTGCGGCGTCTGGCCGGGGAACAGACCGAAAGCCTGGTGCTGCCCCCGCAACTGGTGGTGCGCCAAACCGCCTGAGCGCCGGATGATCCAATAGCCAAGCCGCGCGCACCGGGGTATGAACCCGCGCATGGACATGGCCGATCTGCTGCAACGTTATTTCGGGACCCGCGATCTGGCCGAAGTCGCGCCCGCTGCGCTGCCCGCCGGGATCGAACGGATGCGGGTGGATTTCGGCATGGTGCAGGATCGCGGGCAGCGTTTCGCCCTGTGGACGCTGTTGATGGTGCTGGGCGATGCGCCCGATCTCGACATTGCCTTCGCGCATGAGGAAGACCGTGAGGCGGCGCGCAACCTGATCGATATGCTGGCCGCCGCCCCGCCTGATTGACCCCTGCCCGCGCCCGTATAATTAAACGCAAGCCAAACCGCCTGCAAACGTGTATGGGCCGCGCATCGACGCACCCGCGAACGGGCCAAGCGCCCCGTTCTTGCTCGGTCGATTTCACATTCCTTTGTGCCCCTGCCCTTGGCGCGCGCACTCGCCTGAAAGCCTTTTTCCATGCCATTTCCCGATCTTCCCGCTGGCCTTGCCGAGGCCCTGACCCAGCGCGGCTACGAAGCGCTCACCCCGGTGCAAACCGCCGTGCTGGAGCCCGAAGCGCATGGGCGCGATCTGGTGGTTTCGGCGCAGACCGGTTCGGGCAAGACGGTGGCGTTTGGCCTCGCCTTTGCCGAACAGGTGCTGGGCGATGATGGCCGGGTGCCGCCCGCGCGCGAGCCGCTGGCACTGGTGATTGCGCCCACGCGCGAACTCGCGTTGCAGGTCGCGCGCGAGCTTGACTGGCTTTACAAGGCCGCCGGTGCGCGCATCGCCACCTGTGTTGGCGGCATGAGCCCGCAGGTTGAACGCCGCGCGCTGCAATCCGGGGCGACCATCGTTGTCGGCACACCGGGGCGGCTGCGCGATCATCTGGAACGCGGCGCGCTCGACCTCTCATCGCTGGCGGTCGTGGTGCTCGATGAAGCCGATGAAATGCTCGACATGGGGTTCCGCGAAGAGCTGGAAGAAATCCTCGATGCCACGCCCGAAACGCGGCGCATGCTGATGTTTTCGGCAACCATGCCGCGCCCGATCGAGGCACTGGCCCGGCGTTACCAGAAGAACGCCCTGCGCATCTCCACCGCCGGCAGCGAACGCGGGCATGGCGATATTGCCTATCAGGCGGTCACCGTTTCACCGTCAGAGATTGAAAACGCGGTGGTCAACCTGCTGCGTTTCCACGAGGCGGAAACCGCAATGTTGTTCTGTGCGACGCGGGAAAACGTGCGCCACCTCCACGCCACCTTGCAGGAACGCGGGTTTGGCGTTGTCGCACTGTCGGGCGAACATTCGCAGCAGGAACGCAATCAGGCGTTGCAGGCGCTGCGTGATCGCCGCGCCCGCGTCTGCGTGGCGACCGATGTGGCCGCACGCGGGATCGATCTGCCGTCGCTCAGCCTGGTCATCCATGTCGAAATTCCGCGCGATGCCGAAACCTTGCAGCACCGTTCGGGCCGCACCGGGCGCGCGGGCAAAAAAGGCGTGGCGGTCATCATCGTGCCCTACCCGCGCCGCAAGCGGATCGAATCGATGCTGCGCCATGCCAAGATCAACGCCGAATGGACCACCGCGCCCGATCGTGATGCGATCATCGCGGCCGACCGGGTGCGGCTGCTGGAAAAGCTGATGCAGCCGATCACCGCCACCGATGCTGATCGCGATCTGGCGGACAAGCTGCTCAGCCAGCGCACCCCGCAGGAAATCGCCGCGATGCTGGTGCAGGCGCACCGTGCAACGATGCCCGAACCCGAAGAACTGCTCGCCGCTTCGGTCGAAGCGCAGCGCAGCGCGCATCAGGATAAACACCGCCCCGGATTTGAAGATACGGTGTGGTTCAAGATGGATATCGGCCGCCGCCAGAACGCCGATCCGCGCTGGGTGATGCCGCTGATCTGCCGCCGCGGCCACATCACCCGCAACGAAATCGGCGCGATCCGCATCGGCCAGCAGGAAACTTTTTTCCAGGTGCCGCGCGCGATTGTGGGCAAATTTGCCGAAGCGATTGTTGCAACCGCCGGCAACGAGGAGGACGGCGGCTATGTCGCGATTGCCCCGTCCACCGAACCGCCGCGCATGGCCGCGCGCGAAAATGCCCGGCGCGGCAAACCCAACGGCCCCGCGCCGGCGCGTCCGTTCAAGCCCAAGCCCCATGCGGGCGCTCAGCCAAAGCCCCACGCCCCCGCGCATGGCCGGCCAAAGCCCAGGCCCAAGCCCAAGGGTCGCGGCTGATGCGGCCTAGCGGATCATCCTAGTAATTCCACTGCGCCTGCAACCGCAGGATCTGCCCGTCGGCCTGCCCTAAGCGGCGTTCGTCGGCTTCCTTGCGCGATGCCCAGCCATAGGTCGCGGTCAGTTCCAGCGCGGGTGTCGGCAGGAATTCAAGGCCAAGCTCCAGCTCCTCGGTTTCCAGCCGGGGGGCATTGGTCGCCCCCTTGAAACCGCCGCGATAATATTGCCACCGCGCGAACGGATAAAACGGGCCGAGCGGGGACTGCTTGACCCGCCCCATCGCCTGGACATAGCCGCCATTGAGCGAGCGTTGTTCAATCTGCGAGGTCAGCGGATCAAATTCCGGCCCGGTGCCCCAGTTCCATTCGGCCTGAAAGCCGATGGGCTGCGGGTAAAGGACCGCGTGCACCCCGGCGCGGTTGTCCTTGAAACTGACCGGGCTGACCCCGCCGCTGCGCAATTCGGGGTTGAAGCGGTTGCGGATCGCCGATCCGCCCAGTTCCAGCACCTGCCCATCAAGGCCGAGGCCATCGAGTTCAAACGGCCAGGTTGCCAGTGCGACGGTCATCACGCTGTCATTGGTTTCGGTGCGGTTGATACCCTGCCCGTTGAACACGCCCAGCCCGAACGCACCATAATTGCCGAAAAGTTTCTGCCCGTCGGAGGAAAGCCGGTCCCAGATCTTGCGCACCTGCGAAGGGGTATAATAGGCCGCGATGCCCGTATCACGCTCCCCCGGCACGGCGCTGTTGATCCCGTCCGACCGGTCAAGCGCAAGGCGGTTGGAGGATGACTGCATGTTTTCCCATCCGAACGGCACCTTCGATTGGCCGAGCCGGATGCGGAAGCTTTTGTCGCCGGTCGGAAACACGTCGGCATAGGCATCGCGCAGCTGCACAAATCCCTCGCGCCGCTCGCCCGCAGTCTGGTTCGACACCGCGACGGCAAAATCTGGCTGGAGGTAGATCGAGACGAATTCATTGACGTCGCCCTGCACTGCAAGGCGCACGCGGCGCAGACCGAAATTGCTGTTGTCCCGAACACCGCTGTCGCCGATCGTGCGCAGCCGCGAAACGCCTGCGGGCGCGGTCGAATCGCCGGAAACGATCTGGTTCATCCGCATCTGGGTGTAACCGCGCAGGGACAGCTTTTCGTACCGGCCTTGCGCTTGGGGGCAGCGGGGCTGACGGAGGGCTCGGCCTGCGCCACAACCACCCCGCGTTGAGCCTGATCTGCTAGCTGCGGCGGCGGAGCGGATACCGCCGCTGGGGCAGGCTCGCTTCGGGCCGCCTGCAACTGTTCGACCACCGCCTTCAATTCATCAATCTGGCGCTGAAGATCGGCAATGGTTCGGGCCTGATCGGCCTCGCCCGCTTCGGCAGCAGCGTTGGATTGAGCCAGCACCGGCGCATGGGCACCTGCCGCCATTATTGCGTTTATATGTCATCCTTGTGACAAATATGACCAGTCCGGATTGGCCAGCTTGGTTCGCAGGCATAACCAAAGGCCGAGGAGTCCGACTCGTCGACCTTTGGTTTCACTTCTTTCTCGCCCTACGTTGGACTGGCCAAGTGCCAGACCGCAAAACCGCCCTAGAACCGGTAGCTCACCCGGCCATAGACAAACCGGCCATTGAACCCGAACGGTGAAAAGCTGGAAAACGGCAGGAAGAAATTGTTCGCTGAATTGTTGCGCGGGTTGCCGGTGTCGGGATCAACGCCCACGCCGGTCGGCAGGTTGGTCGGGAATTTGTCGAACAGGTTGTTCGAGCCCACCGCAAACTCCAGCCCGTTGACCGCTTCCGCCCGGATTTCAGCATCTACCACCCAGGCCGATTCGATGTTCAGATCGGTAAACTCGCTGCCGCCCGCCGCCAGCACCCGTCCGTAACGGTTGCCGCGCAGCGTAAACCCGAGCCAGTTCTGCGAATAATCCAGCCCGAGATTCGCCCGATTGCGTGGTTGGCCCTGTTCGATCCGCAGCGATTCCTGCCGCCCGAACAGTTCGATCCCCGGCACTTGGTTTAGCGCGCCGGGCGTATCATTGCGCGCGGTGATGCGGTTTTGCGTCCAGTTATAGCCTGCGGTCAGATTGAGCTTGCCCTCATCGCCAATATCCATGCGATAGGTGGCGATCGCGTCAATCCCGCGCGTGCGCGTGTCGACCCCGTTGATGAAGAACCGCGCGGCCGAAATCGTGTTGAACCCGGCATCATTCAGGATCTGCGCGATCGCTTGCTGCGTGGGATTGCCGCTGGGGTTGCCGGCAGCATCACGCGACGCCGTCAGGTTTTCGGTCAGCACGATCCGATCATCGATATTGATCTGGAACCAGTCGACGGTCAGGTTGAACCGCGGGATCGGGTTGAACACCGCGCCGACCGACCAGTTGACAGCAGTTTCGGCCTTCAGAGGAGTAGAACCCAGCGCCTGTGCCACCGGGTTGCCGACCGGCAACGTCACCGCATCCACCAGCACACCGTTCACATTATTGGTAGCCGCAGCGGCGAAGAACTGCTGGGCCACGCCCGGCGCGCGGAAACCGGTGGAAACCGCACCGCGCAGCGCCAGCCAATCGGTCGCTTCGAACCGGGTTGCGATCTTCCCGTTCCAGTCGCTGCCGAAATCCGAATAATCTTCGTAGCGGCCAGCCAACTGGACGTTCCACTGTTCGATCACGTCGATGTCGAGTTCGGCATAGGCCGAGAAGTTGTTGCGGGCATTGCCGTCCACCACCGACACCCCGCCGATGGTCGGCTGGAAGCCGGGGAACACCTGGCTACCGGGCGCAGCGCCTGCGGTGCTGGAATTGAGCGGATTGTTCTGGTTTATGGTAACGCCGCCAAAGCGGAAGCTGTCAGGTTCACCGGCGCTTAACTGAAAGGTTTCCCGCCGGTATTCGAGCCCCAGGGCCAGCGTTGTGCGTTGGAACAGGCCTGCGATATCGCGGCTGACATCGAAATTGCTGACCCATTGGGTGTATTCCAGACCACCTGCATCAAATTCCGTCGGGCTGGCCGCGCCGAGCGATGCGTTGAGCGTATTCAGAATCTCAAAGTCGACCTCGTTCCGGCCATACTGCGTCGACAGGTCATAATTCCAGCCGCTCACTTCGCCGCGCACGCCGCCGGTAATCGCCCAGTCGGTCGTCTGCGTGTCAATTTCAGGCAGGAACCCGTCAGGGAAAATGGCCGGCACATTGCGCGTATCCGATGGTCTGCGGAAAAATCCGGCAGAATTGCCATCGCGTTCGCCATAGCCGCCAAAGACATAGAGGTTGACCTGCTCGTTCAACTCAATGCCCGCATTGGCGAACAGCGAGAAATCTTCGGTCTTGGCATCGCCGAACCGGTGCGACAGGCGGTCAAACGTCAGCTCGCGCGGGTCAAACACCCCGCCGACCACATTGAATTGCGGGCGGCGATCAAAGCCTGTGCGGTTGGTTGAGTTGCGGTCACGATATTCCGCCGTCAGGTTGAGAAAGCCATTTTCGCCCAGCGGTAGGCCGAAATTGGACGCCAGCGTCAGCACGCCGCCATCTTCGACGCTCCGGTTGCGCCCGGTATCATTGACCGCCAGCGTGCCGTCCGGTGCCAAGGTAGGCTGACCGTTGCTATCCAGCGCCAGCCCGTCAATCTGGTTCACCCCTTCAATCGAAGTGATGTAGCCGCCATAGGTCGCGCTGAAGGTTGCGCCCTGGCTGGCGTTATTCAGCTGGAAATTGATCACCCCTGCAATCGCATCCGAGCCATATTGCGCCGCCGCGCCGTCACGCAGCACTTCGACCTGGCGGATCGCGGAGGAGGGGATGAAGTTGATGTCCACCGCCTGCGTGCCGCGCCCGACCGAACCATTGATGTTGAGCAGGGCAGAAGCATGGCGACGCTTGCCATTGATCAACACCAGCGTCTGATCCGCGCCCAGCCCGCGCAGGGTTGCCGGGCGGATTACATCGGTGCCATCGGTAACCGACGGCTGCGGGAAATTGAGGCTGGGCACCAGATCGCGCAGCAGACGCGTGGTTTCGGTGAAGCCGGAATTGCTGAGCTGTTCGGCGGAAATCACATCGATCGGCACCGCGCTGTCCCCAACGGTGCGGTCAGCCCGGCGCGAACCGGTGACGATGATCGCCTGCCCGGCGTCTTGAACGGCGGTGTCGGTATCCTGCGCAAAGGCGGGAGCAGCAGGCATGACGAGGCTGGCAAGCAGCAAAGCACGAATTCGCATAGAGACCCCTGTTTCAAATTTTTGCTGAGACCCGTCATGAACCCGCAAACGTCAAACTGGTGCAATAAAAATTCAACATAGCGACAAACGTTTGCATCATGTTGCCGAGAGGCCACAGTTTAGAGCAACTTCTGTTCGGATCAGATCAGCCGTTCGCGCGACGCCGGTTCTACCGCGATATCCGGGCCGCGCGGTGCGACCTAAGCGCGCGGCGGCCGTGGAAACAGCACCGGGGTGGTCTTGCGATAGGCCTGATAGGCCGGATCATCGCCCCAGCGTTTCTTGGCGATGCCATCGAGCAGGTTGATCCCGCTCACCTTGGTCAGCAACAGTGCCACAAACACCGGCGAGATAATCGCAAGGAAGCTCCATCCCGAAAGCTGCGGCAGCGCGATGACCAGAATGCCCAGCCACAGCGTGATTTCACCAAAGTAATTGGGATGCTGTGACCACGCCCACAGGCCCGATGTGATGAAGCGTCCTTCGTTCGCGGGGTCAGCCTTGAACCGGCGTTTCTGTTCATCGGCGATCACTTCAAACGCGAAGCCGATCACCCACAACAGCGCGCCCGCCCAGAAGAATCCGTCGAGCGGCGCAGGGTCTGGCGCGGTGATGATGATCAGCGCCGCTGATGCAGTGAATATCACCCACACCGCCTGCAACGTCCACGCCACCAAAAAGCGCGGCGGGTTGATCTTGATCTTGGCGAACCGTTGATCGGTACCGCCCGAGGCATGGATGCGCGTAAACAGGAAACTGCCGAGCCGCACCGTCCAGATCGCCACCATCACCGCCACCACCGCCGAACGGGTATCCAGCGGCCAAGCGGCCAGACACGCCGCCGCGATCACCGTCAGATAGGTGATCGCACCGGTCGTGTCGTAGAACCGGTCGCTTTGGAACAGCGCGGCGGGGATGAATGCCAGCCAGTTGACCGCGAATGCCACCAGTGCACACACGAACACCGCCGAATAGCCCGCCAGCCGGGCGCTTTCACCCCCGGCCAGCGCGGCAAAGCCCAGCCCCATCGTCGCGGCAAGCGCCACAACAGCCAGGCTGCGCGGTGCATGGCGGAATGATACGCCGTCTTTCTCCATGGCTACCCCCCGTCGTTTGTCAGGCCAATGCGATGTGGCGCTTCATATGGTGATCGACATTCCCGAATTCGGAATCGAAGATGGTCAGCCGCTTGAAATAATGGCCAATCGCATATTCATCGGTCACGCCGTTGCCGCCGTGGATCTGCACCGCATCCTGACCGATCAGCCGCGCCGCCTGCCCAACCCCGACCTTGGCTGCCGAAACCGCGCGCTTGCGCTCGGCATCCGGCGCGTCAAGCCGCAGCGTCGCAAGATAAGTCAGCGAAACTGATTGTTCGTAGGCGGTGTACATATCGACCATGCGGTGCTGGAGCACCTGGAAGCTGCCAATCGCCACGCCGAACTGTTTGCGCTGACGCGAATATTCAACCGTCATCGCGTGGGCGACCTTCATCGCCCCGCAGGCTTCGGCGCACAGCGCGGCGATGGCTTCGTCCGTCACCAGTTCGATCAGCTGCAGGCCTGCGCCCTCTTCACCGATCAGGGCATCGGCGGGGATCGCCACCTTTTCGAAATAGACTTCCGACGCGCGGCGGCCATCAAAGGTTTCGTAATCGCGGGTAACGATGCCCGGGGCGGATTTGTCGACCACGAACACCGACACGCCGGCACGATCGCGCCGTTCGCCGCTGGTGCGCGCAGTAACGATCAGATGGCTCGCCCACGGCGCGCCGATGACCACCGCCTTGTGCCCGTTGAGCACATAGCCGCCGCCGTCCTTCTTCGCGGTGGTTTCCAGATCGGCATAGTCATAGCGACCGCGCGGTTCGGCATAGGCAAAGGCGAACACCCGGCTGCCCGCCACGATCCCGCCGATATGTTCTTCCTTTTGTGCAGGCGTGCCCGCGTGCTTCAGAAAGCCGCCCGCGCACACCACGGTGGGCAGGAAAGGTTCAACCACCAGCCCCTTGCCGAATTCCTGCATGATGATCATCGAATCAACCGCGCCGCCGCCAAAACCGCCATCAGCTTCGCTGAACGGCATCCCGAGAATGCCCAGTTCAGCCAGTTGCGCCCAGATTTCGGGACGCCAGCCATCACTGCTGGCGACCGCCTTGCGCCGCGTTTCCCAATCATATTGTTCGCGCACCAGCCGCGACAGCCCATCGCGCACCATTTCCTGTTCTTCGGTGAAATTGAAATCCACGTAAACTCTCCCGTCACTCAGGCGCTTAAAGGCCGAGGATCATTTTGCTGATGATGTTGCGCTGAATTTCGTTCGATCCGCCATAGATCGAGGTCTTGCGCATATTGAAATAGGTCGCGGCGGCGTGCTGCGCGTAATCCGGGCCGACCGGATACTGGTTCGATCCCGCATCGCCCGGCACCTTCGCGATATTCCCGTAAAACGGCGTGCCATAGGTGCCGACCGCTTCGAGGGTCAGTTCGGTCAGGCGCTGCTGGATTTCGGTGCCCTTGATCTTCAGGATCGAGCTTTCCGGCCCCGGCCCCTTGCCCGCCTGCTCGCCTGCCAGCGTGCGCAATTCGGTGATTTCCAGCGCGGCCAGATCGATTTCCAGCTGGCTGACCTTGCGGGCGAAATCGAAATCCTTGATCAGCGGCGCGCCGTCCAGCGTTTCAGCCGCAGCAATTTCGCGCAGCTTTTCCACGCCGCGTTTTGACCGGGCGACCCCGGCGATCCCGCTGCGTTCATGCGCGAGCAGGAACTTGGCATAGGTCCAGCCCTTGTTTTCAACGCCCACCAGATTTTCAACCGGCACGCGCACATCGGTCAGCCAGGTTTCGTTGACCTCGTAACTGCCGTCCACCAGCTTGATCGGCTTCACTTCGATCCCCGGCGTTTTCATGTCGACCAGAATGAAGCTGATGCCTTCCTGCGGCTTGGCAGCAGCGGGATCGGTGCGGCACAGGAAGAAACCCCAATCGGCGTGCTGCGCCAGCGTGGTCCAGGTTTTCTGGCCGTTGATGACATAGTGATCGCCGTCCCGCACCGCGGTGGTTTTCAAGCTGGCAAGATCGCTGCCCGCGCCCGGTTCGGAATAGCCCTGACACCACCACACATCACCGCTGCGGATGCCGGGCAGGTGCTGGGCCTTCTGCGCTTCGTTGCCGAAGGTGTAGATTACCGGGCCAACCATCGAAACGCCGAACGGCAGCGGCATGAAGGTGCTGGCGCGGGCGTTCTCTTCCGACCAGATATAACGCTGGGTCGGGGTCCAGCCGGTGCCGCCATATTCGACCGGCCAGGCCGGAACCGACCAGCCCTTAGCGCCCAGAATCTTGTGCCAGGCAAGCATGTCTTCAGGTGACATATCTTCGCGCATACCGAAATCGGCCAGATGCGCTGGGTAATTTTCCGCGATGAAGCTGCGCACTTCGTCGCGAAACGCCTGCTCTTCCGGGGTGAATTCGAGATTCATGATTTTGGCACTCCTGGATGGGACTGTTGTTACCCTGCCTCTTGTCACGAGAGCGGCTGGACTGAAAGAGGCAATCTGAACGCAATCGTTGCACCAAGACAAAGTGGCAGCTATGTGGCCATTGTCGATCGGATCGATTGTCGGCGTGGTGTGCAGTCAGTAAGTCTGCACGGGCGCGGATGGCTTGATGAGTTGGCCTGTTTGATAATTTTTTTCGCTTGTAACCACGGCGCGCTACGAAGCGAAAAGCGACCGGGGGGCATTTCCACCTTGTCACGAACGTGTGTTTCGCGCCAAACGAGTGCCGCCATTTGTGCAGGAGCAATCCTGCAAGGTTCTGATTCGTCGCTGGTGCACGGCAGATCAGGGTTCAACAATCGCACCGTGATCAATAAGGGGCTTATTCGATGAAGAATGCAAAACTGACCAGCCTGCTCGCCGTCATGGGCGGCCTGACGCTTGCAACCGGCGCTTGCTCGGGCACCTGCGAAGCTGCCACCTGCGCTCCCGCTGCCGAAGCGGCTGCTGATGAAACTGCCAACAGCTGCGCTGCTGCCGGTTGCGCCGCTGCTGGCTGCGCCGCTGCTGACTGTGCCGCTGCTGGTTGCGCCGCTGCTGGTTGCGCCGCTGCTGGTTGCGCCGCTGCTGGTTGCGCCGCTGCTGGTTGCGCCGCTGCAGCCGAGTAATCGCTGACAGCTTGATTGGTTCGGGTCTGGCGGAGGCAATTGCTGCCCGTCAGACCCACCATGACGCGCAGGAGCATTGCAGCAATGGATCAGCGGCAAGCAGCCCTGACCGTTATCGAAACGATCACCGCGATGGCCGGTGAAGGCGTTCCGCTGATGCAGCGCGTTCTGCCAGATACCGATGTACGGTTCTGGCAACACTATCCCGACAAAGACGCCCGCGACAAACGCACCCGCTCACGCTGGTATTACCATGTCCATGCGCCGGGTGATCGTGATCCGGGCGAACATGGCCATTTCCATCTTTTCCTGCACCGCACCCAGCTGGATGATCCGGCAGCGTTTACCGTGGCGCCAGCTGCGGGCGAAGACGCACCTGCGCATGTCACGCATATTGCCGGGCTGTCGGTCAACCATATCGGCATTCCGATCAGCTGGTTTGTCACCAATCGCTGGGTCACTGACGAGTTTCTGTACCCGGCGCCGTTCATGGCGGCGCATCTGGCGCGCTACGATGTCGACCAGACGGCTGAAGATTCGCTCGTCAACCGGTTATTGACCGCAATGGTCGCGCTTTATCGGGACGAGCTGGTTGACCTGCTGCATGCGCGCGACGCTGCAATGGTCCCGCTGGTCGAAGCGCAAGGGCCAGCCGCTTACGAGGCGGACAATGCCGTGCTGGCAATTATCCCGATCGATCTTGACGCCAAAATCGAAAGCCTTGATCTCGAATAAAAGCCGGGGCCGATTACCAGCGCACCAGCGACGGCACAATCGCGCGGCCCACGCCTGCCATCGCCAGCACCACAGCGCTGTGCCACACACCAATATGGACGATATCGTTTTCCGCGCAGTGCAGCGAGAAGGCGAAGATGCCGAAACTGCCTGCCGCGATTCCGGCCACCAGCCCTGCCCGGTCAGGCGCGGTCGGCGCGCCCTTGCGCAGCCACCATACCAGCATCGCGAACACCAGCAGCGAACCGCTCCCGCCGATCATGAAG
>Ga0180009_10005609_pt1 | contig 13428 bp, 8 predicted proteins | sample OS_PC_MetaG_FD_123537 | JGI IMG/M metagenome (GOLD analysis project Ga0180009, IMG submission 123537) | Groundwater microbial communities from the Aspo Hard Rock Laboratory (HRL) deep subsurface site, Sweden - OS_PC_MetaG | ecosystem: Environmental > Aquatic > Deep subsurface > Groundwater... | reverse complement strand
GGAAATCAGGCCTTTGGCCGGACCGTCCGGGCTTGTGGCCCCGGTTTTTCCGTCTCGCTAGGCCGCGGGTGTTCACTGGACCTGTTCGGGGCGGGGAATCAGGATGTTGACCGCCTGGTGTTCGGAGCGGCAGGCAGGTCATGGAGCTCAAGGGGGATTTCAGGCATTGCTCTGAAAGACAATCGCTGAAATAGCCGATCCGACCGCAGATTGCTGGGGCGTGGAGCATCGCCATGGCGGCCAACGGCTGGCCTTTCCGAGCACAGACTGATTTCGCGTTTGCCTTTACGCCGGAATCTGCTATATATAATGACAAGTAAGAAACAATCAGCCTATAGAAAACGAATGCTTACGAATTGCTTGACTTTGGAAAAGCGATAAAATGCCTGAAGACGGGTAACTCCCGGTATCACCTCCCCGCTCGCGAGGGGAACATGTCTGCCCAGAAAATAGGCTGGAAATGGCGGTTCGAAACCGCTGATCCAAAAAATGGGGAAAGACGACTTCTTTAATTGCGGATATAACGTACAATAAGGGGCGCATCATTGTTGTCAACGGTTGAACAAACCAGATTACGGTTATCAAAGAAAACGGAAGCGAGGAAAAAATCTCGGTTCGGCCAGTTTCTTACGCCAGAAAGAACCGCTACTTTCATGGCTGGTCTTTTTCCTGATTCCAATGGCATTTGTCGATTGCTCGATGCGGGGGCTGGGATTGGCTCGCTTTCCGCCGCTTTTCTGGAGAGGTGGAATTCCGCTGGTTTTCATTTTCAGCGTGTGGAATTGGATGCTTTCGAGATTGATGTTTCTCTGCATTCCTATTTATATCAGACATTTGCAAAATATATAAATAACCCTGGTTTTACCCTTAGGATCCATAAGTCCGATTTTATATACGCCGCCGCGGACTCGATTTCCGGAAGTCTTTTTGCGGGACCACTTCCCCAATATACTCACGCCATCCTTAACCCGCCTTACAAAAAAATCAGGAGCGATTCATCACACCGCCTGGCCTTGCGCAGTGTCGGCGTCGAGACGGTCAACCTGTACTCGGCCTTTGTGGCGCTGGCTGTCGCCTTGGCCGCGCCGGGCGGGCAAATCGTGGCCATCATTCCACGCAGTTTCTGTAATGGACCCTATTACCGCCCGTTCCGCGACTTTTTCCTCAAGCGGTCGGCTATCCGTCACTTGCACCTGTTCGAATCACGCTGCAAGACTTTCAAGGATGATGATGTCTTGCAAGAGAACATAATCATCCAGCTTGAGCGTGGCGGGCAACAAGGACCGGTGACTGTTTCCACGTCGATTGATGACACCTTCACCGACCTTGCCGCCTATGAACACCCGTTCGACCGTATCGTGTTTCCGGATGATCCGGAGCGGTTCATTCATGTGCCGACGTCGCCCGAGAAAAACGCGATCGAGCTATGCCCGGCAATCCGCCACTCACTGGCCGATCTGGGCATCCAGGTATCGACCGGGCCGGTCGTTGATTTCCGGCTGAAAGAGCATCTGCGCGATGTGCTCGAGCCAGGCGCCGTGCCCTTGCTCTATCCCGGCCATTTCAGAGGTAGCGGCGTCGCATGGCCAATTGACGGGATGAAGAAGCCAAATGCTATCCTGCACAACGCCGACACCGAAAAATGGTTGTATCCGACCGGTTTTTATTGCGTGGTCCGGCGATTTTCATCCAAGGAGGAAAAGCGACGAATCATGGCGAGCGTGGTCGATCCCGGCTCGTTCGGTGGCGCGCTCCGCTTAGGCTTCGAAAACCACCTGAACCTGTTTCATGAGAACAAGCTGGGACTGCCGAGGGCCCTGGCCCACGGACTGTGCGTGTTCCTTAATACGACCGCTGTGGATGAGAACTTCCGGCGTTTTAACGGACACACGCAGGTCAATGCCACCGACCTCAAGCTGATGAAGTACCCGAGCCGCGAAACCCTGATGGACCTTGGCGAATGGGCTATGCGGCAAGGGCAGCTCACGCAGACCGTGATTGACGCCAAGCTGGGAACACTGACCGAATGAAAGACAAGGAAGATTACATCAAAGCCGCCCATCAAATCATCATTTCGCTGGGCCTGCCACGGGCGCAACAAAACGAACGCTCCGCCCTCTGTCTGCTGGCCCTGCTGAACCTCACGCCGGGCAGGGCCTGGGCGGATGCAGAAAACCCGCTTATGGGAATCACTCCCATCATGGATTGGGCGAGGGAGCACTACGAAAAGGAATATGCGCCGAACACCCGGGAAACCTTCCGTCGCCAGACGATACAACAGTTCCGCGACGCCGGTATCGCGCTTTACAACCCCGACAGGCCCGACCGGCCGGTGAACAGCCCCAAAGCGGTCTATCAGATCGAATCCGCCGCGCTGGCCCTGCTGCGTACCTTCGGAACACCCGCATGGCACGACTCGCTGACGGCCTATCTGGCCGAGCGCGAAACACTGGCAGCCCGGTATGCCATGGAGCGCGAACAGAACCGCGTCCCGGTCGAGATTGCACTGGGGAAGGAAATCACCCTCAGCCCCGGCGAGCACAGCGAACTTCTCGGGGCTGTTATCGAGGATTTCGCCCCGCGCTTCGCGCCGGGCAGCATCCTGGTCTATGCCGGGGATACCGGCGGTAAGTGGGGTTACTTTGACGCGCCTTTGCTGGCCCGGCTGGGTGTCGATGTCGATTCACACGGCAAGATGCCTGATGTTGTCCTATATTACACCGAGAAAAACTGGTTGCTTTTAGTGGAGTCCGTGACCAGCCACGGCCCGGTGGATAGCAAGCGGCACGACGAGCTTGCCAATCTCTTTGCCGGGTCAAAGGCCGGGCTGGTCTATGTGACCGCATTCCCGAACCGCGCCGTTATGGGCCGCTACCTTTCCCAAATCGCGTGGGAAACCGAGGTGTGGGTGGCCGACGCGCCATCTCATCTTATCCATTTCAATGGGGAGCGTTTTCTCGGGCCATATAATGCGCCCTGATGGATTACTCAACAAGGGCGGGTAACAGGGCCGTTTCGCTTTGTTGTTCGCGGTAGGGGAGATAAAACGAATTATGAGTTTTCGCAACGGCTCGCGCCGCGAAAACTCATAATTCGTTGTGGATGGAGAGTGGCATATCTGACTAGTACCTAATGTCAGGCATTATATACCAACCAACAACATATATACGCGGCCCTCAGCAGCAATCCTTACCTACTTCGGCTCGGTGCCGGCCTTGAAGGCGGCGCGGACGTAGCCGGGTTCCCCGGGGCGGGCCGGGGTGCCGGTGAAGCGGTTCATGCCGGCCCAGACGATGCCGGCCGGGGGCTGGAAGGGGCGGGCGGGCCGGTTTTCGAGGACCCGGCCCATGAACTCGGTCCAGATGGGCAGGGCCGCGCGGGCCCCGGTCCAGCCCGGACCCAGGGGGCGGCCCGAGTCGGCCCCGACCCAGACGCCGGCGGCCAGCTCCGGACCGTACCCGATAAACCAGGCGTCGCGAAAATCGTCGGTCGTGCCGGTCTTGCCGGCCAGGGACCGGCCCAGTCCCTTGGCCCGCTGGGCGGTCCCGTCGGTGACGACGCCGGTGAGCATGTCCGTCATGATGTAGGCCGTTTCCTGGGAGACCGCCTTGCGGTGGCCGGGCGCGGCCCGGTATATTTCCCGGCCCTGGCGGTCCCGGACCCGGACCAGGCCGTACGGTTCGACCCACAGGCCGCCTCCGGCCAGGGCGGCGTACGCGGAGACCAGTTCCAGGAGGCGGACTTCGGAGGCGCCCAGGGCCAGGGCCAGGTTCCGCTGAAGGGGAGAGGTCAGACCCAGGCGGACGGCCAGGGCCAGGACCGGTTCCAGGCCCACCCGGCTGAGCAGCTTGATGGCCGGGATGTTGCCCGACACCTCGAGGGCCCGGCGCAACGTGGTTTCCCCCTCGAATCGGCGGCTGTAGTTCTGGGGCCGCCAGAGCGCGTCCTGTCCGGGGAGGCGGTAGACCAGGGGGCCGTCATAAATCCGGTCGGCCTGGGTCAGGCCGCTTTCGACGGCCGCCGCGTAAATCACGGGCTTGAAGGCCGAACCCGGCTGGCGCAGGGCCTGATCGACCCGGTCGAACGGGCTTCGGCTGAAGTCGCGGCCCCCGGCCCAGGACAGAATCCGGCCGCTGCCCACCTCGATGGCCACGATCGCCCCTTCGATGTCGTCCGGATGGGCCCGGCCCTCGGCCGGGGCGGCCTTGTCACCGGCCGGGTCGTTGCCCATGGAATCCAGGCCGGCCAGCAGGGCCTGTTCCGCCTTGGCCTGGGCTTCCAGGTCCAGGGTGGTCTCGACCACCAGGCCGCCCTTGTAGACCGCGTTTTCGCCGAAAAGGTCCAGAAGCTGCCGCCGGATGTGTTCCACGAAATAGGGGGCCAGGGTCCGGGTCCGGGCCGGAGCGGCCAGACGGAGGGGTTCCTCCCGGGCGGTCCGCGCGTCTTCGGGCGATATCAGTCCCTCCCGAAGCATGGCCCGCAAAACGATGCGCCGCCTGGCCAGGGCCCGCCGGGGGTGTTCCAGGGGCTGGTACCGTTCGGGAGAACGAGGCAGGCCGGCCAGAAGCGCGCATTCCCCCAGGGTCAGTTCCTCGGGTTTCTTGCCGAAATAGGTCTCGGCCGCCGCCCCCACCCCGTACGTTCCGGCGCCCAGGTATATCTGGTTCAGATAGAGCCGCAGGATTTCATCCTTGGTATACCGGCCCTCGATCTGGATGGCCAGAAATATCTCCTTGAGTTTTCGGGAAAATGTCTTGTCCGGGGTCAGGAACAGGTCGCGGGCCAACTGCTGGGTGATGGTCGAGGCCCCCTCGGCCAGGCGGCCGGCCTGGATGTCTTTGAGCAGGGCCGCCGCGTTGCGGATGACGTCCAGTCCCGGATGTTCGTAAAACCGGCGGTCTTCCACGGCGATCATGGCCTGGCGCAGGGGGAGGGGAATCCGGTCCAGCGGCAGGGGCAGGCGTTTCTGGATGAAGAGTTCGGCCATCAGGCGGCCGTCGGCGGACAGAATCCGGGTCACGGCGCTGGGATGGAAGTCCTCGAGGCCCTGAATCTGGGGCAGGTCCTGTCCCACGGCCAGCAGCAGGCCCACGGCCAGTCCGGTCAGGACGCCCGCAACCGCCAGCGTGACGGCCAGCCGGACCGACAGCTTTTTTTTCCGCGTCGTCATGGGTTCCGGATTATAACACGTTCCGGGCCCGGGACGAACCCGGGGGCGGCGGTTCGCAATTGGGGTTGACGGTGGGAGGCTCCGGCCTTTATCATGCGCCCCAGGAAACCGGTTTGCCGGTTCGAGGAGGAACCAGCGTGCCTCTCGTTCGCAAGGCCAGGGTGGCCGACGTACCGCAGATTTATCTGCTCCTCAAGGACTTTGCCGCCAAGGAACTGCTGCTGCCGCGCTCCCTGAGCGACTTGTACGACTATGTCCGTGATTTTTACGTCCTGACCCCGGACGACGATCCCCGCAAGGTCGTCGGGGCCTGCGCCCTGCATGTCTGCTGGTCCGACCTGGGAGAAATCCGCTCCCTGGCCCTGGCCTCGGACAGCCAGGGCGCCGATCTGGGCCGGAGGCTCATGGAGGCCTGCCTGACCGAGGCCCGGGACCTGGGGCTGGAGCGGGTCTTTGCCCTGACCTATATCCCCAAGTATTTCGAGCGGTTCGAATTCAGGCTCATCGAGAAGAACGAACTGCCCCAGAAAATCTGGGCCGACTGCTTCAAGTGCGTCAAGTTCCCCGAGTGCGATGAAATCGCCCTGGAGCGGAAGCTGTGAGCCGGAAGCCGACGCCGTCCCCCTCGCCGGAGGCCGTGCTGGAGGGCCTGATGGATCGGGCCGCGCGGGCGGGTTCGGGGGAGTACGAGGTCATGGTCGGCCGGGGCCGGTCGCTGGCCATCGCGGCCAAGGCGGGCCGGGTGGATCAGGTCAGGCGCTCGGAGGAACTGGCCGCTTCCGTCCGGCTGGTTAGCCAGGGGCGGCTGGGATTCGCCCACACGTCGCTTTTTACACCCGAGGCCCTGGACCGGACGGTGGCCCAGGCCGCGGCCGGGGCGGAACTGACCGACCCGCAGCCCGGGCTGGGGCTTCCGGGCCCGCCGCCGGGGGACTGGCCGGTGGTGGAAACGAACGACCCCGGTCTGGACGATGTCTCCCTGGAGAACAAGATCGACCGGCTTCTGGAGATGGAGGCGGCGGCCCTGGAGGCCGACCCGAGGGTGGAAAAGGTCCGGTCGGCCGAGTATCGCCAGGGCCGGTACGCCGTCTGGCTGGCCAACGGTCATGGGCTGGCCTATCACCATGAGGGAACCGTGGTTTCCGGCGGCCTGACGGTCAAGGCGGCGGAAGACGGCGAAGCCGAGATGGGGTACGAATCGGAGGCCTGCCGGTTCTACGATCGTCTGGACCTCAAGGCCATCGGGCGGGAAGCGGCCCGGCGGGCCGTGGCCGCCTTGGGCGGTCGTCCCGGCCGGACTGGCCGGTTTCCGGTCCTGCTGGAAAACCGGATCGCCGCCCAATTCCTGGACGTCCTGTCCTCCTCCTTTCTGGCCGACGCCGTCCAGAAAGGCAAGTCCATGCTGGCCGGCCGCATCGGCCAGACCGTGGCCGCGGCCGGAATATCCCTGGTGGATGACGGCCTCTATCCGGCCGGCCTGGCCACGTCGCCGGCCGACTCCGAAGGCACGCCCCGCCAGCGCACCGTGCTGATCGATCGAGGCCGACTGGCGGCCTTCCTTTACGACTTTCCCCGGGCCCGGGTGGACGGCACGAGTTCCACCGGAAACGCCGGACGGGGCGGAGTCACGTCGCCGCCCGGCGTCTCGACGACCAACCTGTATCTGAGCCCCGGAGAGATCGAACCCGGAGACCTGACCTCCCGGATCGACCAGGGCCTGCTCGTCACCGACGTCATGGGCCTTCACACGGCCGACGCCATCTCCGGCGACTTTTCCTTCGGCGTCTCCGGCTTTTGGATTCAGGGCGGCCGGATCGCCCACCCGGTCAAGGGCATGGCCCTGGCCGGCAACCTCTTCACACTTCTCGAACACGTCGCCGAAGTCGGGGCGGACCTCCGGTTTTTCGGCTCGGTCGGCGCACCATCCCTGTTGATCGAGGAACTGACCCTGAGTGGAATGTAATCCGGCCTTTCTCGCGAACCGGACGGAATAATATCCGGCAATTATGGAAAAACTGGCGGGAAAACCCCCGGAGCATTTACAGGGTCAGGCCCCTTCGGATTCCGGGGCGGCCCCCTGGCAACATTTTGATCTCAAGAGTAATTTCGTTATAGAACCCACCTGGAAATTAAAAGGAAGTCAAAAGCGCTTGACTCGATGCCGATCCTGTGATATCTACAAGGCGACCCTGCTGGAAGTATGGTTTCAAATCACGACGGACAGACCATGATCTTCTAAAGGATTTGATCTTGTTTGGGAAAAAAATTACGCTGATCGTTCTGCCTCAGGGCGCCCCCAAGCGGGTGAAAACCTATCACATCCCCAGGCTGCTGCCCATCGCCTGCCTGGCCATCGGGTTGATCGGCCTGATCGGGCTGGCCGCTTTTTCCGGGTACACCCAGCGCCAGTACTCCCGATTCGCCGACCAGACCGCCGAACTCGAACGCCTCCGACAAAAAGCCGTCCAGCAAAACATGCAGATATATGCGTTCAACGACAAGATTCGTCTCGTCGAACGCGAGATGGCCAAGCTGAGGCAGTACGAGCGCAAACTCCAGGCTTCGGCCCGGGAGGCCACCTTGCCGGTCCAGCCCCGGCGCCGCGGCCAGGGCGGTTCCGACAGCGAGTCTACCGGCCCCGGCCCGGGCCTCAAGGCGACCACGGCCGAACTGGTCCGCCAGATGCACCGCGATCTGGACCGGCTCCTGTCCGAAGCCAGCATTCACGAACAGAACCAGCAGAAACTCGGCAGTTATTTCGAGGACTCCAAGTCCATCATGGCTTCCACCCCGGACTGCTGGCCGGTCCAGGGGACGTTGACTTCGACTTTCGGGTATCGGTCCTCGCCGTTTGGGCGGCAGACCGAGTTTCACCGCGGCATAGACCTGAGCGCGCCCACCGGAACGCCCATCATCGCCCCGGCGGACGGTCTGGTCGTATCCAGCGAATGGAACTCGGGTTACGGCCTGATACTGGCCATCAACCATGGCTACGGCATCGTGACTCGCTACGCCCACCTGTCCCAGTGCTACGTGGAACCGGGTCAGTTCGTGCGCCGGGGGCAGCGTGTCGCCTCGGTGGGCCGGTCCGGACGGACCACGGGCGCGCACCTGCATTACGAGGTCATTCTGAAAGGCATTCCCGTCAATCCCGCTCGTTTCCTGACCGCGAGGAAGTAGGCGGTCTGCTTCGGTTGGCGATGCGGGGCGAAGACGGCCCCCTTTTTCCCCGATAATTGCATTATCGGGGTTTTCCTTTTTTCAGGAATGGTTACAATAAGAACATGATTGGTCGTTTGTTAAAAAAAGTGGTAGGCACCAAGAACGATCGCGAACTCAAGCGCCTGTCGCCCCTGGTGGATCAGGTCCGCTCTTTCGAGCCGGGCCTGCGGCGGCTGTCCGACGAGGTTTTGCGGTCCAAAACAAAGGAATTCAAAGAGAAACTGGACCAGGGCGCCGATCTGGACGACATTTTGCCCGAGGCCTTCGCCGCCGTGCGCGAGGCCTCGCTTCGGGTTCTGGGCCAGCGCCACTTCGACGTGCAGGTCCTGGGCGGGATCGTGCTTCACCAGGGCAAGATCGCGGAAATGAAGACCGGGGAAGGCAAGACCCTGGCCGCGACCCTGCCGGTCTATCTCAACGCCCTGACCGGCCGGGGCTGCCATGTGGTCACGGTCAACGACTACCTGGCCCGCCGGGACTCCGAATGGATGGGGACGATTTACCGATTTCTGGGCCTGGACGTGGGCGTCATCGTCCACGGTCTGGACGACGAGCAGCGGAGGCAGGCCTATCACGCCGACGTGACCTACGGCACCAACAACGAGTTCGGTTTCGACTACCTGCGGGACAACATGAAGTTCTCCCTCCAGGACTACGTCCAGCGGGACTATCATTTCGCCATTGTCGACGAGGTGGACTCGATCCTGATCGACGAGGCCCGCACGCCGCTGATCATTTCCGGACCGGCCGAAGAGTCCACCGAACTGTATTACCGGCTCAACCGGGTCATCCCGCGCCTGAAAAAGGACGAGGACTACACCATTGACGAAAAGGCCCGGGCCGCGGTCATGACCGAGGAAGGCGTTGCCCGGGCCGAGCAGATCATCGGGGTGGAAAACCTTTACGACCCCAAGTCCATGGAGGTGCTGCACCACCTCAACCAGGCCCTCAAGGCCCACGCCCTGTTCGCGCGGGACGTGGACTACATCGTCAAGGAAGGCCAGGTCATCATCGTCGACGAGTTCACCGGCCGCCTCATGCCGGGCCGGCGTTACTCCGACGGACTGCACCAGGCCCTCGAGGCCAAGGAAGGCGTGCATATCGAAAACGAGAACCAGACCCTGGCCTCGATCACCTTTCAGAATTTTTTCCGGATGTACGACAAGCTGGCCGGCATGACCGGCACGGCCGACACCGAAGCCGCCGAGTTCGCCAAGATTTACAAGCTGGACGTGGTCGTCATCCCCACGCACAAGGACATGATCCGCAAGGACCACCCGGATGTGGTCTACCGGACCGAGCGGGAAAAGTTCGAAGCCGTGGCCGATGAGATCGAGGAACTCAACACCGCCGGCCAACCGGTCCTGGTGGGCACGATTTCGATCCAAAAGTCCGAACTCGTCAGCAAGATGCTCAAGGTGCGGGGCATCCGCCACGAGGTCCTCAACGCCAAGCATCATGAAAAAGAGGCCCAGATCGTGGCCCAGGCCGGCCAGATGGGCTCGGTGACCATCTCGACCAACATGGCCGGCCGTGGAACGGACATCGTCCTGGGCGAGGGCGTGCCCGACCTGGGCGGTCTGCACATCCTGGGCACGGAGCGTCACGAATCCCGGCGCATCGACAACCAGTTGCGCGGCCGGTCCGGCCGCCAGGGCGACCCCGGCTCCTCCCGCTTTTTTCTGTCCCTGGAAGACGACCTCATGCGGATATTCGGGGCCGAGCGCATCCAGGGCCTCATGGGGCGGCTGGGCATGGAAGAGGGCGAACCGATCGAGCACCGCATGATTTCATCGGCCATCGAAACCGCCCAGGGCAAGGTCGAAGGGCACAACTTCGAAATTCGGAAGCATTTGCTGGAATACGACGACGTGATGAACCAGCAGCGCGACGTGATCTACAAGCAGCGGCGCAACGTTCTGGCCGGCGACAACCTCCACGAGGAAATCGTGAGCATGATCGAGGACGTGGCCGATGGCCTGATCGAGACGTACACCGACGAGAAGACCTACCCCGAAGAATGGGACCTGGCCGGTCTGTCCGAGCAGGTCTTCCGATTTTTCGATACGCGTCTCGACCTCGAGGGCCTGGAGGACCTGAATCGGGAGGATTTGCGCGACCGGATCGCCGACGAGGCCCGGAGCCGGTACGAGGCCAAGGCGCTGGAACTTGGCTCCTCGCTGATACGGGACCTGGAGCGCTACGTCCTGCTCCAGTCCCTGGACAACCAGTGGAAGGATCATCTGCTGTCCATGGATCACCTCAAGGAGGGCATCGGCCTGCGGGGGTACGGGCAGCGGGACCCTCTCAGGGAGTATCAGCGGGAGGGGTACGACATGTTCATGGAAATGGTCGAGCGTATCAAGTCGGACGCGCTGACCTTTCTTTTCCATGTCCGCCTCGAACGCGAGGAAGACCTGCAGGAAGTGGCCCCCAAGGAGCAGGAAATGTATCTGTCCCGAGGCGGGGAGGAAGACAAGCCCCAGCCGGTCAAACGCAAGGAGGCCAAGGTGGGCCGCAACGATCCGTGTCCCTGCGGCAGCGGAAAGAAATACAAGAAATGCTGCGGCAGCAACGTCTGATTCGATTATTCGGGTACGGGGGCCGCTAGAAAACCCGGGACCGCCACGTGTTTTCCTGGTTCCCAAGCTCCTGCTTGGGAACCTGATCCTGGAAGCTCCAGCTTCCCTCGTTTTCCTTGACGGCTTGGCATTTCACCAAGGTTGTTCCGTACTGAATAAGGTGTTGAAGCGGAGCTTCAAGACCGAATGCGTTCCCAGGCTGGAGCTTGGGAACGAGCGGTTTAAAGAAACTCGGGCGCCTGAGCGGGCGCCTCTTCGGCCAGGAGGAAGGCCATGACAGTCAAAGGATTCAGGGCCTCGGCCGTGGCGGCCGGGCTTCGTTACCAAGAGCGTCTGGACCTGGGCCTGATCGCGGCGGACGAACCCGCGGCCGCCGCCGGGATGCTGACCCGCAACCGCGTCAAGGCGGCGCCGGTGTTGTGGTCGGAAGGCGCCTTGGCCGCCGGCCGGATTCGGGCCATCCTGGTCAACGCGGGCCGGGCCAACGCCTGCACCGGGGCGGAAGGCATGGAAACGGCGGCCCGATCGGCCCGGGCCGTGGCCGCGGTCCTGGGTTGCGACCCGGGCCAGGTCCTTCTGGCCTCGACCGGCATCATCGGGCAGCAGCTCAACATCGAGGTCCTGGAAAAGGCCGTCCCGGACCTGGCGGCCGGACTGGGGGAGGACGGCCTGCCCCGGGTGGCCGAAGCCATGATGACCACGGACACCCACCCCAAGACGGCCCGCGCCCAAGGGGAAATTCTAGGCCGTCCCTTCCAGGTGGTCGGCCTGGCCAAGGGGTCGGGCATGATCTGCCCGGACATGGCCACCATGCTTTCTTTCGTTCTGACCGACGCTGCCGTGGAACCGGGAATGCTCAAAACCATGCTGGGCCGGGCTGTTGACCAGACTTACAACTGCATCACCGTGGACGGCGATACTTCGACCAACGACTGCGTCTTCCTGCTGGCCAGCGGCCGGGCCGGAAACGAGCCCATCCGCGAACCCGACTCGCCCGGACGCGAGGCCTTTGAAGCCGCCTTGTGCGCGGTCCTGGCCGACCTGGCCGAAATGATGATCGCCGACGGCGAGGGCGCGACCAAACTCGTCAGAATACGGGTCGAAGGGGCCCGGGACCCGGTCCAGGCCAAGAACGCGGCCATGACCGTGGCCAACTCGCCCCTGGTCAAGACCGCCTTTTTCGGACAGGATGCCAACTGGGGCCGTATTCTGGCCGCCTTGGGCCGAAGCGGAGCCGAATTCGATCCCGATCGGGTGGATATCGACCTGGACGGGGCGCCCCTGGTCCGCGGCGGTCGAGGCCTGCCGGACGAAGCGCCGGCCGCGGCGGTCATGCGCCAGGAACGTTTTGCCATCACGATCGACCTGAAAAACGGCCAGGGCCGGGCCGAAGTCCTGACCTGCGATCTGTCCCTGGATTACGTCAAGATCAACGCCGACTACCGTTCCTGACCCCCCCTGCCCCCGGGCCGGGTCCGATGCGCCGGGGGGCGGCCCGAAAGATTGCGACCCCGGCGGTCATTTGAGCGAACGGACGGCCTTGGTCTGGTGCATATCCGCGCTGCCGGTGGGAGGCCTGGCGTGCATGCCCTTGCTGAAAAAGGTCTTGTAGCGCCGAACGTAGGCCAGACCGGTCGGACACTTGTCCGCGGTCCACAGGCCGGTGTTGACTTCGGGGAAATTCAGGACCCGGGCCGGGTCGCCTTCCGAGTCCAGGTATAGAAAGACCAGTTCCTCGGTCGTGGGCAGGCGCCAGTTGGCCCCCCCGCCCAGTTGGTTTTCGTTGGCCCGTTGGGCATAGTGTTCGGCAAAGTCCGAGGCGTTCTTGTCCGAAAAGCCTTTTTCCCAGACCAGCCCGGCCACCCGGTCCGTGACGGTCCCGTCGCCGTTGTCCACGAAACGCTTGTCGAACGCCTCGGGGTGTTCCTTTTTTAGCTCTTTGTACATCTCGGTCGCCTTGCGTTCCGTGGCCGTGATCTGAAGTTCGTCGGCGTAGGTCCGGAAATCGGTCCGCAGGGTGACCAGAGGGGGGCCAAAGGCTGCCGCGGGCGCTTTTTGTTCCGAAGCGGCCTGGGCCGTTTTCGCCTCCGCGACCCGGCCGCCGTCGGACCGGGCCGAAGCGCCGGCATCCGTCCGGGCCGCGGCCCCCGGCCCGGGGCCCGATCCCGCGGCGCCCGAAGCCGCCGCACCGGCGGCCAGGCCGCCGGCGGCCGCCCGGGCCCGGGCCGAATCCTGGGCGACCGGAACCTTCGGACCGCCGGCCGCACTTTTTTCAGCCGAACCGGCCGCACCGGCTCCGGCCCCGCCTTCCAGGAGGCGACGCTTTTCATCGAGTTCCCGCCGGCGGGCCTCCAGGGCCGCCTTCCGATCGGCCAGGCTCTTCTTTTCCGCCTCCAGGTTCCCCCCGGCCGCCGGCTTGTCGGATTCGTTCTTTTCGTCCGAGGTCAAATTCTT
>Ga0180009_10005608_pt1 | contig 13430 bp, 6 predicted proteins | sample OS_PC_MetaG_FD_123537 | JGI IMG/M metagenome (GOLD analysis project Ga0180009, IMG submission 123537) | Groundwater microbial communities from the Aspo Hard Rock Laboratory (HRL) deep subsurface site, Sweden - OS_PC_MetaG | ecosystem: Environmental > Aquatic > Deep subsurface > Groundwater... | reverse complement strand
AGATCCAATGCATTCTCAACTATTCTTGGCTTTCTCCAATCCTGGTAATCTTTAACCCATCCAAATTTCTTTGCCATCATCATTGCATAACAGGGGAACTTACACCCATGCTTACAACCAACAACGTGATTAATCGTCCAATTACCATATTCAACTTTTGTCTCATAAAGTAGAGATTTTCTCTTTATTGTTAGAAGATCTGGAGTAACTGTTAAAATTCCATTCTTGTAAAATTCTTTTCCACCAAACAAAGTTTGACCTATTTTTTTCTTAATTTTTTAACTTTGATATGTTTTTTAAATTTCAATAAAAGTATACTTAAACAAAAGGTTTCTCAATTTTTATTCGTTCGTCTTCAAATTGTTCAATTAAACTTCTTAATAATGCTCCTTTATTTGAAAAATATTTTGATATAAAATCTTCTGTGTTGATATTAATATAAAATAAACTCTCTGCTCTAACATAATTAATGTTAAATTCAGGTAATTCAGAATAAAAGGAGTTTTTTTGAATTTCTTTAATATATTCAGCTAAGAGTTCTTTATAATTTGGATCTTTACATTCTCTAAAATGATTTTTAGACATCTTAGATTTACTAGGAATATTTTTATTTTGTATTTCTTTTGGCCCAAAGTCAGGATTTACTATTATAATCTTTTTATTGGTACCAATGGTCTCCGAAATTAATAAATTATTTATATAGGGATCAAAAAAACTATAACCAACAATAAAAATGTAATCTTTTTCTTTTATTAGCTTTCTAAAATGATAAATTAAACTAAAAAAGGGTTCAATAGAAAAAGTTTTTATGCCTTGACCAAAAATTATAAATGGGTCTTGGTCAATAATATCTTGATCGCTTTCTTTATTTGAATTTTTTTCCCCCCATTTTCCTTTTTCAAACACTTCGCCTGCAGTATCCCTTAACCAATTCAGAGAACCGTGAATTTTATATAAATTAATACGTCTTCTTTCATCCTTTTGCTCTGGTGAGGACTCTAATCCAACCCACTTACCGTTTGAAAAACCTAACCAAATACCTGTTTCTTCAAAATATTTTTCTAAAACTTGATCGTAATTTATAGAACAAATTTCTATGCAAAATTCTTCATTTGGATAATCCTGGAAAAATTTTTTTAAGGGCGCAAGATAAGAAAAATTACTCTCGTTAAACTGTAACCATTCTTTTAGTAGTCTATTCTTAATTTTTGATTCAATCGAGGAAAATAAGTTATTTACCTTATCGCTTTTATTTAGTTCCATTGATTTAAAAGATGTTTCTAATTGAATCAATTTATCCGCCCAATTACCAGTAATTGGGTAAGGAAGATAGTCTTCTCTATCTCTAATTCTTCTCATTAGAAAAATTAATTCTTCTATGTTTGGAAAAAACTTGAATTTACCACCACTTTGTATTGAACGCCATTCACAATGGTACGCAAGACAAGATAATAGAAAATTAAGTGTTTCTTTTTCTATTTCATAAAATATATCGCTACCTTTATCTTGGATACGATTCCTTAAGTCATCTAACATTTCAGATGAAGTTTTACAGCCAAATTTTCTAGAGAAACCGGCGCCAAAAAAAAATAAGCATTTATCAATTGTTTCTTTAACTGCTTTCATAAAAACCATGGTGTATTTTGAGCAATATTATTATTTGGTATTGGTTCACTAAAATTTAATCTATAATTAGCAATAAGTTTTGAGTAAATAGTAGTAACTGGCTGACTTTTCTGTTTTAAGCTTTTCCAATATAATCGTGAAAATTCGTAAACTTGACTTATTAATTGTTTTTCATTAATCACTGTACCTTCACGACTATAGATTCTTAATTTTATTGGCCATTCCTCTGTGATGTTTCGTAATGGATTCTCTATGTAACGATTATTATTAAAGAGAAGATATTCATCTTTACCTGTTTTAACATAAGTACCACTCATGGGCATACCATAATTGTAGGATTCGTCAAAGCAAATTTCAGTGGTAGTTTTACTATCATTGATTTCTATATATATAATTGGAATATCAAATATTAATTTTTTAAAGAGAAGTTTCTCTATCTTTTGTTCTCTTTTACCATAAGGCTTAAACGTATGAATTATAATCCTTTTTAATTCTTCTTTAGGATTATCTTGTCTAAAATATTCTATAGCTTCTTTTAAATGATTTACTATTTCTTCTAAACTATCCCTATCAAAACTATTTACTTTTTTCAAATAACCTTGATTATCAAAAAACACAGCACTTCCAATGTATTGCTCACTATTATTTTCCTTTTTTGCATTAAAACCAATAATTAACTCTTTATAGTTATCCTCTTTTAATCTCCACGGTATGCCTCCTAATTTTGCTAAAATAGCTATTGCTATATTAGGTAAATAAAAATGAAAGTATTCTGAACGTATGTTTTTGTAATAAATAAATTGAGATGAAATGCCTTTTTCCAACAATTCTTTTTTAATATAATAATAGCTAGCTGATTCTTGATAATTATCTTCCTGCTCATTTTTTTTAAATGGACCAATGAAAATGACAAAATAATTAGCATTTTTATAATCAGCATTGGGTAGTTTTTCCTTTAAGAAGTTATCAAAATCATCTTTTAATGATTGATTTTTATATTTTAAATAAAAATCAGCCAAAGTAGGTGAGATATCTACATAAGTCTGTAATCCAGGAAAGTGCTTAAGCCCATCTTTAAGATATTTATTTAACCTATTAGCATCATCAGAATTTTCATACATAAAGATAAATTGAACGTCTTTTGCTCTAGGTGATGGTTGAAAAGGTCCATAATCTCGCATTCCTGTTGCAGCATTAATATCAGTCATTTTATTTTTGAAAACCATTTGATTATAATTATTATACACGCTGTTTGAATCTCTATCTGTAACATAATTAAAACCTCCTCCCTGTATTTTAAAAATATCTGTTTTTAGATTCAAAAGATATTCTGAATAAAATTTCTTTAAATCATTATATAAATCTCTGTAAGATAATCTAATAGGTGAGGTAAACGCATTTATCTTTTTTTTAATATCGTTATTAGCAATAATCCTTAATCCTTTGTTTGCTTCTTTTATTTGATCTATGTATTTTACTTTTTTAATAAATTTGGATTGAGGGTCTATTGCTTTTAACCTATCAAAATCTACTTGTGGGAAGGAAACTTGATTTTTAAAATTTTCACTTATCAAAACATTCTTACTGGTTTCATTAAATAGAATTTCATTTCTGTTTGTTTTTATTATTAAATCATATCTTATATATCTATCCCACTCGTTATTGAATTTCTCACCAGAGTCATAATAAACACTTAGGTCATTTCCAATTGTATAAGGGTCAATCAAAAAATTATTATTTATGAGATGATTAATTAAAGTTTGTTTAATAAATTGCTTTTTAAAATAGAAAAAATAATTTTCGTTTAATTCGATAACAAATTCACTTTCTGAATTTGAGGCTTCAAAGTTGAAATAAACAAATGGCTGTTTTTTAATATCAACCTTATCATAATAACCAAACCAGTTTTTAAAATCATCAAATTTATTATGACCTTTTAATTTTTCTATAAAGTATTGATACTGTAATCCAAATAATGCTTCTGACTTAGTGCAATATATTTTAATACCACCAGTAGGAAAGATTAACTCATATTTTATCCTATTATTTATTAAAGTTTGCATAATACTCCCTTACATTTATTTCCCTTCTACAATTTTTATTTCATCCTCTTTCAATTTATAAAGTTTGTAGATCATCCAGTCGATTTGGTTTTTGTATTCGCGGACTTTGGCTTGTTTGGTCGAGTTTTCTAAATAATCATCGTCTTTGGTGATAGCGAGGATTTTATCAACCAAACCAATGAGAGGGTTTTGCTCATCTTCTCTACATATTTTTATCGGTAATGATTTCATGTGATCTGGATAAAAATGTGTACCGTCATACAGCAATTCATTCACATAAAATTTGATTAGTTTTGAATTTAAAATTGCCTGTAAATATTTAATTGAATATTTCTTTGAGTTATTTATTTTCTCTATGGTTATATTTCTCTTTATTGTTGGATAAGTAACGTTCTTAAACAGATACCATGGAGTTAAAATAACAACTGAATCATTGCAAAACAAACCTTCGTTATCATAAATAAATCTTAATTTATTTATATCGCTAAGTGTTCTCAACCCCACTAATTTTTCATTTTCAAATAATTCTATAAACATGGGGTTATACATAACATCGTGTCTATAATCTAAAAAATAAGATCTCTTTATTCTCCAATAGCCCATATCTTTCCCTTCGAAATATTTTTTATAAGCACCATCTGTATTGCTATCATGTATAAAATGTTCTTTTTTACGATTTAATTTTTCGCTACTAGGCCGCAACCCATAGTTTACCGAACAAATATCTTCGACACGCTCACTTTTATCTCTAATTTTGTTCAAAATAGTAATTTTATCCTTTGTTAAATTTATACGAAAATTATTTTCTTCAGTTTTTTCAAAAATACTCTGATTTATGTAATTATATCTCTCTTCTAAAAATTTAGGCTTATCATTTTTACTATTTATCTCCATTACTTTTATTTTATTATCTTTTACCTGCTTTTTTGATAATTGAAAAATACATGTTCGAACAATTGCTGATTTAAAAATATTAAAATTAAAATTAATGATTTTATTTATTTCAAAGTTCAATAGATATTTTCGTAACAAAAAACCATATCCCTGAGATAAAAACTTGTTAGATGAAATAAAAGTTAAAACTCCACCTCTTCTTAAGAGCGAAGTCGATTTCTCATAGAATAGGACATATAAATCGTACTTTTGATATGCTGTCTTAAAATGGTGTATAGATTTTTTAATATTATCGTCAATTTTCTCTACATTTACATACGGCGGATTTGCAATTACCACATCAAAACCCCCTTTGCCTTGAAACACTTCGGCAAAATAAAGTTTCCAGGGAAAGAATGGTCTTATCTTCCGTCCAGAAGTATATTCTTTTAATTGTTGTTCAACTTGTTCAAGATTAAATCCTTTTTCTTTATAAAGTTTTTCTTTTTCTTCTGCTATATATTTATTCTGCTGTTCTTCATTCGGTAATATTGAGTATTTTTCTTCTATAGATTTTAGTTGAGAGAAATATTGAGATCTCTGTTTCTTTAACTTCTCTTCAAAAATCTCTACAATCAAACTTTCTATTTCTTGTTTTAAATGTTCTTTCTTATTTCTGTCCGGTTCATTTAGAAACTTATTCTTTTTTTCCTGACATTGTTCTATTAGAGGATCAATTTCACTTTCAAATTTAAGAGTTCCTGATTGCTGATCTTTATCAATATCAAAATTTATCCCTAAAAATTCTGAAATTAAACTATCCCCTTGCATTATTTTATAGTCCAGATTTGGAAGTGGTTTTATCTGAGTTATGTCTTCCTCATCAACAACAAGAGAAAGCCAGAGGCGAAGTTTAGCAATCTCGCAAGCACCAGGGTCAATATCTACACCATATAGAGATTTTTCAATACACTCACGCTTAAAGTTGTAGATAGTTCTGTTGTCATCATGAGCATAAACAAAATGATCTCCAGTCTGAGACTCCTTCGTCACTTCCTTTCCTTGCAATGACAAAAAAGTTGTCAGCACATTTCTGGTTTTGACAATCTCATGCATCATTCCAACAGGAAATGCTCCACTCCCAACTGCAGGGTCACAAACCTTAACATTCTTTAACACCTCATCAATTATTTTTGCATTTTCTCTAATAGTTTCAGGAAGTTTGTGTTTGTAAGTTTTTGTCTCTTGCCCTTTTTCTTCAATTACTGCTTCATTTTCCGCAAACTGCTCTCCATATTTTATGAGCATTTGAATATCGTCTTTGCTCACAATTTCCTCGTCTGTCTGAAAGCTAATCTGTTCAGGGTCTTCAGTGCCTATGAGTTTAATCTGCCTGGATGTCTTTGCTGGATGTTTCATTAGTTCCTGGTTGACCGATGTGTGGAGATAATTAATCAAACTCTCCTGGCACATATAATGGACAATTTCTCTTGGTGTGTAATAGACTCCAAACTTCTTATTGAATTGTTTTTCTAAATGCCTTTTACCACTAACTAATGCCTCTTTATACTCATAAAAATTGTCGGGTCTTATAGCATTGAATTTTTCATATAATCTACCCAGAAGTTCTGGGTCAATCGCAACTTCTTTTTCAAGCGGTTCATCTTCTTTAACTGTGAAATTAAATCGGTCAAATACATTAAGAATACCATCACCTTCATCACCTTCTGGAGTCCTGTTATTATTGTAAAAAAGTTCGTTTTGAAGAATCATATCTGTATGCACCCAGTCATAGCCACCTATTGGCTCAAAAAGGCCACCGTTAAGAAAAGGGATTTTACAGTTAAATCTTTCGTAATAAGCAGGATCTGCACTTTTTCTGTTATTATTATTCAAAGCATCGTAGAATAAATATTCTAAGTAATCATTGAAAAAATTTTTAACTTTATCTTTTGAACACTCCAGAAATAAATTCCTGATGAAGTTTTTATCTCCTTCCCCCCATTTTTTATCCTCAGGAACTCCAAACCAGCCTTTTTTCTGTAAGAAATATAGAAATACAATCTGACCTAAAAGTTTTTTGGCAAAATCAACCGTGTTAATATTCTTTAATTCAAAATCTTTTCTGACCTTTTCATCTTTCTTTATTATTTTATCTAACTCATCTACCGTGCGTATAAAAAGGTCACGATACTTTTTAAAAAATTCTTTTGTAACTTTCTCAATATTAAATGCTTCTTCCAGCTGGGTAAGGGTTGGGTTGTGTTCATCATCCTCAAGAATAGGAACAATTTTGCTCTGAGCTGTATGACTTTTCTCGTTTTTACCAACAAGAAAAGACCATCTGCGAGCAGGAGTGAATTTTTCTTTTACCTTTACCATTCCTGCTTTTTCTTCTTCAAAACGATAATCCATTTTTACCAGGGAAAATCTCCAGTCCTCTTCATCAGGAGAGACAAAAGCGACCAATGCAGCATCTTTTTGCTTTTCACCCCTGCTTCCATTAAGATACCAGGCGATGAAATTCCTCTGCATAGTCCTTGCTCTTTCTAAAGATTTTTCTTTTTTAAGTTTTACTATTAGTAAATCAATTTCATTCTCACCATCAGTGTATTTACCAATACGTTCTAATGTGCTGATATATTGTTCAAAAGCATCTGGGATGAAATTCCCTCTGTATGTAAAAGTAAACTCTTCTATCTTGTTAAGAAGGTCTTTAATAAATATTATAAATTTCTCTTTATTAAAGGTTGCTTCAAAGGTATCTTTTATAAGTTGTCTTGCCTGTTCCCTATTCACTGCTTTCTCCTGTTAAATATAGTGATAATATTACTTCCCTTTTTCCAGAAAATATACTTGAATATTCAGCATAATGACTTTCTAAAAACTTTTTCGGGATATTATTTTGAACAACAGCAAGAACTTTCAATGGATTGGTTAAATCTGATTTTAGTTCGTTTAATGCCTTCAATGTCTTTTTGGTCGTTTGCTTGGGAATAGCACCTTCCTCAAGTTGCTTTATTAACATCTTTAGATATTCTTCCTGTTCATCAGTAAATTTTGCAGAGTTTTTCAATGTGGCTTTTAATATTTTCAAGACCTGTGTTCCGCTATCTCTTCCTCGCCTATGCCCAGGGATTAAATATTCTTCAGTTGTTGCATCTATAAATGCCTTTTTATTTTTATCCAGTAAATTATAAAAATCTTTAGATAGGTTTTGTTTTTTCTCATCAGATGAACATTCAAAAATCTTTGCAGATGTAAGAAAATCAAGTTCAAAAGGTTCTTGATTGTTATTTGCGATAAAGAATTTCTGGAGCTTTCCCAATCTGAAATAAGTTAAAAGTGCATTCAGATGCTCCTTGTTCTCTTTAGCAGAGCGTGCTTTTTTAGGAAGGAGCTTTATTTTCTTAAATAATTCAGGTTTTTTATCCCTAATATCTTTTATAATGTTCAGATATTTTAATTCACTCTCTACCATTTCTTCTTCACCTGAAATTGTTTCTCTGGAAATCAAACGATTAAATAGTTCATGAGATGAAACAGGTTCACCTTCTGTTAATATTGCCGCATCACCACCAAGAAGTGCCAGAAAAGCATTGATTTTGCTTTCAGCCACTTCTTTGAGTTTAATTTCGTCATTGGATTGTTTTGTAGGAAAAAAATTAAATGTATAGATTTTGTCAAACCTTGTATCCACACGATTGATGCGACCTACTCTTTGCATCATTCGTGTTGGGTTCCAGGGAATATCGTAGTTTGTTACTATATTTGAACCATGCAGGTTTACACCTTCGGACAGAACTTCTGTTGAAACAAGAATTTTATAATCATCTCTTGGGTTCCTTGCTCTGGCATCAAAATTATTAATTACTTTATCACGAACCGCCTCATTTGAACTTCCGTTATAACCAAGGGCTTTACTCCCAATATTTCCAGTAAGATACTCTGCGGTCTCTTTTGATTCAGTAAAGATTATGAGTTTTTTATTTTTTAAAATTTTATTTTCTGATAACTCTCTCTGTAACTTTTCAAGTTTAGGATCTCTCCTCACATCCTCCCAAAGAACTTTTATCTTTTTTAAAATATCAAGATCATTCTGTAAGTCTATTTTGAATTCATCGCTGAAATTTTTACTATCATATCTCTCAGCTTTCACTTCATCAATTAAACGCTGGACTTCCTCATCATCATCATTTTCCAGAAGTTCAAAAATCTTATTTATGTATTTTTTACTCACATAAACATTCCCATTATCAAACTCTTTAAGAAACATCTCATAAGAATGAATAAATCTATCAATTGAATTACGAAATGCATAAAAACTGCTTTCAAGCCTCTTAACAAGCAATATTTTCATAAATTTACCCATATTTCTCTGGGACAATTCTTCTGGTTGTGTTATTTTACCTTTGTAATATAAAAGAGGTGTGTATCGGGCATATTTGAATCTTTGAGCAATCAAACGGATTGTCTCATTGAAAATTTTATCTTCGTCCTCATTTAATTGGTAATAAAGCGGTATGGGGTTTTCAACTTCTGGAAATTTTAAATTTTGTTCTTTAATATCCCTGTGAAAATATTTTTCAATTTCAAAACGCGTGCGGCGAACCATAAGATATTTTAAAACCTTTTCCCTTATTTCTTTCGCATTCTCTTTTACTGTTTTAATATAATCATCGTAATTTTTCTGCTTATCAATCTTTTTTAATTTTTTACCAAGCGCATTAAAAAATCTTTCTAAGTCAGAAAGATTTGGTATTGTGCTTTTTCTTGATTTTTGGAAAAGTTTAATTTGATTTAATATATCTTTTGGAGAGTTATTGTAAGGAGTAGCAGTGACAAGGATAACGCGTTTTCCACGACAGATTTGTGCAAGAATCTCATATCCGATTGTTGTTTCTGTTCTAAAACGGTGCGCTTCATCTATAATAATATTTTTGTATTCCCTCTGTTCTGCTCTCTTTAATGCTTTATCAAGTTTACCGACAGATTCAAAATCAGCAGGAATGTGAAAGTCAGAAAATACATTTTTCCAGGAGCCTGGGTTATTTTTATTAAGTAGAGCAGGCGGAGCAATAACAAAGGTTCTACCGTCAAGTTGACCTGCAAGCATAGTGGCAATATAAGTCTTCCCCAATCCTACAACATCTGAAATAAAAACCCCGCCATACTCCTCTAAAATCTTTTTGGCATTCAACACTGCTTGTTCCTGGTACTCAAATTTCTTAAAATATTCTGGCAAATACTTTATGAAAATCTCGTCAGTAAGGCTCAATTCATCTTTGAAGTATTCATATAAAAATTTCAGGTAAAGCTCATAAGGAGTGATATCCTGGTTTAACCAGGTTTTTGTATTTATGGTTTGGATATATTTTTCACTTACATCAACTGCGTCTGCCCAGAGCTGATTAAATTTTATGAGGGCAAAATCATAATCCGCGCGGTTTTTTAGCTCTATATTGAATTCAAGATTATCAATAAGGCCAGATTGGCTGAAGTTACTTGAGCCAGTAATAACCCGGCCGATGTCTCTGTCACCTTCAAGGAAGGTCATTATATAGAGTTTTGCGTGGATATTCTGAGATGGATAAGCCCTGATCTCCAGTTTTTTGCTTTTTACCCATTCTATAAATTTGGCAACGCCTTCTTCGGTTTCCTTCCTGTCTTCTGACTCTACAAATTCATTTATTGTTAAATTTTCAAATTCTTCTTTAACCTCGGAATGAGAAAGCTGAAGTTGAAGCTGCCTTTCTGAAGCTGATGAAGAAGATGATAAAAATGTTTTATCTGAAATTAATGGTGTCGAGGATAGATTCGATGATTTAGAAAATGAATCTGCTGAAGAATCAATCAAATTAAATACCTTCTTGCTGGTACTGATTCCAATAAGTATTCTTATTCTCTCGGTTTTTTCCAGAGAATTGTAAATTGCATGAAAACCGCTTGAATAAAAATAACCCACCAAGCAGTCGAAGAATTTGGAATCTTTAATTAATACTTCAAATCTGTTTTTTAAGGTTTGTCCTTCTTCATTTGTTATAAAAGTTAAATCTGAATTCATTTAAATAAAAATTATCAATTTTTATAAAACAATCTTTTTTGCCCGTTGGAATCTATCTTTATTATACTCCCACCGGTTTCTTAATCAAAATTTATGGCTGGAAATGAAAATCAAATCTTTTAGCCATATCAAGAGATAAATTATCTAAATAACATTCCAGGAAATATTATGTACATTATATAATATTACCCTACTATTTAAATTAAAAATATTGTATTTAAATACCAGCAGTTTAAAGAAAGGTTGCCAATCAAGCGGGGAAAATGCATCTGTCTCAGGCACAAAACCTTTTTAACTTATTACTCTCTAATCAAGCCATATATTTTTTAAGTATATACTTATATACCGGCATAATTTCAATAGTAATTCCGTTAACCGTATATTTCTGTTCATCATATATTGTAAGGATTAATCCTCTTTTTAATTGAAATTCCCTGCATACATTTATAAGGCCTTTTTCTTCCCTGTTTTTTGTATCACTGTCATTAATATCAAAACAAACCTGAATAGCTTCACAGACTTTTTCATTTTCCATCAATAAAAAATCACACTCAAAATTATTGCTGTAATATACAACCTTTTTACCTGATTTTATAAGTTCCAAAAATACTAAATTTTCCAGAGCAGTTCCTTTATTTTTTATAAAAAAGGCATCGACAGAAGCAGCAAGGCTGTTATCAATAGAATAAACTTTTTTCTTTGAAAATTCCTGTTTCACAATTGAATGTGAATATTTAGGTATAAAAAATGCAAGATAAATGGACTCAACATAATTTTGGAATTCATATATTGTATTTTTACTTATTTTATAACCCTGAGATTTTATTTCATTATAAATTTTATTTACGCTAAATTCCTTTGAACTATTGCCTATTACCCTTTTACAAAAATATTTAAGTATCGCTGTTTGTGTAATATCATATCTTTCAATCAAGTCTCTAAATATCATGACATTAAAATATTCTTGAAGGACTCTATCTTTTATTTCATTGTCCACTGAAATAAGTTCAGGGAAACCTCCACCGGATAAAAACTTTTCAAAGGTATTTATAATTTCTGAAATCGATTTGCCAATTACTTATTATCATTTTCAAACTAATTTTTTTAATTCAAATAATTTACCAACCTATATCAATGATTTTTTAACTGACCTTATAATATTTCTATAGATTGAATTAAATTCATCAAATCTATTGAATACTTTTTTTATCATTTCTTTATCAAATTCAATTTCTATTAATATGTTTATTATTAAAACCATCTCAAGAAATCTTACAATATCATAGAGTTTCTTCCCTTTGGCTGCCTTATCTTTGAGTCGTTCGTCTTTATGCACAAAATAATTTCTAGTTTCTACTGTTTTGTCGCAATAATATTTCTTAAAGCTTTTTTCAAGTTGAAAAATCTCCACAACTTTGTCTACTAATTCTTTTAATATAGTTCTGAAATTTTTTTGATAACCATATTTATTTATTATATTATTTTCGATGAAACATGGGTCTAGATTAATATGGCTCTTTATTAAATCAATAATTTTTGCTCTTTGATCATTATATTCTTGGCTGGTCATAATTAAAAAGTCTTTATTATCCCTAAAATACCATTCCGCAAGACCTGATAAATAAATTAATTGATTCTCAAAACCCATCTCAGAATTATTTAAGACTATAAAAAGACCAGTAACAATATCTTTTAACTTACTTGATTTTATAAACCAATTTCTTAAATATTTTTCTACATCTCTTTCTATATCTTTAAGAGTAAACAGCATGTCATAGAATCTTACATCTGATAAATTCGTATTAACATTAATGGTTCTATGAATATCTACTTTCTTTCTTTTATTAATTTTCGCTTTTACAATAGAGGGATAAATAGGCTTAATTATACCTAATATTAAAAAATTTCTAATTATTGTTATAATGTTCCACCATTCATCAAAAGTTTTTTGTTTATTGGACTCAGCTAATAAAACGGTCTCCCTTTTTTTATACCCCTTGCTAGAGCTATTAAAAGAATTAATGAGATTAAAGGAAAATGTTAGATTAATCTTATTTTCTGGTATATCTAAAAATATTTTAATTGGTGCTTTCTTTATATAAGTAGTCTCAACTTTATTAACTTTATTTTTTTTATAATATATATATTGCTTGTACCAATCAAAGTAAGCCCATTCATTTAAGTAAGTATATTCAAATTCCATCGATTTAAACTTAATATCTTTAAAACTATTAAAATGCTCTCCTATAAAAACAAACTCTATGTTAAATAATTTCCCCAAAAGGTCTCTATCCCTACAATTTAAAAGAGTAATCTTTTCACTATTAGTCGTTTTGCCTAAAATAATTTCAAAATTTCTAGGGTAGCCAATTTGCATACCAATTTCGAGATTAAAGAAATAATCTAACTCTAATCTAATTTCTTTATCTCTAAATATTTTAAGTATCCCAGTTTCTTTTTGTTGTTTAGAGGGTAGCCACCATTCCCCTTTATAACTTATTGTTTCGTCAGTATCCATTTTTATTAATACATTAAAATTAAAACTTTAGAAAACTATTAATTTTTTTATAAAAACATAATTAAATAGATCTCCCAATAAGAATTAGATTATCTTATTTGTCAAACTGGAATGATATTTTTAAAATTACTTTATTATCTTCCAAAACCCAGACCTTTTACTGCCAATAAAAATTATCTTATTTCGCTTTTTTAATAATTCTAAATCTCTAAATATAGTTTTTTCATTAACATTGAATTCTTTAGCAAGAGATCTTTTAGTGAAATGAATATTATTTTTAATTTTT
>Ga0180009_10005607_pt1 | contig 13431 bp, 9 predicted proteins | sample OS_PC_MetaG_FD_123537 | JGI IMG/M metagenome (GOLD analysis project Ga0180009, IMG submission 123537) | Groundwater microbial communities from the Aspo Hard Rock Laboratory (HRL) deep subsurface site, Sweden - OS_PC_MetaG | ecosystem: Environmental > Aquatic > Deep subsurface > Groundwater... | reverse complement strand
TTCATGCCGTTGTGCAGGTAGCCCAGGCCCTTGATGCCTTTGTCTCGCATCGAATCCAGCATGGCCTGACCCGTGGGTCCATCCTGGAAGCGATCAACCGCCTGGATGTTGTCGAACAGGAACGGCAGGTCAAAAATCTGCAGCTTCTTGGTGTACTTGCCGAATTTGGAGAGCGAGGGCGCGATGATTTGCACGTCGCCCAGCAACAAGGCTTCCATTTCCTTGCCGTCACCAAAGAGCTGGCTGTTGGGGAAAACCTGCACTTCAACGACACCGGGGAATTTCTTTTCAGCCAGTTCCTTGAACTTCAGCGCGGCCTGCCCCTTGGGCGACTGGTCGGCCACGACGTGGGAATATTTGATAATGATGGGATCTGCCGCGTAGGCCGTGGGTGCAAAGACAAAGGCGGCCGCGATGGCCAACAGACGCAATGACATGGTGCTCTCCTTATTCGAATTAGGATGCGATTGATTGCCCATAGCGGGTACTTATAGTGTAACGCGACTAGTGGAATGCTGGTTTATGAGTGTGTGTATGACGTTATCGTCACTGCCTTGGCGTGAACAGAGCCGTTTCGTTTCGGCGTATGGAGAGCAAGGATGCCGCCCCCAAGAATCACTATGAGTTTCACATTATCGGTTTCTCAGATCACGGCCGCCTTTTGTGGGAAGTTGAGCTTCCAGTCGGAAGTTGCGGTTCGTATTGTAAATTAGCCTTTGCATTCAGTAGGTTGCCGTATTCTCTGTGGTTATAAACGGGCTATTCACTTCGTTTCTTGGTTCCCTCAATAAACATAACAGATTGAAATAAAACGAATAAATAAGTTGGCATGGTGGTTGCTTCTGTATGGGGGCGCTGTACAAAGTGGCAGCGCTCAGAAACCAAACTCATAAAGGAGCAATGCGATGTCACTAAAGGATGAACTGGAAAAAAGGGTTGCCGAGCGTACTCAGTGGGAGACGCGGCGTCAGTTCGGAGCCGATGGCCCCAACATGCGGCGCCTGTGGGTGCTTGCCTGCATGGATGAGCGGATGCCGGTGGACGAAGCCTTGGGTATCCAGTGCGACGCGTTTCACTGTGGTGGCGATGCCCATCTGTTCCGCAACGCAGGCGGAATCATTACTGATGATGCAGTGCGTTCAGCCATGCTGACGATCAATTTTTTTGGTACCAAGGAAATTATCGTAGTGCAGCACACGGGTTGCGGGATGTTGTCTGCTAACGGTGCCGATTTGGAAAAGGCTTTACGGGCGAAAGGGATCGATCTCGACAACATAACACTCGACCCTTCCTTACCTGAAATGAAACTGGATAAAGGCGCGTTTGCCAAGTGGATCGGCATGATGGATGACGTGGATGAAACCTGCATCAAGACCGTTGAGGGATTCCGGAATCATCCACTAATCCCCAAGGATATTGTCATTAGCGGTTGGATTTGGGAAACCGAATTCAGACGCCTGCGCGCACCCAGTAAAGATGCGCCGCATCGGGGCATAACGCAGGCGACTACTGCATCGATGAATGTTAAGGGTGCACAGCCGCCTCGTTGGAAATGAGCAATTCATTATTGACGGAGAGGCGAGACGGCGATGCCCATCTATGACTATGAATGCAAGAGTTGTTGTGCACGTTTTGAGGCGTTCCATTCGATTGGGGCCCTCGCACCGGGATGCCCCAGCTGTAATGGCGAAGTCAGGAAACTCGTGCTTGCGGCGCCGGTTGTCCATGGCGAGATGACGCGCGGGCGAGAAAGAGCAATCGGCTCCCTTCCAGTGTGCGGGAAGGGATGCTCCTGCTGCCCGCCTAAATAGCGAAAGCTGACCCGGTTTTCAATGCGATTGTTTACGACATGAGGAAAGCTGGCGGTTCAGCGCTTTATTTATTGACTGGGGACAAGATGAAAATAGGCGAGATATCCATGATCGGCAGATATGACGGCTTGGGGATGACGGCATCTTCTTTGTGCATCGCACATTGTGTCCTGATGCCTTTGGCCATCGGGCTCCTCCCTGCGGTGGGCTTGAGCTTTTTAGCGGAGGAAGGGGTTCATCAGTTCCTCGTGTTGGGCATGATAGTGATCGCTGCCCTGTCTTTCAGTCTGGGTTACCAAATGCATCACCGAAAACATGTTTTAGCGCTTATGGCTACGGGTCTTGGTCTTTTGGCATTTGCGGTTCTCTCCGAAGGGCGTCTAAGCGAGACTTGGCTGACCGGATTCACGATCGTTGGTGGCATGGTCATGGTAAGCGCCCACTGGTTGAACCGTAGCTTTTGCAAATCCTGCGTCGTTTGCGGAGTTGAAGAACAGAATTGCTGCGACAGGTGACGCTGATTAGGCATTGGAGTGTGTCAATCTCGCCGATTCTAGAGGGTAGGCCCACCCCCCAATACAGCTGCCCCCGCACTTGTTCTCGGGGGGCGACACTGGCTGACCTTGTTTGAGGTCCGCCAGTCGGGATCCGCAAGGTGATCGGGTTATCAGGTAAAGCCGGTAGCAATGGTGCATGAGATGGATCGAGACACCATGCCGGACGTGAAACCGGATATTGGCTAAAGCGAATTCGGCATTTGATAACCAAGTTGAGGACATCGACAAAATGGCACACATTGTGATTTTGGGCGCAGGCATCGGCGGCATGCCCATGGCGTTTGAAATGCGCGAAAAGGCGCGTGCGGAAGACCGCGTCACGGTTATTTCCAACTCGTCGACCTTCCATTTTGTGCCGTCCAATCCATGGGTCGCAGTGAGTTGGCGTAAGCGCGAAGATATCGAGCTATCAATCGAATCGATTCTTAAAAAGAAAAAAATCGAATTCATCGCGGTCGCAGCCAAGCGTGTTCATCCCGAGCAAAACATAATCGAGCTGGAAGACGGTCGCAGCATTGATTACGATTATTTGGTGATTGCAACCGGTCCCAAGTTGGCGTTCGATGAGGTCGAGGGGCTGGGTCCCAGCGGCCACACGCAGTCAGTGTGCCATGTCGATCACGCTATTACTTCCAGCATTGCTTGGCAGGATTTCGTCAAAGACCCAGGCCCCATCGTGGTGGGAGCCGTGCAGGGTGCGTCTTGTTTTGGCCCTGCGTACGAGTTCGCCATGATCATGGAAACCGATCTGCGCCGCCGCAAAATCCGCGACAAGGTGCCGATGACTTATGTTACCGCCGAACCCTACATCGGCCATTTGGGTTTGGGCGGGGTGGGCGATTCGCGCGGCATGATCGAATCGGCGTTCCGGGACAAGCACGTCAAGTGGATCTGCAACGCCAAGGTCGCCAAAGTCGAAGCGGGGAAAATGTTCGTGACCGAAATGAATGAGGACGGCACCGAGAAAAAACAGCATGAGTTGCCGTTCAAGTATTCCATGATGCTGCCCGCATTCAAGGGCGTGGATGCCGTCTTCGGCATCGAGGGGCTCACCAATCTGCGCGGCTTCATCCTGATCGACGAGCGCCAGCGAAATCCCAAGTTCAAGAATATTTTCGCGGTGGGTGTGTGTGTCGCCATTCCGCCAGTTGAGGCCACCCCGGTTCCAACCGGTACACCTAAAACCGGATACATGATCGAGTCCATGGTGAATGCCACCGCACACAATATCCGCGCCTTGCTGGATGGTCAGGAGCCAAAGGAGAACGCAACCTGGAATGCTATCTGCCTGGCCGATTTCGGCGACACCGGCATTGCTTTCGCCGCGCTGCCGCAAATTCCACCGCGCAACGTCAACTGGTTCTCAGAAGGAAAATGGGTGCATCTGGCCAAGGTCGCGTTTGAAAAATATTTCATGCACAAGATGAAGAAAGGGACCTCTGAGCCTTTCTATGAAAATTTGGCATTAAAGACCTTGGGCATCAAAAAGCTGAAATAGCACAAGCCCCGGCAACTCGGGTTTGGCTGGACGCCTGCAAAAACCATGCTGTCGCTACCCGGTTTTACGCATGCTGCGCGTCTGCGTATCCATTTCCGGGGGTAAGGATGAAACGTATAATAATGATGCCCGTCCTCATGCTGCTGGGCACGCCGGCCTACGCAGAAGACAGCCCAGAAGCCATTCGCGACGAGATTCGGCGGGTGATGACTACTTACGAATCCCGTATCAGCGCACTGGAAGCGCGCCTGGCGCAAACCGAAGCTGCGGTCAAACAGACAGACGCAAGAGCTGAACAGGCCGTCAGCACCGCGGCCGGCAACAGGCCAGGCTTGGCCGATGGCTTTAACCCGGAAATTTCCCTGGTCCTGTCCGGTACCGCGACTTACCTGCAACACAACCCGGATCGTTACCAGATCGCGGGCTTTATCCCCAGCGGGGACGAAGTCGCACCGGGGCCGCGCAATTTCTCCCTGGGCGAGTCGATGCTGAATTTCGATGCGGATGTGGGGCAGACCTTTCACGGAAAATTATCCCTGTCGCTGGCGCCGGACCATAGCGTGAGCCTGGAAAACGCCTATATTCAATCCAGGCATGCTGCTAACGGCATCAGCTACACGGTCGGGCGTTTTTTCTCCGGCATCGGCTATATGAACCAGCAATGCCTGGACGATTGGGATTTCACCGACACCGCGCTGCCCTACAAGGCTTTTCTCGGAAATCAGTACAAGCAAGATGGCGTGCAGGTGAAATGGGGGATGTCGCCAGCGAATCTGTCTGTGGAATGGGGCGTAGAACTGGGCCGGGGCTTGGGTTTCCCCGTCGCTGAAGAAAACGACGGCATAGCGGGTGCCCTGTACGCGCATGTGGGCGGTAATGACGGAATTTCCAACAGTTGGCGCGTGGGGGCATCTTATCTGGGAGCCGATCCGAAGGAGCGTAGCTATGAAGACACCGACGCATTGGGTATGCCGACACGCAATAGTTTCAGCGGCAAGAGCCGTGTCTGGATTGCTGATTTTGTCTGGAAATGGGCGCCTGCCGGCAATCCGGCAGTGAACAATTTCAAGCTCCAGGGTGAATATTTCCACCGTAACGAAGCGGGCATCCTGAGTTGTGTCGGCGGCAATTGCGCTGACGGAATTTCGGATCACTATAAAACCGCACAATCCGGCTGGTATCTGCAAGGCATTTACCAGTTCATGCCCGCTTGGCGCGTAGGGTGGCGCCATGACCGGCTGGACAGCGGCAGTCAGCGAACAGGGGCGTCGCTCAATCCAGCCGATCTGCCCGTGTTAGCTGCCTACACGCCCAGTCGAAACACAGTGATGGTCGACTACAGTCCGGGCACGTCTTCACGCCTCCGTCTGCAATTCACGCGCGATGAATCCCGCCGGGATGTAACGGATAACCAGCTGACCCTGCAATACATTGTGCGCCTGGGGGGGGGCCATGATGAGCATGAGTAAGCGCTCAAGTTTTGTGCTTATGTCTGCTGATACGGTATTTCATCCAGGTTGATGTCTGTTGTGAATCCAGGGTGCATCCATATCGAAGCCCCCTTGCAAAATGGACACATCAAAGCGGAAGCTTGAAAATAATCAGGAGTACTTCCATGGACAAGAAAAATTTTTCCAATCTCAACCCGATTGCGTTTCTGCAAACTTTCGTGAGCAAAAGTATCGAGGCAGGTGAGAAATTGGGCTGCGTCAAATGCAATAGCAATAACCGCTTGAGCCATATCGAACAGCTTGGACTGAATGCCAGTAGTTGCTTTGAAGGTGCCTATCGCCAGGAGTCTGAGTTAGACGGTATCGTGGATCAAGACAAATATGCAGACATGATTGTGGAGATTAAAAACAAAATAGGCGGGAATTTTTCTCGCGCCACCAGTGAGCCAGGAATGGTGCGTGTCATCAATACACGCTGTCCTTTTGGAGAGACTGTAAAGGAGGCCCCGGAGCTCTGCAGGATGACGTCCAGTGTTTTCGGTGGAATTGCGGCACGCAACTTCGGCTATGCGAAGGTGATTCTGGACAAACGAATAGCCGTGGGTGACGGAATTTGTGAGGTACGCATCTATACCGATGCCGTAAAGGCCGCCGCTTTGGAAGGTGACGAGTATCACCGTGAGCATGAAGTCATCCGTGGACGATTGGCATCCGCCAAGGCCAGCATTGACATGGGAAAACAAGGAAAAGGGACCTGGTGCGCCGCCCGGCCGGATAAATCAGGAGAAGAGAAAGGTCCGGCCTTCGTGGCAAGGTCTCCAGCCATGCTCAAGGTATTGGAGACGGTGGACGTGGCCGCGCCGACTACTGCGACCGTACTTATTACCGGAGAAACCGGTGTGGGCAAGGAAGTTGTTGCGCGCCGCATCCATGCAAGGAGCGAGCGATGGAATAAGGGTTTCGTCGCGGTGAATTGTGGGGCTATCCCTGAGAGTCTGGTCGAGACGGTGTTGTTCGGGCACGAGCGCGGCGCATTTACGGGCGCTTATGAAGTCCATCAAGGACTGTTTGAGCGGGCGGAGGGAGGGAGCCTTTTTCTCGATGAGGTCGATTCACTGCCGCTTGCTACTCAGGCCCGCCTGCTACGGGTGCTTCAAAATGGCGAGTTCGAGCGTGTGGGTGGAAAGCAAAGCCTGTCTGCCAATGTACGCGTGATTGCCGCTGCTGCAGATCAACTAGAGAAGCTCATCGCTGAAGGGGGGTTCAGAAAGGACCTGTACTACCGGTTAAACGTAATCCCCATCAATTTACCGCCACTGCGCAAGCGGCGCGAGGATATTTTGCCGCTCGTTGATCACATTCTCGCTCAGCTTGCCGTGAAATATCACAAGAACGACAAAACATTGAGCCAAGACGCAATCGATCAGGTCACGCAATATGACTGGCCTGGAAACGTGCGCGAGATGGAGAATGTACTGGAACGCACTTTTCTGTTTTCCCCTGAGTCCGTCATAACAAAAGTGCAGCTACAGGGAAATGGTAGCGCTGGATCGGTTGAATCCAGCCAATCTGTTGACCAGTCTCTCAAAGAAGCCAAGCGTTGTGCTGTTGAGCAGCTTGAAGCGCAAATTCTCAAGCAAGCCCTTACCCGTTTCCACGGAAATATCAGCGAAGTGGCGAAATCTCTGGAAGTTACGCCGAGGGCGGTTCATCAGAAACTGAATACACACAGCATCGACCCCAAAGCCTATCGTTCCCAGTCACGGCTTTAAGTCAAAGTGTGAAGTAAAACCTTTGGGCAGTATTTTTCCCCGGAGATAGGCTCGTAGCCTCTGCACAATTGTTGCAGCTTCATCTTGTCGTCTGAAACCGAAAGACTGTATTTGCGTGACAAAAAATCATTACGGATCTATCGGATATGCGAAGCGAGACTATCAATTCTGGGAAACACAGCTTCTGTTTGTTGAAAGACGAAAATATAAGGTATTGAATTTAAACATGACTATTTCTGGCCCGAATGTTGCTGATCATGCTTTATGCAGGGTCATTCGGGAGGATGTGTGATGATGAAATACTTAGGCTTGGCTTTCGTTCTTTTCAATGTCTTGATGGTTACGGGACACGCTCAGGCTGATCAGGGCGATTGGCTTGTTCGGATTCGCGCGATCGATATCCAGCCCAGAAACCAGTCCGATCCGATTCCCGGGCTGGGCGTGCCCGCCGATGCCATTACCTTGAATGACAAATGGGCGCCCGAGGTGGATTTCAGTTATTTCCTGACGAAGAACATCGCACTGGAACTGATCCTGACTTACCCCCAGGAGCACGATGTTTCGCTGAGCGGCGCCAGGATCGGAACTGCCAAGCACCTGCCACCCACATTGACCGCTCAGTACCACTTTATTCCGGAAGGAAAATTCAGACCCTATCTGGGTGGGGGAATCAACTACACGCATTTCTCTGACGTCAATCTCAGCGTGCCGGGCGTGGGGCCGTTGGCCCTGGATAAAGACAGTTGGGGGGCCGCGCTGCAAGCAGGCTTCGATGTGGAAATCCACAAAGACAAATTTATCAACTTTGACATCAAGAAAATTTACATCGACTCCGACGTAAAACTTGCAGCGAACGGGACAAAAGTCAGCCATATCAGGCTCGATCCCATCGTGGTTGGGGTCGGTTTTGGCTGGAGATTTTAGCGGCCAGGTCGATTCTGACGGCGGGACTGGTTAGTCATGAAACCCGTCAATACCCAGCCTTCACGGGGGATGTCGCTGATTATTCTGATTGCCTGATTCCAGCGTCATCCCGATCACGAACCGGTGCTTCCCCGAAACTGTCCGCGGGATATCGTCGAGGTAATTCACTTCCAGCACCATGTGCGCATCCACATCGCGGTGGAGGTGGGCGATCAGTGATTTCAGCGTTTCGGGATCCAGCGCGTGCGATGCAACCAGGTTCAGCGTGAGCCGCTCCAGGTCACGCTGAACCCACTGGTACTGCTTGATCTGCGTTTGACCATAGAGCTGGCGATTGAACCAGGAAGGGTGGATGGTTTTGCCGCTGCGGGTGTGAATCAGGTCGTTCTGCCGGCACAGGTCCATTTCCATCAGCGGAAACGGCAGCCCGCATGCGCATGTGCCGTCGAGCAGACGGCCGGAGTCGCCAATGTCGTAGCGGATCATCGGCATCAGGCGGTTGGTGAGCGAGGTGACCAGCAGCCGGTTTTCATTGCAGCCTGTTTCATTTTTCTGCGGCACCGATTCGAGCGTCACCATGTCGGTGAAGACATGCATGTTGCCAAGTCGGCATTCGCAGGCGATGTTGGGTATTTCGCGACTGCCGTACTGGTTGAAAACCTTGCAGCCGAAAGCCTGTTGCATCCGCTGACGCTGGCTATCAGTGAGCACCTCGGCAGTAGAATACACGCCGAGCAGGGTCTTCGGCATGGGCAGGCCGTGTTCGATCACCACGCGCGCGACTTCGCTCAATACCGACGCGTAGCCCTGCAACAGGACAGGGCGATAACGCTGGATGAAATGCGCCCATTCGATGAGCTGTTCCTTGGTGTATTCGTAGGCTGCAAGGGTGTGCTCGGCGGCGATGGCATCCCCAAGCTGTGCGCCGAACACCCCGCCAGGAACCACGTCCTGTCGCGCGCCCCAAAAGTTGAGAATTTTTTGTCCCGGCCGCCAGCCCGACAACATGTAACTACGCATCATGCCGGCGCGCATCAGTTCGTGTTTGGCATCGTCGTACCAGAAGGCCAAGGGCTTGCCGGTGGAACCGCCGGTGTGGCCGATCCTGGCCTGGCTGCGGTCGACGTCGCGCGCCAGCAGGTCATCCATGTGCTGCGTGATGTCCTCCTTGTGCAGGATGGGCAGGGTGCTGAGCTCGACGTGGGCGTGCTTTAAGAACGGGGCGAGTGCCTCGGCATAGTAGGGCGTTTGTGCTGTGGCGAAGTCGAGGATGTCGGCAAGGTCGCGTTGTTGTTTTTCCAGCAAGGCTACGCGGGACAGCGCCTGGGTGCGTAGCAGTGTGTCGAGTTGCGCATAGCGCGCCGGATGGCGGCGGCGATGCAGCCAGTGGCGCAGGCGATCGATCATGCTTGAGGGGTGAGCGAGGCGAGAGCCTGTTCCCAAACCTTGCGGTCTGCATGCAGTCCGGTCAGGGCGGAGACCAGTCGCGCCCGCCAGGCTTGCCATTGGACAAGTGAGGCGATGAGTTGATCGCCGGGCGAATCGGCGCCGAAATTGCGCTGCATGTTGTCGATGAACAGTTGAAAGTGCGTGAGGGCCTGTGTGTGTTCGGGCGTGTGCCACCAGTGCGTTGAAGTGTGTAACAGCTGAGTCAACACATCGAGCTTGTTCACTATTTTTTCATGACGCGCGCTGTATTTCTGCATCAGGTCGTCACGCACGTGATCCAGCGTGGCGGCAATGGCGTCAGGGGACAAAGGCTGTTGTGGATAGCCCTGCATGGCCAGTTTTTCTACGCTAAACAACATCACATCGCCCATGAACTGCCGCTCGAATTCGTCTGACAAATCCACCGTGTCAGCCTGCATAACCACACCGGGGCGGAACTCGGCTTCGCCGGTGGCATCCAGCGTGCGGATGTGCAGCATGGGCAGATTGGCGGAGATGAACTTGTTGCCTAACTCGGCCTTCATCAGCCGCCCGAGCGTGGGGCCGGACATGCGCAGACGCAGTGGTGCAAAGGGAATGAACCATTGCAAGGCGTGAGGCCGGAAAACGTAGTTGCCGGTGTAGACCGTGCGCGCGGGCTGCACGCTGTCGAGTGCACGCTGGTGGTGATACCAGGTGATGCGGGTGGGATGTTCGCCGTGGAAAAAACGCTTCAAGTGGCGTGCGAAGTCGTCGAAGCAGACAGCATTGCTGGGTGTTCCTGCTAGCGTGCAGCGATAGCGATACGCATCGGTCGGGCTCTCAAAACCAAACAGCCCGGCCATGTCGTGATAGGCCGCATCGCCTTCCTGCACATTTGCTGCGCTCTGGCGATACGGCTGGGCCGGGTCGCTCGATGCCATTTCCTGCAGGAATGCGGTCACGTCATCGAGGAAGTTTCCCGCCATGACAGCTGGCGAAACCGGGGGGTCACCCACTACTTTTCCGGTCAGCACGTCGGCGTCGGTCGCGCTGAAAATGGCGTCCAGTTGCGCGAAGAAATTGACCGCGCATACTTCGCCATCGAGCGTGTCCACTTTCACCTTGAACTGCTGATCGGCGTCGAGTGTGTAGAACAGCAGGGGGGAGTCGAATGCTTTGATCTGCGCCAGCCTCAGATACGCAATATTGCGCATCATTGCCTGGCCTTTGTGGCCGAAGGCGTCGCGCGGCGTATCCCCAATGATGCTGCCGAGATCGACATCGGGCAGGGCATCCAGCAGCGCGCGTTGCGCGTCCAGCCCGAAGTAATCGATGGTCAGCCCCTGTGCAATGAATTCACGCATTACGGTTTGATGGGCGGCGATCTGCTCGGGCGCTTGCGTATCGTCGGCAAGCATGACCGTGAGTTTTTGAAAGACGCCTTCCTGCATGCCACCGTAGCCATAGGTGCGACAGAGTTCGAGCAGACTGGTGAGGCAGCGACGAAGCTGGGCGGGGCTGTCTGCCACTGGAATGATGAGCACAAAGTGGTGGCGATGGTCATCGCCACGTGCGGCAATCAATGCTTCCAGTCGCCGCCAGGCCGATTGATAGGACGGCAACAGTGAGGCGTTGAACCCATCGTCCCACAACGCGGTTTCAAATTTGGCAATGACGGCGTGTTGCGCCGCGATTTGTTCGTCGGCGCTAGCGAGCCGACAGGTAGCGGGGGAAGGCATGTTTGTCGAGCAGGATTTCGATGAGGTTGATGCCACCGGTGAGGTCGGCCTGGTCAAACAGCGTGTCGAGCGCGGCTTCGGTTTCGATACGGTAATGCTGAACCCCGAATGATTGCGCCAACAGGCTGAAATCGGGATTTACAAAGTCGCAGTCGATGTAGCGTTCACCGTAGAGTTGAAACTGGTTCTTGCGGATGAGGCTGAGCGTTCCATTGTTGATCACCACCACATTGAGCGGGATGCCGTAGTTCACCGCCGTCATCATTTCCATGCAGCACATCTGAAAGCCGCCGTCGCCGAGGATGGCGAAGGTGGGGCTGTCCGGCGAAAAACAACGCGCCCCGATGGCAGCGGGCAGCGCATGACCGAGCGACGAGATGCCGGAATTGGGAAAGTAATGATTGCGGTCTGACACGTCGAAGTAGCTTTGTGCGAAGACGATGTTGTCGTCGAAGACCAGCGCGTTGTGCGGAAAGCGTTGCGCGAGTTCACTGAAAAACAGCTGGATCAGGCGAAAGGCTTCTGGCTGTTCTGTTTTTCCAGCATTTGATGACGGTGCAATGGCAGCTTGATGGCCTTCGAGCCGGTCCAGATTTTTGGGCGCCATGGCATCGGCCTCCAGCGAGGAAAAGACATTTTCCATCACCGCGAGGATATCGCCGCAGATCGCTACATCGGGTTGGAACACACGGCCGATTTGCGCGGGGTCGCGGTCGACCTGGGCGATTTTCTTGTTGGCCAGCAGCCTGGCATCCCACAAATAACTGGTGCGCTCATTGAAACCGGCACCGAGAAAAACCAGCAGGTCGGCGTGATCAACCAGATAACGATACGCATCGCCGTTCGACGTGACGCCGAGGCAACCCAGCGACAAGGCCGTTCCCTCGGCCACCACGCCCTTGGCCTTGAGGCTGGTGGTGACCGGGATGTTGAAGCGTTCGGAGAAGGCTGCGACGATCTCGCGTGCGCCGGCCTGGATGCAGCCGTGGCCGGCGATGATGACCGGATGCTGCGCGTTGCGCAGCAGCTCGGCAAGCCCATCCGTGGACGTGGTGTGGCGAACCAAAGCCGAGCGGGGAAAATGGAGCTGGTCGAGTATGTCCTCATCGACCAGCTCCTTTTGTACGTTGTACGGAATCGAAAGCAGCACCGGTCCCGGCTCACGTCCGAGCAAAGCCTGCGTGGTCTGGTTCAGCACCTGGCCGAGGTAGTCGGTGCGCTCGACGAGCTTGTGATAGCGGGTGATGCTGGCAAACAGCGCGCCCTGGTCGATCGAGCCGCCTTCACCCGAGCTTTCCTGCAGGCCGCCTTTTCCGAAAATGTAGGTGGAGGTTTCGCCGGTGATGGCAAGTACAGGCAGCCGCTCGGCGTAGGCATTGGCAATGCCGGTGATGAGATTGGTCGCGCCGGGGCCGGCGGTGGCGATGCAGGCAGACGGACGGTGCGATACCCGCGCGTAGCCACCCGCCATGAACGCTGCGCCCTGCTCATGCTTCACCAGCACGCTTTTCACGCTGGAATCATGCAGGCGGTCGTAGATGGGCAACACGTGTGCGCCTGGCATGCCAAAGATGTGGTCGATCCCCAGGCGCTCCAGATACCTGACGATTAGTTCGCTGACGGAAATGTTCATGTGCCTGGTTTTTTTATCGTGATTGCGGTCTCACTCCGGACCTGCGCACAGGTTCATGCAGCCGGAACCCCTGGATTTGAGCACAAGACGCCGCCCGGGAAAACCTTGGGCGTTTTACGGGATAGCGCAAAACGGGCGATCGGTCGACCCGATCGCCCATTTGTTCAGGCATGTGCTAGATGCTGCTCGATTTCGGTAAAGGTGAGGGCGACTTCACTGGTTTGCACGGTAATGCCCAGTTGCTTGCACAGTTGCGACAGTGACAACAGGCCGCGCACCATTTTTTTGCCATCCGAGTTTTCGAACACCAGCGCGTGTTGGCGGCCGCGTGATTTGAGCGTGTCCAGCACGTGGCCGACAGTGGCGTGGGTCAGATCGTCAAAGTCGATCGCTTCCAGCAGATCAACCGGGGTCATGATGTCGGCCACCCGTACTTCGTCGCGGTGGATGCTCCGGCTGTGCACGATTTGCATGGGCTTCTCGCCATAGATATCGGTGCTGGTAACGAGCCCGGCCATGTGATCGTCGGCGTCCATCACAAACAGCAGGCGAACCTTGCGCCGGATCATGCGGGCTTCAGCCTGTTGAATGGTGTCGTCGGGGTGGGCAATGAAGGCCGTCATCCGCCGAAAATCG
>Ga0180009_10005606_pt1 | contig 13431 bp, 10 predicted proteins | sample OS_PC_MetaG_FD_123537 | JGI IMG/M metagenome (GOLD analysis project Ga0180009, IMG submission 123537) | Groundwater microbial communities from the Aspo Hard Rock Laboratory (HRL) deep subsurface site, Sweden - OS_PC_MetaG | ecosystem: Environmental > Aquatic > Deep subsurface > Groundwater... | reverse complement strand
TGGGGACAAGAAAGGAGAGCACCACTACCCAGCGAACAGCAAACCATGGTAATCAATCGCTAGGCCTCGGAGCCCCGGGGAATGGTCGTGAGAATACCCGGGGAATGATCGCGAGAATCGACAGTCAGTGGAACGGTCGGAGTTTGTGAGCTGCGAAGTGAAGCGTCGCCCCGGTTTGATTTTGCTTGGCTGGGGACAATGGAGACGGGAAGGCTCGCGCTATGATATCGTGCTACAGCGGGTAGGCAGTCCGAACAACAACAAGGGAGTAACCGATGAAACGCATTGTGGTGATTGCAGCGGCGGTAGGCGTGATGTCCCTCATGGCCTGCGGTGACGACGACGGCGGCGGGGGGAGCTGTGAGTCCATCTGCTTCGCGGCGCAGGACCTGAACTGCACCAGCATCAGCGATTGCAACGAGTTCTGCGACGTGGCTCAGGCTCTGGCGGCCAAGGCCTCCTGCGGGGCGGAGTACGACGCGTATCATAGCTGCGCCCAGAACACTCCCACGTGCAACATCGATGCCCAGTGCAACTCCGCCGAAAACGCCTTCTTCTCGTGCACCGTCCCGTGGTGCTACGCCAACCAGACCGACCCCGACTGCATCGCGGGGAGCAACCTCTAACGTTCTGATCTTTCCCGCTGTGCCCCTGACCGCATTGTCTGTCGTGTTCACCGCAGGGCGGTGATGCGTCTGACCTGCACCGTGGTGTGGCCCCGGGAGTGGGCGCGGACGGGCGGCGTATTGACAATTCCCCAGACAGACCGTCCGAGCAGGGCGACCCGCAGGACCACGGATCCCGGGTGGGGGATGCAGCACTCTTATCGTGCCGCACCGACCAGCGCACCTGCCGGGGATAGGTCCGCGGGCTGCACCCCGACCCGTTGCGATCGATGAACACGGCAAAGTCGATGAGCTGTCCTAGTCGATAGACCTCCCGCTGGGGCGCGCGCTGCGAGTACAGCCGCGAGTCACAGGACTGCGCCCGGGCGGGAATGGGCTCGGCCAACAGGGCGCCGAGGCCGAAAAGGGCCGTGGCAGTGGCGCAGCCGCCGAGGCACTTCCTGGTGCGCGTGGGCATGAGCTACACGCTAGCACGGAGCCCGCGCCTGGCAATGCGGGAAGGGCGATAATCGGGCTAGGGGTCGGGGAACAGGAAGGCTATTCGACTGTCACGGACTTGGCGAGATTGCGGGGTTGGTCCACATCGGTGCCTTTGAAATCGGCCACGTGGTAGGCCAGCAGCTGCAGGGGGAGCACCGACAGCAGCGGCTGCAGGGGCGGGGAGACGTGGGGGATGAGGAACAGGTCGTCCGCCAGCTCCCCCAGGGCCGAGTCGCCCTTTGTGCCCACGGCGATGACCTTGCCCTGGCGGGCGCGGGTCTCGGCGAGGTTGGACATGACCTTTTCGTAGTGCGGCCCCTGGGGCGCGATGATCACCACGGGCAGGTTTTCATCGATGAGCGCGATGGGGCCGTGTTTCATTTCGCCGGCGGGATAGCCCTCGGCGTGGATGTAGGAGATCTCCTTAAGCTTGAGGGCGCCCTCCAAGGCAATGGGATAGTTGATCCCGCGACCCAGGTACAAAAAGCTCCGGGCCGTGGCGTAGCGGCGGCCGATGACGTTCATCTGCGCGGCGTTGGCAATGACGTCGGTCATCATCTGGGGCACGAGCAACAGCTCCTCGATGAGCTTTGCGGCGTCGGCCTGGGAAAGGGCGCCGGTACGTCGGCCCAGGTGGATGGCCACCAGCAGCAGGGCCGTGAGTTGGGTGGTGAAGGCCTTGGTGGATGCCACGCCGATCTCCGGTCCGGCGTGGGTGTACAAAGACGCGTCCGCGTTGCGGGGGATCTGCGACTCCACGACATTGGCGATGGCCAGGATCTTAGCGCCGCGTTCCTTGGCGGACTTGACCGCGGCCAGGGTGTCGGCGGTCTCGCCGGACTGGGACAAGGCGATCAGCAGATCGTTTTTGTGGACGATGGGGTCGCGATAGCGGAACTCCGAGCCCAGGTCCACCTCCACGGGCACCCGGGCCAGCCCCTCGATGAGGAACTTGCCCACCAGGCAGGCGTGGAAGGAGGTGCCGCAGCCCAGCAGAAAGACCCGGCCGAGGGTCTTGGGGTCGATCTCGAAGCCGTCCAGGAAGGCGTCCCCCTGCTCCGAAGAGAGGCGGCCCCTGAGGGTGTCGGTGACGGCCCGGGGCTGCTCGTGGATCTCCTTGAGCATGAAGTGCTTGTAGCCCTCCTTCTCGGCGGCCACGGCGTTCCAGGTGATGTGCTGGATCTTGGGCTCCACCGGGCGGCCCTCGGCGTCGAAGATGGAGACTCCCCCGGGAGATAGCTCACCGTGCTGACCGTCCTCGAGGAAGATCATGTCCCGGGTGTGCCCCAGGATCGCGGGGATGTCCGAGCCCAGGAAGGACTCGCCGTCGCCCGCGCCGGCGATGAGCGGCGAGCCCTGTTTGGCGAAGTAGATGCGCTCGGGGTGCGGGTCCATGAGGATGGCCAGGGCGTAGGCACCCTCCACCCGGTCGAGGGCCTGGCGCAGCGCGGCGATGGGGTCGGGCGTCTCGGCGAGGGCCACGTCCACCAGGTGCGCCACCAGCTCAGTGTCCGTCTCGGACTTGATCTCCCGGCCCGCGGCCGAGAGCTGGTCCCGCAGCTCAGAGTGGTTTTCGATGATGCCGTTGTGCACCACGGTTACCGCGCCGGACTTGTGTGGGTGGGCGTTGTCCACCGAGGGCCGTCCGTGGGTGGCCCAGCGGGTGTGTCCGATGCCCGTGGTGCCGTCCAGGGTTTCGGCGCGCAGGGCCTTGACCAGGTTCATGAGCTTGCCCTTGGTCCGCACGATTCGCGCCGCGCCGCCGTTCATGACGGCGAGCCCCGCAGAGTCGTACCCCCGGTACTCCAACCGGCGCAGCCCGTCCATCAGGATGTCAGAAGCCTTGCTCGCTCCCACGTAGCCAACGATTCCGCACATGATTCTACCTCGTATGCACCGGTCCAGTCGGACGCTCAATGTCTGCCACGGTGGACCAGAAAGTCAATTTGTCCTCGCCAATCCCACTAGACGCGCGGGCAGGTCTGTTGTTGCGCGCGGCCTGGGCTGTCTCGCGCCCGGGTGACCGTTCCGGCCGTCGGTGCTATGGTCGTGCCCCACAAGGGAGGGACTCATGCAAGGTCGAATCGTCTATCCAGCGCTGGTGCTGGCGCTGGTCATTATTGCCTTCGGGCGTCAGCTCGAGGTCACCGCCGGGCCGGCACCAGGCAATTCCACGAGCGTTTCCCTGGGCGCGCTCACCCCGGCCCAGAAGCGGCAGCTGCGCACGACAGCCACCGTGCGTGCGGTGCGGCGCGTGGGCAAGGCGGTCATTGCCATTACCAGCACCAAGACCATTGTGCGGGATCCACAGTTCAACAGTCGCTTTGGCGCGGTGTACATCAACCCCCGGCAGATCATGTCTGTGACCTCCCTGGGGTCGGGTGTGATCATCGACGAAAAGGGCCACGCCATCACCAACGAGCACGTGATTTCCCAGGCCACTTCCATTACGGTGCAGATGGCCGACGGCCGGCGTTTTCCCGCCCGGGTGGTGGGCGCGTCGCCAGCCTTTGACCTGGCGCTGCTCAAGATCACTTCCAAGGCCCGGCTGCCCCACGCCAACCTGGGGCAGTCGAGTGGGCTCATGGCGGGGGAGCCCGCCATTGCCATCGGCAACCCGTTTGGCTTGGACCAGACAGTCTCCCGCGGCGTCATCAGTACCCCCAACCGCACCATCAATCGACGCGGGCGTAGCTACGTAAGCTTCATCCAGACCGATGCGGCCATCAACCCCGGCAACTCCGGCGGCCCCCTGGTGAACCTGTTGGGCGAGGTGGTTGGCATCAACACGGCCAAGGTGAGCGGTGCCCAGGGGCTAGGCTTTGCCATCCCTGCGGATCGGGTGAAGCTGGTGCTGTCGGATTTGCGGCGTTTTGGGCGGGTGCGGCACCCCTGGCTGGGTCTCACGGTGAAACAGCGGTCCCGGGGCCTGGGGGTGGAGGTCCTGTCGGTGAAAGCCGGCGGGCCGGCCGCCAGCGCGGGCATCCGGAAGGGCGACGTCATCCGGGCCCTGCGGGGGCAGCGGGTGGCTGACGTGTACGTGTTCCGGCGGCTGGCCCGGGCGCTGATTCCCGGTGAGCGCATCAACGTGGTGCTAGAACGTAAGGCGGTCACGCTCACTGTGGGGGGCACCAAAAAGCCCAGGGCGATGCTGGTGAACCGGTACTTCATCCGTCGCATGGGTTTTCAATTGGCCAACGCTGCGGACTACGCCGACTACTACAAGTTGCGGACCCGGAGAGGGGCGGTCATCATCTCCGTCAAGCGGGGTAGCCAGGCCTGGCATCAGAACCTGCGGCCCGGAGACGTGGTGGTGGCGATCCGGCGGCACCTCATCCGCAATATCGGTGATGTCAATCGGGTGGTGACGGAGCTCACCAGTGGGCACCAGTTCATCATGAAGGTCCAGCGCAAGGCCCAAATCTACGACGTGGTGATGCGGTATTGAGCTCCGGCTGCGCATCGCTCCGTTGCACGGCGCGGGGGGATCCACTATGCTGCGCGGGTATGAAAAATCGAGGCCAGATACGGGCCCGTAGACGTTGGAAGGAGACACCCCCATGGACAAAAAGCCCATCGCCATCCTCGGAGCGGCCCGCACGGCCATCGGCACTTTTGGCGGCATGTTCAAGACCACCCCCGCCAATGAGCTTGGCGTCGTAGCGGCCAAGGCGGCCCTGGAGCGGGCCCAGGTGGCTCCCGACGCCCTGGGAGACGTGATCGTCGGGCACTGCATGATGCGCTCGGACGAGATCAACATCGCCCGGGTCATCTCCCTCAAGGCCGGCGTGCCGGTGGAGGTGCCCGCCATGACCATCCAGCGCCAGTGCGCCTCGGGCATGCAGGCCATCGTGTCGGGCATGCAACAGATCTGGCTCGGGGAGCACGACGTGGTGCTCGCCGGCGGCGTGGAGAACATGAGCCGGGTGCCCTACCTGCTCAAAGACCACCGCTACGGCGGACGCATGGGCAACGGCGAGCTCACCGACATGCTCACCGAGGCGCTGACCGATCCCATTGGAGACTTCCACATGGGCATCACCGCGGAGAACCTCGCGGCCGAGTTCAAAATCTCGCGCGAAGAGCAGGACGAGCTGGCGTTCACCTCCCAGAGCCGGGCCCTGGCCGCGATAGACGCTGGAATCTTCAAAGAGGAGATCGTTCCGGTGGAGGTGGCCACCCGTCGCGGCCAGCCGCCGGTGGTGTGTGACACCGACGAGCATCCCCGACGGGGGGTCACGGTGGAGTCCCTGGCCAGGCTGCGGCCGGCCTTTAAAAAGGACGGCACGGTCACCGCCGGGAACGCCTCGGGCATCAACGATGGCGCGGCTATGATGGTCATCGCCTCGGCCGACTACGTGGAAAAGAGCGGCCAGACCCCCCTGGCCTGGATCGTGGATCACCAGGTGGCGGGGGTGGAGCCCGAGCGCATGGGCTTCGGTCCGGTGCCGGCGGTGCGCCTTTTGCTCGAACGAAACGGTCTGACCCTGGACGACATCGACTTGGTGGAGCTCAACGAGGCCTTTGCGGCCCAGTACCTCGCGTGCGAAAAGGGGCTGGTCCTCAATCGGGAAATCACCAACGTGCACGGCAGCGGCATCGCTCTGGGGCACCCGGTAGGGGCCACGGGCTGCCGCATTGCGATCACCCTGGTCCACGAGATGCGCCGCCGGGGTGCCAAGCGCGGCATCGCCACCCTGTGTGTGGGCGGCGGCATGGGTAAGGCGCTACTCGTGGAGCTGCCTGCCTAGGGCGACCGGATCCGGAAGGAGGGGCACATGGCGAAAGATCGCATGATGGTCGTTACCACCGAGACGGTGCCCGGTCACCGAATCGTGGAGGTCCTGGGTCTGGCCCGAGGCAACACGATCCGGGCGCGCCACCTGGGGCGGGACATCATGGCCGGCCTCAAGTCCATGGTGGGCGGGGAGATCAAGAGCTACACGGAGCTGCTCACCAGCGCGCGGGAGGAGGCTCTGGCCCGCATGCTGGAGGAGGCCGAGGACCTGGGCGCCAACGCGGTGGTTAACCTTCGCTTCACCACGGCGTCGGTCATGCAGGGCGCGGCGGAGCTGTTTGCCTACGGTACCGCGGTGCGTACGGAGCCTGAGTAGCCGATGCACGAGATCGTCCTGATTCTGGCGTCCGTGATGTTCGGGATCCCCGGAGGGATTTTTGTGCTCGTGGCGGTGCAGGGGAAGCTCCGCGACCGGTGGCGCCGGCAGTACGTGTCCCAGGAGCTGGCGCGGCAGGACGTGCTGCTGGTCAACACAAAGCGGCTCCTGGAGGCGGACCCCTCGCGACCGCCGGAGGTCCTGGCGGCCACGGTGGTGCGTTGTCTCGATGATGCGCGCCATGCCCTGGCCATCTTCCGCACCAAGCTCGGCGGCGAGGTCCGTTCCCTGACCGCGTCGACGCTGTTGGCCCGAGACGAGGCCATGCTGCGCCTCAAAGAGCAGGCTCGGGCGGCGGGTTTTGATGCCGTGTTGAACATCCGGTTCGAGACCAGCCAGGTTCTCCCCATGACTGTCGAAGTCTTAGCGTACGGCACCGGAATCCTTCGGCGGCGAGATGCCTCCTAAGGGGTGATCCCCAGGCCAGCTCTGGCTCAGGGCCTTGCATTAACCGCAACTGTTGTCATATTGGGAGTCGTGATCATTTCGGTCGACTGAGGCGCCCGAGTCGGCGCGCGAGCTCCGCCCACGAGCCAGCAGACCCGAGGGGATGGTGTGAGGAGGCGGGAAATTCGTTGCCGTGACCGAGCGATCGCGATACAGTTTTATCATCCCCATGTGGCTTTGGCTGGTTGGTTGGGAACCTAGACCTTAAGGGGGCGGCTGCCCTCTCACCGAGAAAACCGTGAATCTGGAACAATACATCGAGAGAAGCAGGATCCTGGACCTGTCCATCGTGGCGGAGAAGCATCGCCCTGAGTTGCTGCGGCTGCTCGAAGAGGGCATCCAGCTCCCGGAGTTGGTTCAGGACTATCGGTTCCTGTTGGAGAATCTCCCTCGGGCCCAGCTCCATCGCCTCTTCGAGGCGCGGGTGGAGTGGCGGGCGCGCAAACGGGCCCGGGATCAGCTGGACGCGTCCCTCGCCAGAGGTGGTTTCACCCAGCCGCCGCAGGTGGCCAAGGACCGGGCCCTGGTGCCCCACAAGGTGGACGCCCTGGAGCGAGCCGTGCGCATCTGTCCGGAGGGGGACTTCGCTGACGAAGAGGCCTGGGGGGACGCCCTCACGGCGCTATTGGACGTGTGGAGCGGCGCGGTGAATCAGACCCTGCGCCGGGGCAGCCTCAAAGTCAGACTGGACCCGAACCACGCCGACTTGAAGCAGTTCGAGGAATTCGCCCGCCGCACGGAGACCCTCTCGGACCTGCAGCCCCAACGGTGGCAGGTTATCCGCAGGGGGCTGCGCGTCGGCGCCCTCACCGTGGACTTCGAGCCGCCCATTTCGGCCATCAAGGGGCACCTGACGGGCGTCCTGTCCCGCCTGGGGCCCAAAGCCGGAGTGCGGGATGTGGATGATCTCATCGACGAGATGGTCCTGTCGGTGCTCGATGGGTACGTGCGCGGCATTCTGGACCAGCGCGCCGAGGACGACGCGGTGCGAAACGCCGTGAAGCAGTATCAAAAGCTGCTCACCGGGGCCGCCTTGGCCACGGGACGAATCGGCGCCGTGGCCATCAGCGACGACGGCAAGACCGTAGGCGCCATCGTCTGCACCGAGGGAGATATCCCGGAGCTGCAGGATGAGATCTCCACCGCGGAGGAGGGCTGGGAGGGGCGGCTGGCCGCGCTCTTTGAGGTGGCCGGCATCGAGCAGGTGGCCGTGCCCATGTCGTCTCCGGCGACGGAAATCCATCGGCAGATGCGCGCCGCCTTGGAGGAGCCCTATGAGCTGCTGCCCGTGCGTGTCTCGGCCGTGGCAGAGGCCCGGGCGCAGCTGATGGATGCACCGCTGGAGCTGCCGGCGCAGGTGGCTTCGGCCCTTGTGATCGCCCGCCGAGCGCTGCAGCCCGCCGACGCGTGGGAGCAGGTGGACCCCGTGGCCATTGGCCTGGCGGAATATCAAAACGATCTGAACGAGGAGCGGCTGCGTGACGCGCTGCTGGAGGTCCTGGGCCTCTTCCAGCTGGATCGGTCCAGCGGGGCCTTCAAGCCGCCGCCGCCACGCCCCTCCTCGCGGGCGGCCGCCGCCTCGGGGCGGCTCAACCCCCTCGTCAAGAGTTTGTCGGACCTGCGGCCGGGCATGACGCTCGATGGGATCATCACCAACATCACGCGCTTTGGCGCCTTCGTGAACATCGGCCTTTCGGAAGAGGGGATGATCCACATCTCCGAGTTGTCCATGGAGTACGTACAGACGCCCTCGGACGTGGTCTCCATTGGCGACCGCGTTCAGCCACGGGTGCTGGACGTTGAGCCCAGCAAGCGACGCATCGCCCTGTCGCTCAAGCCCACCCCCATGGGACCCTCCCTGGAACGACCCCAGGAGGGCGGTCGTAACATCCCCCTGGACACCCGCGTGCGGCGGGGTCTTGAAGGCGGCGCCCCCAGTGGACCACGACGCCGTGGCGGACCCGCCCGGGTGGGTCGCAACCAGGCGCTCGAGCAGCTCGAGAACCTGTTCAAAAAAGAGTGATCCGCCCGCGCCCGGATCAGCCTGCCTTGTAGGCCCGTTGGGGCACTGCCTCGAGCACCCGCATCACGTTGACGCCCAGGATTTTTTGCACGACCTCGGACCGCATGCCGCGTCTGAGCAGCGCCGCGGTGAGGTTGGGCAGATCGGCCGCGTCCGACAGGCCCCGCACGGGCACGATGGTGCCGTCAAAGTCCGAGCCCAGGGCCGCGCAGTCCTCGCCGCCCACGCGCACCGTATGCTCGAGGTGGTTCACCACGGCTTCGATACTGGTGCCCCCCACGAAGTTGAAGGCGTAGATAATGCCCACGACGCCGCCGGTGTCGGCTACGGCACGGATCTGCTCATCGTCGATGTTGCGGCGGATGTTCGTGACGCCGCACACCCCCGTGTGGCTCACGACCACCGGGTCGCGGCTGCGGCGTGCCGCTTCGAAAAAACCCACGCGGTTGATGTGCGCCAGGTCCACGAGCACCCCGAGCTCGTGACAGCGATCAATGATCGCTTCGCCAAAGGGGGTGAGTCCGAGCCGGTCGTCCCGGCCCCAGCCAATGGCGGGACGGGCCGCGGGGTTTTTTGAAAAATGGCTGATGCCGCAGAGTCGCAACCCCTGGCCCGCCAGGCGGTTCAGGTTGTTCAGGTCGCCCTCCAGGGCGTGCACCCCTTCGAGGCCGAGCAGACCGGCTCGGGCGCCGCGGCGGTTTGCCTCGCGGATGTCGGCCGCCTCGGTGACCACGTGCAGCCGGTCCGGGTGGGCGCGGGCCGCCTCGTGCAGCAGCTCCACCTGGCGGCTGGCCGAGCGGAAGGCTGACCCCAGGCCAAAGGGCTGGGTGACGAGGCCAAAGACCTGGGCCGCCTGACCTCCCATGCGCATGCGGGGCTCGTCGATATGGGAGAACATGGCCGACAGGGGCGTGCGTCGGTGTCGCTTAAAAAAGTCGTAGCCCCGCTTCATCCACATCAGCGTGTCGCCGTGCAAATCAATGACGGTGGACTGAGCGTGGACGGTCGCCGCTTCACTGGTTGTGCTCAAAGTTCCCTCGTTTCCTGTCCCGCGACGCTTGACAGCAATCGCCACAAGCACTTTAAATGATACTTGGCAATATCGCTATCCGATGTGCTGTGGCACCATCGGGAGTCAGAAGGCTAGGAGGATCATCCATGTTACGACCTCTACGGTGGGTGTGGGTCGCTGTGTTGCTCGGCGCGTTTGCGCTGGGTTGTGGCGACGACCAGAGCGTGAACGACAACAATAACACGAACCAGGGTTTGGATTGTCTAAGCCAGTTCGGTGCATCCAACACGAACCTGACCTGCGTATACAACACGTTGTCTGAGACCACCCGCACCCAGTGCGGCGGCCAGAACGGGATCTGGGAGGACTGCGACGACACGGGCACCACGGCCCCGGACCTGTCCTGCCTGGGCGTGCCGGACAACCCGCCGGTCAATCCCCCCACGGTGACCCTCACCGGGTATCTGGAGGTCTTCTCGGCCGGGGACGAGCCCATGGACCTCAAGGTCCAGGTGTACGACCCGGCGGACCTGGTGGGCGTGACTCGCATCGATGCCAGCGTGCCGACCATCGCCGAGGTCACCATCGTCGTGGCGGATCTCGAGGCGGACCTGGCCGCGGGTGTGGCGCGGGCCTGCTTCGCCGAGAGCGACAACATCGCCGAGTTCTCCGTCGAGTGTCCGGTGCCCACCACGGACTGCGGAGGATCCTGTCTGGACGACCTCAGCGGCACGGACTTCTGCTACAACGGCTCGTGCTACGACCGGCTGCGCTATGAGGGGCGGTACGAGATCCCGAACATCCCCACGCACCAACCCCTGGTGATGCGCACGGTGGGGCTAGATGGGTACGACGACGTGTCCTGGGGCGTCATGGCGCAGGTCAACATCTACCTGCGAACCACGGACACGGAGTACAACGAAACCGAGGGGACCTACGAGCTGAACGCTAACGTGATCAGCCGGCAGGACTGGCTCAAGATCCCGCAGACCATGGGGCTCTCGGGCGGCATGTCCTCGGGCTTTGGCGCCATCGCCGGTGAGGTGCATGATTGCAGCGGCACCCGGCTCCTGGGGGCCCAGGTGGGGCTGTATCCTCAGTCCCCGTACTTTGCCTACTTCAACGGTAACCCCATCGATACGGTGCCCCTGACGGCCCGGCTGGCGTCAGGCACCAACAGCCTCAGCGTCTACGCCGAGTTCGAGCTGCCGTCGGGCGAGATGGCCGTGGAGGCGTGGGGTCTGGTCAACGGCAACCCCACGTTGCTGGGCTCCCACCAGACGTTTGTCTTCCAGGACTCGGTGACCGTGCTGTCCATCAACGACGGAAAGCCGACGGTTTTCGAGTAACCCCGTCTTTGGGCGTCTTCCCGACAGTCTGCTACGCGAGTACGTAGCGCATATTTCGTAGCTTGCCCACGCGATGGACGGTGCCTTCCTCCACGAGGGCCACCAGGGCCCGGTAGAGTTGCTTGTCGGAATAGCCCGTGGCGGTGCAGAGATCGGACATGCGCAGCCCCTTGGACTTGCGCCGGAGGGCCTTGCGAGTGGCCCGCATCACGTCGTCCGTGGAGACCCATTGGGAGCGGGGCGGTCGGGTGGGTGGGCGTGGTCGACTGCGCTTTTCGGGGGTGCCTCTGCGGGCCGTGGTCGTGGTCTTGGCCCCTGATTTGGCTTTTCGAGGGTGCGAGGCCCGCTTTGTGGGCGCGGTTTCTGATTCGACGCTGGGCCGTTTTCGGGAGGGAGCGGCTTGTTTCTGGCCGATGTAGTGATAGACGGTGCGGCGAAGCTCGCCCTCCTTGCTGACCTCCCCGGCGTCCCGAAGCTGGCGCAGGGCCCGGTGCAGCTGCATGTCGCTGAATCGCGTCTCCTCCCGGAGCTCGGCGATATGGGCGCCGTCGTGATGCCCGGCCAGCAGCTCCCGCAGGCGGATTACCACGTCCGCTGTGCGCACCCACTGGTCCCGGGGCGGTCGTTTCGTCGGGGCGGGTGGCGGCGTGGACGCGGGCGCCGCCGCGCGCCGGGCTTCGGGCAGTCCGGGGCGATCCTTGAGCGTCGAGTCCAGGGCGGTCACTGCCTGCTGCACGGATTCCAACATCAGTGCCCGTTCCCCATCGACCAGAGCGACGATGCGTCCGATGGCCTCGCGGAGGATGGCTTCAATCTGGTCGGACAGGTCCGTTTTGTGGCGCGGCATTGTGCTCCCCAGGGGGTGAAAGTCTGTCGCCAGCATAGGGGGGGGCGGCCATCCTGTCAACGGACGGTGACAAAGCTTGTTAGGCAGATTGTTATGATGGCGTCAGGCAGCGATGTGGGCGTTGGCGTGGTCACGGGTCCCGCCCCCGAAGGTCAGCGCCGCCCCGTCCGAATCTACGCAGATGGTGTCCCCGGGCGCAAAATCTCCCTCAAGCAGCCGCTCGGCGAGGGGATCCATGAGCAGCCGGGAAATGGCCCGCCGCAGGGGCCGGGCGCCGTAGGCTGGATCATAGCCCGCCTCGGCGATGAGCGCGGTGGCTTCGGTCGACAGCGTCAGGGCCAGCTCCCGTCGGGACAACAGGGTGCGCACCCGCTGGAGTTGGATTTCGACGATGTGGGCGAGGTGCTCCCGGTCCAGTCTGTGGAAGGTGATCACCTCATCGATACGGTTCAGAAACTCCGGCCGGAAGGTCTGCCGCAGTGCTTTGTCGAGCAGGGCGGGGTCCACGGACTCGCCCGAGCGCTCCAGCTCGTCGACCAGGTGGCTGCCCACGTTGCTGGTCATGATCAGCACGGTGTTGCGGAAGTCCACGGTGCGCCCCTGGCCATCGGTGAGCCGCCCGTCGTCGAGCACCTGCAAAAACAGGCTGAATACATCCGGGTGGGCTTTTTCGATCTCGTCAAAGAGCACTACGGAGTAGGGCCGCCGTCGCACGGCCTCGGTGAGCTGGCCGCCCTGGTCAAAGCCGATGTATCCGGGGGGGGCGCCGATGAGCCGGGCCACGCTGTGTCGCTCGCCATACTCGCTCATGTCGATGCGCACCATGTGGTTCTCGTCGTCAAAGAGAAACTCCGCGAGGGAGCGCGCCAGCTCTGTCTTTCCTACGCCGGTGGGACCCAGAAAGAGGAAGGAACCCACGGGGCGTTGCGGGTCCCCGAGGCCGGCCCGGCTGCGGCGCACGGCGTTAGCCACCGCCCGCACTGCCTCGGTCTGGCCCACCAACCGCGTCCGGATGCGCTCCTCCATCTTGAGCAGTCGCTCGGTCTCGCCTTCGATCATTTTGGCGATGGGGATCCCGGTCCAGCGGCTGACGATCTGGGCGATGTCTTCATCGGTGACCTCTTCCCGTAAAAAGGAGCCGCGCTCCTGAAGCTCGGCCAGCCGCGCGGCGAGGTCTTGCTGTTGCTTCTGCGCCTCGGGGAGCTCGCCGTACCGCAGCTCCGCGGCCCGCTGGAGCTCGCCGCCGCGCTGGGCCTGCTCGGCCTCAGTCTTGAGCCGGTCGATCTCCTCGTTTATCCTGCGGAGCTGGGTGATGATCTCCTTTTCTGCGAACCAGGAGGCCTTCATGGTCTCGCACTGTTCCGACAGGTCTGCGATCTGTCGCTTGAGCTCCTTTTGTCGGGCACGGACGCCCTTGCCTTGTTCCATGGTGAGGGCCTGCTGCTCGATCTCCAGGTGTACCAGACGGCGTTG
>Ga0180009_10005605_pt1 | contig 13432 bp, 12 predicted proteins | sample OS_PC_MetaG_FD_123537 | JGI IMG/M metagenome (GOLD analysis project Ga0180009, IMG submission 123537) | Groundwater microbial communities from the Aspo Hard Rock Laboratory (HRL) deep subsurface site, Sweden - OS_PC_MetaG | ecosystem: Environmental > Aquatic > Deep subsurface > Groundwater... | reverse complement strand
GAGTAAGTACTTCCGTCTCTCCATCGTAGCAGAGGGGATTCAGCAGGACCTCCAGTGGACGACCATCCTTGGTGTGAGGCATATCAACATCAGACTTGATTTTCGCAACTACGCCCTTGTTACCATGCCGTCCGGAGTTTCCGGACCAACAGCATTTGCCATTACGTCTAGTGTACAATACATGATTCTTCGGTAATCTCGGGCAGTACACCTTCCCATCATAGTGGGACCACTCCTCCACCTGCCCCTGCTGCTTCTTCACTCCAGAGTGGTTGATCTCTGGTTGGAGCTTGTGCTTGTAGATGGAGACAATGAACCTGTCGTAGTTCCCCTTGATGGGTCCATCGGAGGGAGGCTTCCTTACAACTCTGGCGGCCCACCCAATATGGAAAACGCACCGCTGTACATCATCAGCCAAAAGCTCCGAGGACGTGTAGTACTGGTCCGACGTCGTAGAGGAACCATCTCCATTGATGAGCCACTCGTACAGCACCAGCAGCCTACGTGACGAAAGCCGAAGAACCCACTCAGGGATGTACTTGTCTGGTGCCTTCCCAAACTTCTTAAAGTGGTTGTAGAGAGCCTTCGAGTGTATCCTGATCTTGTCGGCTAAGTAGACGATGTGGAGCGGCTTTCCATCCACTGGGCACATTGCCTCAATCCTTTGGATGATCTTGCTCCTGTTGGGCTCCTTCTTCTTGCAAATCTCGATTCCGTAGCTCCCAGACTTCGGGATGTGGAGAAGGTTCCCATCGGAGAGATACATCCCCAGCAGGGCCAAGTAGTCCTCGATAGGCAGTACCACGTCTGGGAGCTTTCTTTGACCTCTACCATACTGCCCAGCACTCACTGTAGACCCGGGAATCACGTAGTTCTCTACATCTTTTCCCAGCCATGTCCCGTTCATGCAGAGCTTGTACCGCTTGCCGAAGAGTTCCCTGGCCTTGACTCGGGAGTACTCAGCATCTCCCCTCGGCTTGGCGTAGTGATTGTGGTCAGGGGTCACAAGAAAACTAACCTGGGTTGTCTCTAAAGAGTGCATGTCCCCGTCATGGTCGTAGACCAGGACCTCCTCTGGGCAGATGTACTCGATTTCCCCCTCTGGAGACAGGGATGCCATCCGGTCTTCCTTAGTCAGGCCCGGGGCAGTTACCCAGCCCTTGTCTGTAAGGAACTCATGGTCCTCGGCGTAGCAGAGCTTGTCCCCGAGCTGGGCCTTCTCCTCCACCTCTACTGAGATGTAGTACCCACCTGGCGTCTTCTCCACCTCTCGGACCACGCCTGGCGTTTGCCTGTCCCACACGATGGAAGCATCCTTGAGGAACTCCATTCCGATCTTCTTACCAAGGAGGCGCTCCTCCTTCGACATGGCGCGCCGGTTCACACCAGCGACAAGGATCTGCCCCTCTCCGACGATGGTTCCAACCTTCACTACCCCGTTTTCTAAGGTCGCTTTCTCCACGTCAGTAAGTGGCCGCACGGTGCGTGAGAAGAGCTTCTCGTCTACGTCGGCCTCCTCGTCATAGTACTTCTGCACGATGGCGGTGGAGGTGAGCTTCTTCGCAAACGACTCGGAGATTGTGATTCCGTCCTCGAAGTTGTACCCATCAGGGACATACCCAACCCTGGCATTGATACCAAGAGCGACCATCCCGTCTCTCGTTGTGCTGGCCTCCGTGATCCTGTCGCCCTCCTTGACCTTGTCCCCCTTCTTCACAATGGCCTCGTGGTGTTCCACGGAGCGGCCATCATTGAGTGGAAACATGAAGGGCACCTGGACACGGTGCCGGCCCCCATCGTCGCTGCGGATGACGATCAGGTCCTTCGAGACGGAGGCAACTGTCCCGGTCACCGGCGCACTGAGGGTAACAGACTTGCCAAGACGCTGCTCCAAGACCTGGCCCTGGTCCCCCATCGCCAGGACAAGCGGTACCTCCCGGTCCTTCAATGCAATAGCAGACGTGAGATGTCGGTACACCATCTCCAGCCGGTTCGGGGAGACGGCTGACTGGAACGGCGCGGCGAGGGTGATGTGTGAGTACGTGTCCGACGGGTGCATCACGTACTTCACCGACGCCGCAGGAACCTCCTCGATTCTGCCCTTCAGGATTGCCCTGACCTTCCGGCCCTGCTTCTTTGCCTGGGCATACTCGTCAATAGTGGTGTACGGGGTGTCGAAGAGCTCCAGGATGGTCTTGGTGGACTTGGTCCCATCCGCAAGGCTCCGGATGCTTATGGCGGGCTCCTTGTTCTTCACCCGGCCGCTGATGGCCATTGGATACACGGATCCAACCTTCTCGCTCTCTGGTGTCACTACTGGGTCGATGACTCCAACAAACGTGGGGTAGACCGCCCTGGCTGCATCACTGATGGCCTCTGGGTTCGAGATGCCCCCCTCGCCCATGATGCTGACCCGGTTCACAGCGCCCCACTCTGCAAATGGGTTGGTCTGTGGTGACCTGTCAGACAGACCGGCGGATCCGAAGATGTCCCACACAGCCTTGTCGTAGGGAGAGGAGCCTCCGAGGATCCTCCGAACGTCATCGTGGTGCATCATCCGGTACCGGAGCTTGTTCTTCACGTCCGAGCGGCGCACACGCTCCTCAACGAACGACGGCATGTCCAGGAACCAGCGAAACTCAAGAGAGTCCCTTCGGTCGGGCTTCTCCGTCCCACGAATGACGTTCCGGAGCTTCCTGGTTGACCGCAGCAGTACTTCTCCAGAGACCTTGTCGGTCTTGATGCCAATGGTCCTCTCCGGTACCTCTGGGGCACCCATCTCCATGCCCTGGAACACCTCACGTACGAGCCCTGGCGCAGACACCTCTGACGACTCCACATTGAGTGACGTCAGGAGCCTGGTCAGCCCAGGCTTCGTAACAGCGTTCTTGGCGTGAACGTCTGCCCCCCACGCAGCTGCCATCTCCTTGTCAGGGACTCCAACTGCCCGCATCACGTGGTAGAGCGGGACGTTCGTCGTCCCAGATGACATGGTGAAGACCTGCTTCTCCGGAGAGTAGGTGATGTCGAAGTTTCTCCCACGGGACAGGTTGAAGAATGCTATAGGCTCTCCGGTCTTGCGCGTGTGGACGTACACACCTGGCTTCAGTCGGTTCTGTGTGACCGGGTAGTACTCACTGTTGTTGCTGATGTAGCTCCACCGGCGCGTGGGCACGGGGACGTTTAGAAGACGCACCGACTGGCGGTCCACTAGCTTCCCGTCATTGTAGAGGGCGATGGTACCCTTGATCCCTACGCCCCACTTCTTGCCCACCACACGGGCTTCCTTCTGCCCCTTGATGTCTCCCGGGTCCTTGAATCCTTCAGGCTCGAGCTTTTCAAGGCGTAGCTCCCGCTTACCATAGGTGACGGGAAATTGGTCCTTTAGAGCCCGGATTGCACTGTTCAAGTTCTCGGCATAGTCCCGGGGGAGTTGCGTCGCCATATTGCCCCTCTCCTCGCTCGACGGTAGGATACACCAAACCAATCTGGAGCGGAAGCAATCCTCTCAGTTTCCGCTCAAATGCGCTATAAGAACTATGGGAGGTGTGTCAATGACAGAAATAGTGGTTGTCCGCCGGTGCCGCCCGGAGCAGTTCCATGCGGAGTACATCGGCGGACTCGTGGTTGGCCCAGGTGGTAACCTGAGCCATAAGGAGTTCCTTAACGCGCGGCTCCCATCTGGAGTCATCCCCATCCACGACGTTGCGGCCATAAAGGTCGTTGAGCACTTCTACCGAAGGCAGATGTTCGACTCCTACGGGTGGGCCCGTCGGGACTACGAGAACTCGCCCTTTGGGCAGAAAGTGCTTGCTCGTCTGGATGAGGACAACATTGTGCCCTATGCACTGGCCTGGGAGATGGTCTCCGCCCCGGACGGAGACCTGACCCTAATAGGCGCAGATGCGCTGTCAAACAGTGTCCTCGACATGGGGACCACACGCACTCGCCTGCACCTCGTCGGGGACCCACTCCGGTCCCCGAGACCCAACCGGGTTACGCAGGTTCTCATGGAGGTAGACAACGAGGTGTGCCTCCCCCTCGACATCGTCGTTCGGCTACGGGAACTCAGCTTTTACCCGAACCACCGGCTTCCCGTCGGTGGGACACTTCGAGTGGTCGAGTCTCTTCCACCGGACGCCAACAGAGTCACTGTCGTTCTTCCTATGTGGGCGGATCTGGAGCACGTCGGGGACTGGGCAACCAAGCCTCGGTGGGTAAAAGACGACTTCAGCGTCTTCATGACGACAGCGGCGCTGGCTGCACAGCACGGCCCAAATGAGACCTTCGGGATCATACTTGAGGCGTGCAAGACGGAGCACACCCAGACGCAGTGGTTCCGTAGGGGAAACCCCACGAATACCGCTGAGGCTCTGGCAGGGTGTGAGCACGTCTACGACTTTGCTAAGGACGTTCCAGGCCGGGTTGCTGACATGAGGCTGGAGGACATCAAGGGGTCCCCATTCTCATGGAACTATCCTCCTGGATCAGATCGGCGGGTCATGACGGCCTACACCGTAGGAGACACCAACTGGGTCGTACTGCTCCCGGCTCCAGATTGGTATAAACGGCGGGAGCGTGCCTGGTATCTGTACCGGGCAGCAACGTCAGCATTGGAGGGAATCCTGCTGATAGACGCAATCGAGGAAGGGGACTGATGGTCCCCGCGGAGGTCAGTGTGGAGAAAATCTTCCCAGATTTCTTCGACTGGGACGACTGGGACTAGCTGACCTCGGTGTGCTTTCCCACCCTACAGGGGGGAGGGCGCCATGCTCTACGCACTTCTTGCCGGCCTGTCCACTGGCTGGCGGCTATTCACAATCATTGACAGGACGGTGGACCCAAAGGGTAAGATTCCCTTCAGGATACCGTTCATAGGCTGACGCTACTGGTGGGGCGGCTAGGGTTCCGGGGACCTCGGCTGCCTACATCATCCCGTCCCTGCGCGGAGGAAGCTGCTCAGGCATGGGCCGGTTGATGGAGTCATAAAGAGGATTGGACAGGCGACTCAAGGCCTCGTGCATCTCTGGGTTCTTCTGCGAGACGGACTGGAGAATCATGGCCCTCCGCATGGGGGACTCATTTTTTAGCTGCTGGGACAGCTTGTGCACCGCAGACGGATCGACGCCGGAGTTCGGGACCATATCCAGGATCTCATTGTCCGACATCACACCATAGGACCCGGAAAAGTCCTGTGGTGGACCCCCTTCCTGTGGTCCGCCCTCTTGAGGGGGTCCCTCCTGGCCAGGAGGTCCTCCCTGACCGGGAGGCTGAGGCCCACCAGGATCTGCTTGTGGGCCACCAGGCGGAGGACCGAGACCAAGCTCCTGCTGAAGACGCTGTAGGCTCGCCTGATCCCTGATGCGGCGCTCCTGCTCCTTCTTGATGCGCTCGTTGACCGCGTCAGAATCAAGCCCGAGACGCTCGTGCAGGGTCTGGAAGTCCAGCCCACCATTCTGTGCCATCTGCCCGAGGATGGAGAGCTTCTGTGGCTCGTCGCCAGACATGATGGGCTGGAGGTAGAGCTCCTGTGGCATACGCCACCCCAAGATAGCGGCGACCTTCTTCATCACGAACCAGATGAGCTTCTTGTGCTGACCCATCAAGGCAGCAAACTCGTTCTCCAGCGCCCTGAGAGAGTGGGCAGCCCCAGACCATGACCTTCCCCCCCAAACGAACTCTGGGGGCGTCCTCGTTCCAATGAGGATACGCTCCATGAGGAGGCGCATCTCCTGGTCAGGGATCATCAGCCTTGTTGGATCGCCAAACTGAAGAAGCTGCGATGGGACCGGGGACAAGGCAACCGAGGCTGGGTCCTGCTCCCATGACTCAATCATCTCCTGCATCTTCTTGGTCCACTTCTCCGACATTCCGGCGAGGGCCGGGTCATGGGCGGTGGATCCGGATGCTGCGGGAGTCACCATTCTGAACGGAATGAGCTGCGTCATGATGAGGGCTTCCTCACCCTTCAGCACGATCTTCAGGTGGAACGCATCCGGGAGCACGTTCGCAAGGGTGGGCCACGACCAGCCCTCCTTTGTCTGGATGGACTTGGAGAAGTTGGACGGTGTGAGTGCTGTCTCCTCGATGATGAAAACCTGGCTCCCAAACAACTCCATCTTCTTGTTGTAGAGAATGGCCTCGACGAACTCCTGCGGAGTGGCAGAGATGTCCTTCCGCTTTCCGAGCTTGATCTTGTTCTTGAACTCGGTGGAGAAGTCGATCTCGTAGGTGCGCTCGTCACCCATCCCGTACTTCGTGACGGAGAGCTCGTACGGGTCCCACCGGCGCAGGATGATGCGCTCTGGATCCTTGATGTAGATGTCGACAACCTTGGCTTTTTGATGCCCCTTGCACTCGGGGCACTTGACCTTGAACGTCTTGGTCCACGGGTCGATTCGGAACTTCGTGATCTTCGCCAGGTAGTGCCGTCCGCATTTCTTGCAGATGAGGTACTTGTCAAAGGGCTGAAGCACCGAGAAGGCAAAGTGCCCATAAACGTACGTGTCGAGGTTCGCCTGAACTCTGAAGGACTGGACGTTCAGCCCGTCCTTCAGCAAAGTCTCCCAGCGGTCGATCTCGGAGTCGTTCAGGTACCCGCGCAGGTTGAACCCAGTGACCGGGTAGATCGACTTCCGGACGATGGCTGCATTGATGAGAGGGTTGGAGATGGCGAAGTAAGCACACCACCTCCACACATCGTGGAGGTTGTTCGGAATGACCGTGCTGGCATAGTCAAGGAAGGGGGACGGTGGCTTTGCCAGGTCCAGACGTGACTTCTGGAGAGACCTGATCTTCGATGGGACCTGCCTCTGCGGCAGGGCCTTCATCCTTCCTTTTTGCTCCACCTACTGCCCCAACTGCTGCATCAGGAGGGCGTTCAGGCTCCCAATGTACTCATTGGCCGCCTCTGCCACTCCAGGGTCCTGCACAGGCACCTTTACATACCGGCCGGACTTTTTCAACGGCTCTGGTAGAGGACCGGCTGCGTGGAAGTCCGACACTGCACCAGAGTACTGGTAGATCTCCTCAGCAAATTCCTTCCCCTCCTGCTGCGTCGTGCCAAGGAGGTGGAGCATCTGGGCCCCACCTACAAGCTCCAGAACTCCTGGTGGAGGAAGGGTGGTGAAGTCTACGGTGGTTCCATTCAGCGCACGTACCACATGTGAGAACATTCTGAAATCATCGAACGGGGCACTGCATGCCAGCGCTGTCTTGGCGGCCTGGATCTTGTTCCAATTCTCACTGGAGACAGAGCCGATTCGACGACGCAGCTCACTCGGGCCAAGGCTCACCCAGTCGGGCTCCTGCTTGTCCAGCAAGTACACAATGAAGACTGGGTGCAGCGTCGGATCAGTGAGCTGCATGCCATCGCTACTCAGCGGAGGCGAGCCTGGCACCGTGGCTGACCTTGTGCAGGTACCCGTCCTGCCAGATCTCAAACTCGAGCGTGCAGGGCATGACGTTGTCCAGGGATGTGCTGAACACGTCCGCCAGCAGCAGAAGGGTCATCGCAGTCGACGAGAGCTCGTAGATGACGAGTTCCTGGAGGACCGACATCACGGTGATTCCGGTTCCCCAGTTGGCCGGGGCCGTGATGTCCTGGGCCGCCTCCACGTGAGCGGTGGTGATGCCCCACGCGTCGTTGGCGGCGGAGTCCACAGCGATGTTTCCACCCATGGTTGCGTGTGCTCCGAGGGCCGCCTTCAGGTTCGAAACGGTCCCGGAGTTGTCGCTGGGCACCAGGATGGTGAGGACGTTCCCCACGAGGGTGAATGCCCACGTCGGCCCGCTGTTGGCTACCAGGGCCAGGGTGTACTCACGTGCTGTGAGACCTCCGAGGGCCCAGAGCCTGACCGAGTTCACCCCGCCGGAGGAATTGAAGAGCCAGCTCCCCAGGCCGTAGTTCATCTGGTACCCGGCGACCTCTGCGAAGTGGTCGGCGACCGCGTCCACCTGGACGTACTGGTCGGTGCCCAAGTCGTCCCCGGTCATGGCGTAGAAGATGGAGTTCCGCTTGAGGCCTCCCTCCATGTTCACGAAGGCCTGGTTCAGAAAGTCCGTGAACTGATCAAGTCGGGAGGTGAACCATCCTCGCATGTCCTTGATCCGAGAGGTGTACTCACCGAAGTTTTTGCTGACGGCCATAGTCCTCACGCCTCCTTAGCTGTGATCTCAGAGAGAACTCGTCGCTGCTCCGTGTTGAGCAGGCCTACCTTGCCGGACTTCACCAGCCGACCAACTTGTGGCCCCATGATGGAAGCCACCTTCTCCAACGCCTCGTCGGAGAACAATTCCTTCTTCTGCGCCGGTCTCTCCCCGAAGATGGAGAGGAAGGCATCGGGTGTGCCGCGCATGTGCACTGTGCTGTCGAACTGATCAAGCAGCGCCGCCTGCTTCTCAAGATCCTCGATGGACTCGATGTCGTCCAGCGTACGCATGGCGTCGGGCCTGTGCGCCTTGAGAATCTTCCTGCGCCGCTCGTAGTTGTATCCACGGCTCGGGCTCTCATTCATCGAGGCATACTTTGCCAGGCCGTCTGGGAGATCCTCGAGTCCGGCGACCACGAGCTGGAGGGCAATGCTTCTCCGCTCCACTGGCTTGAGACTCGGCAGCTTCCCATTCAGGGAGGATGCGAGCTTCTCCAGCTGCTCCCGATCGGTGTACGTCACAGGAACGCCACGGACCTCGATGGACCACACTCGCTCGTTCGTCTCCTCCACCACATCAGGGAAGTCGAACTCCGCAGAGGCTGTCTTCTCCAGGGTCTCCGGCTGCTCAGGGATGGGCATGCCGTGACCGCGGAGTGCGCCGAGGATGGCGTTCTTTACACGCTCCCGAACCTTGGGCTCCAGGATTTTTCCCGTCTGGAGAAAGTAGCAGTAGGACACCAGGGAGTTTGCAAGGTCCACAAGCGGGTAGAACCGCCCGACCACCTTCCCCTTCTTCGTGCGCAGGAGAGCAAACTCCTCATCAGGGAACTTGGTGCGGTTGTCCTTGTCGACCGAGACGCCCTTCTTCTTGGACGCAATCTTGGCCAGACCCGAGTCAGACTCCCGGAGGAGCCTCCCACCGTCGTCATACTGGTCGAGCACTTGCAGCATCCTGCCTCCTGAAACGCCGCTTTGCGTTTCACATGACCCCATGATACCTTTTGGATGCGGGTCGTCAAGAAATCGACAGGAGGGGCCATGATACTCAAGTACGGTGTCATTCACGACGAAGTCAAAGATCTCCAGATCAAGCTGAACAGAGCCGGATTCCACGCCGGTATTGTCGATGGGAAATTCTTCGAGGTCACAGACCGAGCTGTGCAGGAGTTCCAGCGCAAGTATGGTCTGAGGATCGACGGCCTGGTCGGTGTCGGAGACGACTACGGCGAAACCATGACGAAGCTCGACTCCGTCCTCGAGGAGTCGTACCACGAGATCCCTACCGTCGCCATCGACACATTTGCCGAGGTCGGGTCGCTCCCGTACGGAATGCCCCGCAACAACTTCGACATGCGCATGTCCGGATTCATCGCTCTGGGCCAGAACGCCGACGGGGGGCAGGGCTGCCGGTACGGAGGGTGGATCAACCCATACCTCTTCGATTCAAAGGAGTTCGACGAGAAGAAGGTCTTCATTGTCCCGAAGGTCGGGCGCATCGTCCCTGGTGTGGATCTGGCCCAGGCACCGCATGGAGGGACCTGCTCCCCGTGGTGGAGCATGCAGCTGGGTGTCATCCTCTGCGCCAACGAGGACTACAACTTCCGCATCGGTCGGTCGGCGTACCAGATTGCCAACTTCGACCACGACGAGGTCTACAAGAACTCCGTCATCCCGGGCTTCGCCGAGTACTGCGAGGTCCATGGGAAGCGGAAGCTTGAGAAGATCCCCTTCAACGTCCTGTACGAGCGGTGGGAGTGGCTCAACAAGATCAACATGGTCGAGATGGATCACCACGTCATCTCGGTGCTCAAGGTCGGAGGTGACGGTCTGTGGCTCGAGGACCCCCACAACCCAGGGCACCCGCTGAAGCCTGGACTCTACCGGTGGGCGGCGGACGGGTACTACCCCCGCAAGGACATCGACGGAGACGGCGTCCCTGAGAAGTTCTACTCCGGGACCAAGCAGACCTTCCGGCTCATCGAAGAGACCGAGAAGGCTACCCAGGGGTGGGATATCTACCGCATCACTGATGTGGACCCTGTCACCTGCTCCCCCACCGACGGCCCCTGGGCCGGCCGGAAACCATGGCCCCTGCTCTTGGACCTAGACAAAAATCCACGCGCAATCTCCTACACGACTACGCTATAAGAATCATGCAAGAGTGATTCTTCAACCCGCCCCCCATCTAGGGGCACAGCCTTTACGGAGGAACACAATAGTATGAGAGTGGTCTTCAACAGGGGCCCGCGTCCGTCGGACCCACCCGATTCTCCTACGGCTATGGCCGTGGAGATCCCGGACAGGCGCATCCGCGCCATCCACAAGGCTGTGGTCGCCATGCGCTCCGCTGACCTCGCACATGGTGAGTCTGGGTTCGCCCTCGACCCAAACACCTACACCTACCTTTACCCAGGACCTAACGGTGAGCTAAAGAGCCGCCAATGGGACACAGCACCACCCATGATTCTCAAGACTGGGCCCTACAGCCAGTACCTCGGGTATATCAACGTCCTTTCCGCAACGAGGGGTAACATCATGACCTTCATCGGACCAGAGCTGTCCAATCTCATCACTGAGCGCCTCACTCTTCTCAGCGGAGCAAGAAAGAGGCTTGGCCCGACCATCAACTTCGCCAAGAACGAGGGACTGTGGGAAAACCTGCGGGACCAACTCCGTTACCTGGCTGGGTATGCACAGCACCGCGGGCAGGTCAACTGTGTCATCGGATTCGACCACGCAGAGCACTCCTTCTCCTTTGCCATCAGGGAGTGGATGGGTAGGGAGTGGAGGAACATCATCGACGGGGGACTCATCTACCACCCCTCATCGAGGGAATGGAGCGTGCACACATGAGCCAAGTCGTCAACGGCACCACCTACCACGACAACACCCCGAGCAGGGTCATCAAGGAGCTCGAGGACGCCCGCATCCGCAAGAGGAAGATCCTCTTCCGCCTCGGATACAAGAGCACTGGAAAGGACTGGATAGAAGAGAACGACATTTGTGGGTGGGTCGGAAGGTCCACAGGGCACCTCAAGGTTCCTCTGCTTCTTCCAAGGAGGAACAGCACTGGTGGAGTTGCCATCCTCGACGACAACATCCTCCGCCTCATCGTGGATGGAAACCAGGTCTACAGGCACCAGGACTACGTGGAGCCCGTGATCGAGGTCAAGAAGATCGAGACCGGTGATGACCTCCCCTTCCACGCCTTCGTCGATGGGAACGACTGGGCCCGCTTCCACACTGAGCTCGCTGCCAACCGGTGGCGTGACTACATTCTCTGCAAGAGAATGGGCCGATGAGACAGCTCCTCTTTCGCATCGACCTCGACACCGGTATGTACTGGTCGGAGATGGGCCGCCGGGCCCTCTGGCCGGTGCTGGACTTTACTGGCATGAGCCCAGCGAACAACTTCAAGACCGATTACAGCCTGGAGTTCTTTGAGGACTACAGGCACCAGTACGACGTCCCCATCATCGGCACCAAGAAGGTGCCACTCGACATCAAGAACGCTCACAGGGAGAAGTGGGGCCTCAAGCCGATCTGGCCAAGCAAGGGATCATGGACTCGGCGCCTGATCTCACTCTGCCCTGGTGAATCTACACCTCACCTACTCAAGTCGGAGGAGAGAAAGCTCCTCGAGGCCTTTAGGCTCGACCCGACAGAGTGGTCCATCCTGATAACGAAACGGGAGGAGCACGTCCGCTACTGGATCAAGGGGGTCGAGAAGAAGCTGATGATCGGGTGGGGGGTCTACCTGGTCCACAATAACAGCGTGAGTTACGAACTGAGCCACGCGCAGAAGATCCTGGTCCGACCAAAGAGGAGGCGCCCCTGATGGACTACAGCACCCTCAACCACGACGAGCTGATGAAGCTCCCCGCGGCCAACATCCCCCCCTCCTACAGGCTGGATAGGAGCATGGGCTCCGGATGCTTCGGAGACCCGCCGGGGTACCCCACCTACTTCATCCAGAACGTGTCCACCCAGGCAGGCAACTCCCCCGGAAGGGACGGCGTCACCACCGCGGTCATCCGTGGGAGAGCTATCTCCTCTGTGGGCAACTACCTGGACGACAGGGCCCCCCTGATGGACCTGCTGTGGAAGCCGCTCCCTCTGGAACACCCCCGCGTCCAGGCGTGGATCCGAAGCAGGTTCTCTCACCACCGCACCCACTACCTGCACCCGAGCATGATCGGGGAGTATGGACGTGACCGGGCCTCGTTCTTCTGGTCTGAGAAGCACGGGGTTCCATCGCACTCGCTGAGAACATTCACCACCGATGAGTCGGCCACACGCGTGCGCAAAGTCGACCAGTGGATCATCGACTCCGACCCCGAGCTCGCTGCTAAGGCGCAGCAGCTGGAGGAGGACCGGGTCAAGCTGATCATGGACAAGATCTATGCAGAGGCCAGGGCTCTGGCCACACCGGACAACCACTGTGCCGTAGTCTACATCCGGAAGCACTACCCGGACTACGAGCCGGACCTGGACCTCATTGACAACCCCCCGTCGTCGAGCGATGGCAACTGGTGGGAGGTCGAGGCCGAGCGCCCCACACCCGAGACCTGCAAGCCCCCCCGCTGGGGAGGGCTACACCCAATGAATGGTAAATGGTGCCAGCACTGTGGATGGCACGAGGAGGAGGAGGAGGAGAAGGATGCCGAGAACAACGAATAACTTCGATCTTGCCCGCGTCGGGTCGGTGGCCATGTCCGCCTGCTCCGCCTGCGGCGTGGAGACCGGAGAGATCCTAATCAAGTCCCAGGGGGTCGCTGGGGCCCCCGAGTACACAGGACCCCGCCTGGTTGCCCCCGAGGGCAACTACTGTGAGTTCTGCAACGTCGCCGGCATGTGGAAGGCCCAAGAGGGCATCGAGGGCAGGGTCGGAGCCGCCAAGGTCGTGATGCTCAAGAGAGACAGCTTCGAGCTGGTCACCTACATCCCGTTCACGGAGGAGGACGACAGGAACAAGACCCTGGCAGATGGAACCACATTCGAGATCCGTCACGGGACCATCATCCTGGCCGAGAAGGATGGAAAGGGCATGAAGCTCGTCAAGGTCATGGAGCCCGGACGATGAAGAGGGACGTCCACATCGCCGCCGTAGTAGCCATCCACGTGCTGCTCAACACCCTCGCTGTCAAGCTGGCGGCAAGTAAACTACTGCCAGCTAAAGCAGGCAGCTTTCGGGTGACCCATGGACGATACATCAGCCCCCGATACAGGCCGGTTTACAACGGCCCCACCTCCGGCGATGTTCCAGGCGGCATTGGTAT